>Ga0164297_10005491_pt1 | contig 10830 bp, 8 predicted proteins | sample GEODES058metaG_FD_113539 | JGI IMG/M metagenome (GOLD analysis project Ga0164297, IMG submission 113539) | Dystrophic lake water microbial communities from Trout Bog Lake, Wisconsin, USA - GEODES058 metaG | ecosystem: Environmental > Aquatic > Freshwater > Lake | place: USA: Trout Bog Lake...
AAGGTGCGTCGACGGCTGCGCTTACCGGGAACCTTGCCCGAACAGCACCACTTCGATGGTCTGCATAAGCACCGAAAGATCGAAACCAAGGCTGTTGTGCTTGATGTAGTAGAGATCGTACTGCAGCTTCTCGAGCGAATCGGCGTCGGAGGCGCCATACGGATAACTCACCTGCGCCCAGCCGGTGATCCCCGGCTTGACGATGTGTCGCTCCGAATAATATGGAATCGCCTGACTGAGACGCTCGACGAACTCCGGGCGCTCGGGCCGCGGTCCCACGACACTCATGTCGCCGATCAGCACATTAAACAACTGCGGCAACTCGTCGATGCGACTACGGCGCAACAGCGCACCGACGCGGGTCACGCGACGATCATTGATCGTTGCCCAGACGGCACGCCCTTCCCGCTCGGCATCCACTCGCATGGTTCTGAGCTTGAACACATCGAACACGCGTCCCGCGAGGCCTACGCGACGCTGCCGATAGAATATCGGTGCGCCGACACCCTCCTCGATCTTGATGGCGACCACCGCCGCCAGCACCACCGGTAACGACAGTACCAATAACACCGCGCTGGCCGTGACGTCAAAAATCCGACGGGCCACCTTTCGCAACAACGCCTGATCAAAGCCCTTGGAAAACAAAAACCACGATGGCGTCACGATCGGAATCGTTACCCGTCCGGTTTCCGCCTCGAGAAAATCAACGACATCGCGAACGATGATGCCGCGCAAGCGACACTCGAGGAGTTCCGCGATCGGCAGACCCGCACGTCGTTCGTCGATGGCGACGACGATTTCATCAACGGCGTTGATCGCGCAAAACTCGGTTAAACCGACGTCAAGATCGAGCTGCTGCGCCGCGGGCACCGTGACCGGTGCGCCTTCCGCAGGCACAAAGCCCAGCAATACGAATCCTCGCCGGTCACTTCTACGGCGAAGCCCACCAACCGCCAAGGCGCGCCGGCCGGCACCGTAGACCAGCACACGACGCTTCAGCGCCGGCCAGTTAAGGAGGACCGCCAGCAGGAACCGACTCCCGACGAGTGCCATGAACGTCAACGAGAAGGGCAACACGAACACCACAGGCGAAGGCCGCGACTCGATGAACAGCCACTCGAGCAGCACGGACAGCGCGAGCACGCCGGTCGCTGCGGCAAACACTCGAATGATCACACCTTCAAATTGGACGCGCTGCCGCAGGTTGTAAAGGCCCATTGCGCCGAGGGCGAAGATCGTCAGCGCTGCAACACCGAGACCGAGCCAGTAGCCGATGATCACTGACCGTGTCGGCACCACGAGACACCGTCCAACCACGAGCGCCACGATTGCAAATTCAACGATCGCGGCACCGCCCATCAGATGGCGGGCCAAGCCACGAAACATGAGCCGCCGTGCCACGACGGGCCGCTCACCCGGTCGACCCGCACCGGAGGGTTTCTCCGCCGAGACTACGGAAGCGTTGGACTGCTGGTTCACTGTACGGTCAGCCTGATCATAAAAGGGAGCCGGCACCAAGACTCGCGCAGATCCTGCGCCGATCTACCGGCAGCAGCTGTGCGTAAGCTGTCGACTCACCGGTCGGCACGGTAGCCGACCGGGAGGCCGCGGACGAACACGATGAGCGTTAGCCGCCAACGTCGCCGTAATATTCGCCGTAATAGCTCTCTTGCTCGCCGAAGCCACTGGACTCCCAGGCATTCAGTACGAACGACACCGGGCGAGCGTCGCCGATTCTGCTGATGGCATCACGAACCGCATTACGCGAGGTCACACCCGATCGAACCACGAACACCACGGCATCCGACGCCGACACCAAGGCCTCGGCCTCGGTGGCGAGCAAAATCGGACCCGAATCAATGATCACCACGAGTTTCGGATAACGGTCGACGAGCTCGCCGAGTTGACGCTCGAGTTCACCACTCGCCAGCCGCTCACTGGCTGAGGCGTACGCCCGACCCGCCGGCAAGATCGCGAGATCGCTGTCACCAAACGCCACCGACAGCGATGCCAACCCGGCGCCGCCCGGCAACAGCGCTTCGGCAAGACCGTCGGCATTCATCAATCCGAGCGCGGTCGTCAAACGGCGCTTCGCCAGGTCACCATCGACCAGCAGCACCTGGTACTCGCCGTCGCGAGCCAAGCTACGGGCGACATTGAACGCCGTGTAGGTCTTACCCTCGGCAGCAAATGCACTGGTGATCGAAATGATTCGCTTCGCAGGCTGTCCCACACGCTCGCTGGCCCGCAGTCCATCGCAAATGGACTTGCGAATCGAGCGAAACTGCGCGAGCTGTCGCGCTTCATGCTTCGAATGTGGCGCGAGCCCACAACCCACCAACGCCGCCGGCGCCACGTCGAATCGACCGGCTTCCGGGAAAAATCGCTGGTAGGTGCCGAGCAGCCCACCACCGCCCGACGCCTTGATGGACGAGAGCGTCGGCGAGGGATTGCTCGCCTGAGGGGACTCGGCGAAGGACGCCGTCTCAGCGCCGAGCGACTGCTTCTTAAGCGCTTTCTCTACGATGCTCATACGCCCTTCTCCATTAAGGAAGTCACAAATGCCGATATCGGCGCTACCTGGGTTGCAATCAACAGCGCGAGGCCCGCCAACCCGGCCAATGCGGAGAGCTCAAACGTCAACTCCCGTCGTTCCTGAGCCAACGTGTCGTCAGACAGTGAACGCGACACGACGCCCAGAACCGGCAGACCAAAAGCTTCCTCGAGCGAGCGCCGCGTCGTATAAACGGGTGTCAGTTCCGCGCGGGTTCCCGCCACCAGCACACCGACAATGAGCGCGACCAACAACGCGATCAGGATCATCAGCGCCTTGGGATGAGTCGCGGCTTGGGTCGCGATCACCGGGCGCTCGAGCACCTCGATCGTCTTCTTGCTCTTCTCGTCGACACGATTCGAGGTCTTCGCCGACTCCAATCGTTGCAGCAACGCATCGTAGCGATCCTTCGTCACGCCGTAGTCGCGATTGAGCTTCGTAAGCTCCGCCTCGACCTCGGGACGACTCGACGCCATGGCGCGCAACGCGCCAACACGACGGCTTGAGTCCTCGACACGCGCTTCAAGTGCCGCGACCTGGACATCGGCCGTGTTCAACGCCATCTCAAGCGAGGAAATCACCGCCGCACCACCGTTGGCGGTGTCACGGGTACTCACCGAGCCACCCGTCGCTCTGACGCCGCCGCCGATTGCCGCACGACGGCTTTCGAGGCGACCGATGGTCTCCCGAAGGGCGACCACCTGCGGATAACGGTCAGTAAACTTGAGCAGCAAGGCATCAAGATCCCGCTTGTTCTGTGCGATTTCTGAATCGATCGCCATCGCGGCCTGGATCTGATCCGGCGTCGGCATCACGCCAGGCTTGCTCGACGAGCCGCCCTCCGTGATCTTCGAACGCAGCGCATCACGCTGCCGGCGAGCGACCGCGAGCTCCGACTTGTCCTTCTCGAGCGACTCCATCGACTGCTGCAGGCGCAGGAAGTAGTCACCACGATCGTCCGGCATGAAACCGATGTTTTGCTTTTTGAACTCCGCCAGCCGGCGCTCCGACTCGGACAACTTGGCTGCGTACTCCTTGACCTGCTGGTCGAAGAATGCTGCAGCGTCCTGCGAGTCCGATGCCTTCGCATCCACCGACTCGTGCACGAAGGTATTCAGCAACTCGGCAACCACATCACGCGCCGCCTTCGGGCTGGTGTCGAGATAGGTGATCGAATAGACCCGTGACTGTGCTGACCCGTCAATCTTGATCTTCTTCTCGAGATTCGCGATCGCGCCATCCAGCATCGCTGGCGTCGACGTGTCGCGGATGATGCCGCTCGCGCGAGCCACCTTCTCGAGATTGGGACGCGACAGCAGTCCGCGCCGTACCAGATCGGCCTGCTTGTCCGAATCCGTGGCCACCGCCACGCCCTGCAACAAGGGCTCGAGCACGCTCGAACTGTTGATTCTGACCTGGGCTCGCGACTCGTACTGGCTTGGCACCAAGCAGGCCGCGATGACCAGCACTACAAAGGCAACCCACGCTGAGATAATGGCGCTGCGGCGATGCCGCCACGCATTACGCGCGTATTCCAGGATGCTTTCGATCGGAGTCTGTACGTGAGTTTTCATTAGTTGCGCCACCGGATTTAAAACCGCGACTGCGGAATGATGAGGATGTCACCAGGCTGTAACTCGACGTTCTGGCGGGTGTCACCCTTGTTGACGAGATCATCCAGGCGAACCTTGATGTCCACCGACCGCCCATTGGCCGTCCGCACGATTTTTGCGCGGTTGCCCGCTGCAAACTCTGAGAGGCCGTTGACCGCAATCACCGCATCGAGCACCGTGATGCCGGCGCGGAACGGAATCGCCTTCGGGTTGATCGCCTGTCCGACCACACGAATCTGATTGAACGAACTGGTCGCGGTGGTCACGATGACGCTGACCGTCGGCGAACGCACAAACTCCGAGAGCGTGACCTCGATGTCGGATTCGAGCTCACTGGGCGTCTTGCCGACCGCGGCCATGTCCACGATCAGTGGCCCCGAGATCTTGCCATCCGGGCGAACCGGAACCTCGGTACTGAGCTCGGGGTTGCCCAACACCAATATCTTGAGCACATCCCCCGGACCAATGCGATAGGTCGCAGGCTGTACACCCTCTTGCGCGCGCGACTGCGGCGCGGCCGCCAGAAGCAGCACGGCGACACCGATGATCACCGACATGTATCGAACAAGGAACCTACCCACTATGTTCTCCATGAAAGCAGCGAAGTTGACTTTCGCCAAGTGACGCGACGTTATCGCACGCCACCGAGACTAGCTGGCTTTGACAAACGCTGAAATCAGATAATTCGAAAAGTGTGATGTGATTTCGAAATCAACCCACATTGGGTGGATGTGCTGCCCGAATCCACTGTGATTTACGGGATCAAAAGCGCTCGTGAGCAGTAGGTCGCAAAAAGCACGTCTGATTATGTCAACTCACTGCCGAACTTCGAGATCGCGTGGCGCACCAACACCGCTGAACACAACGGCACCTGACGCAGGGCTGGTCCGTCAGATGTTCAACTTCATGGCGACATACACAGCGACGATAGCGGAAAGGCTCACTATCAAAAGACGTCCGAGGTCCGGAAGAATGCGGAACGTGGGCGCATCCGTGCGTTGCATTGAGGCGTGCGTGTACAAACCCATGGCGAGACCGCAGAGCATGAAGATACTGAACTTGTAGGTATTCGATAGGAAAAAGCTCGCGAGACCCACGGCCATGAACGCCCGCAGGACGCCACTCGCGAGCTCGCTACGCTCCAGGGCTTGCTCCCTGAGCGCACTCGTCGCCTCGGCTGCCGCAGCGGCTTCTAGCCCGTCCTGCACGACCCACCGCAACATCCGTACGGAATACCAGAGGATGCCGATCCACAACATCAAACCCGGTAGCCCAAGCTCGGCCATCGCCAGGACGATTGAATTGTGTGCCGTCTGCGGCGCGTGATTCGCAAAATTACCAAAGCCAACACCGAAGACCGGATGTTCACGGAGCATGTTGATGCCGTCATACCAGAGGTTGATGCGATTATTGGCCGAGACTTCGGAAGAGTTGAGTTCCGACATACGAGTATTCGCAACCAGCGCCGCCAAGCCCGCCGCCGCCATGAGCACACTCAAGACCGTGCCGAAACGGCGCCGCACCACAAGCGCAATCAGCAGGAGTGCGGCGAGCAGGTCACCGCGTGAATTGGTGCAAACGATGCCGTAAAGCAACGCCATGGATGCCACGCCGTTCCACCAGCGCCCGGGAGCCCCACGCGCCCGACCAAACAGGGTGATCGTGAACGCCAAGGCCACCAGGAACAACACGCCAAGATCGTTCGGATCATTGAAGATGCCGACGTAATACGGCCGGTTGGCCACGTAGGGCAATCCGGTCACCGGACCGACACCGGTCGTGGTTTGTATGACCACATAGGCCACCAAGACCAGGGCGCCGACCACGAGGACCCGCATGGCGCGGGTCAACGAACGCGGGTCGTGCGCGCCACTCGAGGCCATCACGATGAGACTTGCCGGCACCGCAATGCTCACGAGCGCGGCGGGGACCCCGCCCCACCAACCCCCCAAGCCGACCGTCAGCCCCGCCCAAGCCACAAAAAGCGCCGTGAGAAGCACCTGCGGCAAGGCGAGCTGCTTGGTTCTGTAGAACAACCAGGCCAGCACAAACACCGCGAGCATCGCACCGGCGATCGGCAGATTCTGCAGGGACGGGAACACCTCCTGAGGACGGAGAATCAGGATGATCAAGTAGATACAAAAAATGGCATTCATAAATCCACCCCACGAAATCCTTCGCCGATGCCGCAACACGCAAGCACCCGTTGGTTCAATCCTCTGCATCGACCGCCACGCCGAAGCGCCGAGCGCTTTGACAGGGACAATCCGCGACACTCCTGCTCCTGCCGAATCATGTTCGACGGGTCCGCAACCAGCCTCCCGAGTAACCCCCGGACAGGAATCTCAAAAAACCCGTGAACAGCGCGACGTTGATGCCAACGAACATCACCGGGAACCTCAGCATTCTGGGAATGTTGATGTAGCGACTCAAGCCATAGAGCAACCCAAGGAGCACACCACTCCCCCAGAGGCTCAGAAATACCAGGCCGAAATAACGCTCCGACCAAAGCGCCAGGTTGGCCAGGAACGCCGCGAGCAGAAGATGCGGCGTGAACCAACGCAGCACTTTATGCGAGAAATACGCGAACCCTCTGACCACACCCGCCCGCAGGAGATACTCTGGATGGCGGAAGAACGTCTGATAATTACCGATACCGATCCGGACCCGGCGCGCGAACTCGTCGTGCATGCGTAACGGCGTCTCCTCGTAGGCCTTGGCGGACGGCTCGTAGATGATTCGATAGCCGCGCGTGGCGATCGACATGCCGATGCAGAAGTCATCGACAATCGTCCGCGGCATCAAACGTGAATAGCAACGGCGCCGAATCGCGTAGATCGCGCCATTGGCGCCAAGCAGCGCGCCCAACGAGGCTTCCGCGCGCTTGAGAACACGTTCGATCCGCCAGTACACACCATCGGCGTTGTCGCCACCGGAACGCGTCACCAGGGAAAGCTCGCCGCAGACCACGCCAACCTGCTCGTCCGAGAAATGACGAACCAACATCGTGACCGCCTCGGGCGCCAGCTGAGTGTTGGCATCAGTGAACACCACCACGGATTCCTGAACGGCATCGAGCAGATCATTGAGAACAGCCGCTTTCCCACGATTTTCCGAGAAATCGAACACTCGAAGCCGCGGATCGGGACACTGGGCGAGCCGATCTACAGTCCGGTCGGTACTGCCGTCCGACCCGACATAGAGCCGCAGACGGCCGGCGTACCTGAGACGACTGAAACCATCGAGAAGACGGCCAATATCACGCTCTTCGTTGTGCGCCGCAACCACCACCGCGACATCGGGCGCGAAACGCTCATCGAAGGAGGCTACCCGGGATCTTCTGAGCGACTCGATGCCCCGACCCCACACGATGATCAGCACGGGAAACAGCACATAACTATAGAGTGGCAGCAACAGTCCACCCCAAAATACGACCACCGCAACGGCACGCACATCAAGCGACATGGGCATCCCTCGTGCTCTGCGCGTACGTCGGCCGAGGCACCTGATAATCGCGATACTGCCCGGGATCACCGACCTCACCCGCCTCGGCCGCTTTGACGATGTTGAAAAGCTCACGCGCGCTGACGTAGTGCAGGACGAAATTCTTGCCGTCGTTGTACTGCCGCTCTAGGTAGCTGAACATCCTATCCACAGGCGGTCCCAGCAAGGCATCGGTGTCCTGATCCTGAGTCCCGTGCGTATGCACCTTGACGAACACCCACTCGGGCCGTCCCGCCACCGATATGCCGGCATTGACCCAGGCATCAACGCGATTCTCGGTGGGTGCCGGATGCGTTCGGACGTCACCGCTATCGATACGCGGCAAGAGTCCGAACTTACGACTTCGCCAATTCAAACCCAACGGGCCCTGAACGATCATCAAATCGCCCGATGACGCTCGCCCGACGGCGACGTGCACGCCCTTGTCGTGCGAACGGGGCGCGTTGACATCATCGGTGGCGTAGTAGATCGAGTTGATGGTGCTCGTCTGGCTGGGATCTGGCGCACACGGAAGAGTGAAGTCCGCGTAGCAGCCTTCCTCACGGAGCAATTGCAGCTCGTTGTTGACACCACAGAACCACCCATCGGGGCGAGCGTTGTCGAGCGCCCAGTTTCCGTGAATGAACGCCCAGGAGGCCTTCTGCGTGACCGGATCGACCGGTAGACAGTGATGCCGTTCGACCAGTTGCCGCGTGAAGGTACGCAGCGTCGCACGCATATTGGCATCCGTGTCGTCATGATGATGGAGGTGAATCTCGATCTCGCCGTAGCCGCCCCGACACAGCTCGACCAGATCATCAAGGTGTTCGGGCCGATACTCCTCAGCCGGATAGAAAAACGTGTGAATCGGAAACCGTCCGTCGGCATCACGATGTTGCTGACATAGCCGCGGATAGTCCTGACGCCAGCGCTCGACCCGGGCTCGCTCCTGCGCGTAGGGCACACGCTTCCACTGCGGCTCGAAATGATCCACGAAGCAGAACATCACGTGTACGGGACCCACGGTGGGTGTGCGCCATCGCACACGCGAACGCAGATAAGCGCCCAACCACTGATGGATGTGTCTGCGCCGGAGGTCGGTGACGAGCACCACCAGCAGGCCAGCGGCAACCAGACACCCGAGAAAAATCGCGAGCACTATAGACATACCGTTTCGCGCCACGGACTGGCGCAAGGCATTCTACGAACGGCTGCCCTGCCCCGTCGGGGTGCCGGACAAATCTGTGGAGTGGCGCACACGCGGAGCTGCCGCGATGCACACCACCCGGTACCCGTGACGCCTGCCGATCGGCCAGGCCGATGATGTTGGCGTCCCCAAGGGGATTCGAACCCCTGTTACAACCGTGAAAGGGTCGTGTCCTAGGCCTCTAGACGATGGGGACTCATTTGAACCAAACATCGAGATGGTGGAGCTAGTCGGGATCGAACCGACGACCTCTTGCATGCCATGCAAGCGCTCTCCCAGCTGAGCTATAGCCCCGTCAAACAACAAATTTTATAGTTTTGTTAGCAACCCTGTCAACGAATAGCCGCCTGCGATCGGTCGATGAATTCGATCGCGCTCGCCACACGGGCGGCGACCTCCGAAAATCCCAAGACCGCCACCGTCTGGTCAATGGGCGGCGACACGGGTCCACCCGCCAGCGCGACCCGCAGTGGCTGGGCGATCTTGCCGAGGGACACTCCCCGCTCGACGGCCAGTGTGTTCAAGGCGTCGTGCACCGACGCCACCGACCAGCTCGGCAATTGCGAAAGCCGCTCGAGCACCGCGCTCAGGTGCCCCTTCGCCTCCTCAGACAGGTGCTTGGCGGCGGCTTTCGGCTCGAATGCCGCCGGTCTGACGAAGAAAAACCGACTGGCCTCGGCCATGTCGGCCAAGGTTTTGGCCCGTTCGCGCTGCGACTCCACGACGGCGGCGAGATCGACCCCGCCGGTATCCACATCGAGCCTCGTCAACTGTTCCTTGAACTGCGCGACCAGCGAACTGATCGGTGCCACCATCAGGTGCTGCTGATTGGTCCACGACATCTTCTCGGGATTGAGCGCCGAGGCCGATTTGTTGACATCGTTAAGATCGAACCAGCGGATCAGCTCCTCGATCGTGAATATCTCCTGATCGCCATGCGACCAACCGAGGCGCGCCAGATAATTGAGCAATGCCTCGGGTAGAAAACCGTCGTTCCGGTACTCGAGTACGCTGACCGCGCCGTGACGCTTAGATAGCTTCGCGCCATCGGGCCCGAGAATCATCGGCAGGTGCGCGTAGGCCGGTACTGTCGCACCCATCGCGAGCAGCATGTTGATTTGCCGGGGCGTGTTGTTGATGTGGTCGTCCCCGCGAATCACGTGCGTGATCTGCATATCCCAATCATCGACGGCGACGCAGAAATTGTAGGTTGGATTGCCGTCCGACCGGAGGATGATCAGATCGTCGAGTTCGGCGTTTTGAAAGACGATGGACCCGTGCACCAGATCGCGCACCACCACCTCACCCTCGGTCGGATTGCGGAACCGAACCACCGGCGTGACCCCCGGGCGTGCGACAGCGCCGTGTCGACAACGACCGTCGTAACGCGGCTTCTCCTTGCGCTCGATCTGACCCGCGCGCATGGCGTCGAGCTCATCCTTCGAGCAGTAGCAATGATAGGCGTGGCCGGACGCGAGGAACTGCCCGATGACCTCGTGGTAACGCGGGTAACGCGCGGTTTGGTAGATCGGACCTTCATCCGCATGCAAGCCGAGCCACTGCATCCCGTCAAGAATCGCCTGCACCGCTTCTGGCGTGGAACGCTCGCGGTCCGTGTCCTCGATGCGCAACACGAAAGTGCCGCCGTGCCGGCGCGCATACAACCAGGAAAACAAGGCGGTGCGGACGCCGCCGATGTGCAGCATCCCGGTCGGACTGGGCGCGAAACGGGTCCTGACTTTCATGGCAACGGACGTCTCAGAACAGGCGAAACTGGGGGGCGGGATACTAGCAGATCGAGACATTGAGCTCCGCGGATGACCCGTCCGGCGAACAGTCACTTTCGACCCCGAAGCGATTGAATCCTATGCCCGCGCCGATTAGACTAGCGCGCGCGTTCAGGCACGGCGGGCGGTTAGCTCAGCGGTAGAGCACTGCTTTCACACGGCAGGGGTCACAGGTTCAAGCCCTGT
>Ga0164297_10005493_pt1 | contig 10829 bp, 11 predicted proteins | sample GEODES058metaG_FD_113539 | JGI IMG/M metagenome (GOLD analysis project Ga0164297, IMG submission 113539) | Dystrophic lake water microbial communities from Trout Bog Lake, Wisconsin, USA - GEODES058 metaG | ecosystem: Environmental > Aquatic > Freshwater > Lake | place: USA: Trout Bog Lake...
ATGCAAGAGGCTGGAAGGCGCATACACGGCACTACGCATGAGCAACCACTGGCACTGTTTGAAACAGAGCGGGCTTACCTTCAAGCCCTGCCAGATAGAACCCCAGACGTTTGCACCTGGGTCTTAAATTAGACATAGGCATATCCATAGCTTTATTCCTAGTTGTTATTTTAAGGAATACCGATGGATCTGCAATCAAGGGGGCTAGTTCAAAAGTATTGATTTATATTGATATTTGGCGAGCCTGGATTCCTGTTAATCTGCAGGTCCCTGGTTCGAGTCCAGGTCGGGGAGCCATAGTATTACATGGCTGAAAATATACTTTAGAGTTAATACTTCCCTACTTCAAGCCAATTTACTTTGTGAAATATTTTTGTTGTAGAAAAGATGGGAATATTGATCGATTTATCTAAAAGTTTTAATTAAAGCTGCACTTCGTGTATGGATTTAGGTAGGCAATTTGTAGTTATTTTTCCTTTCAGCCAAGGCTTCTCCAAAAGACTGGGCCTTATACTTCGGTTTATTTGAAAGTCCCCCCAATCCAGGGAAACAATCAAAACTCACGTCCTCTCTAGGATTTACAAAAAAAGGAATTGAATGTCTTTCTTTACCTGTACGATTAATTACTCTGTGCGGTGCAGATCTAAATTGATCATTTGTCCATCTTTGACACATATCTCCATTATTAAAAAGTAAGCAACCATCAATAACTGGAGCCTGGACCCACTCGCCTGCTCGTGTAATTACCTCAAGACCAGGTAATTTAGATTGAGCCAAAATAGAGCCATAACCATAATCTGAATGTGGACCAATACCAAATTGACCCTCTAAAGCGGGATCAGCAGCAGGATAATTTAGTAACCTTAATGTATGGTTTCCATCTCTAAAGGCATCATGTTCAATCAAAAAATCAGGTGCCAACCCCAAAGCTGCTGAGTGCATAACTAAGATTCTTCTTGCTACGCGAGTTAATTCAGAGAAATATTCTTGAGCAGTCTCTTTGAATCCATCTAAATATTTAGGCCAATGATTATCCAGTGCCCAAGGTTTACGGTTAATCCTATCAGGATGATCTAAACCGTATTCGCGGCGTATATAAAAAGAAGCACTTCTATCTGGATGCTTACTTTCACCGTAAAGATCCGCGTATGATTTTTGCGTTTGACCACCCAAAGGAAGATATCCTATGGACGTGGTTAATGCTTTAACCTCCATTTTTTTTTCAATTGGAAGAGCATGAAATCTTTCAGTCTGTTCAAACATTCGATCTATTAAGCTTTGACTCACACCATGATTTTTGATGAAGAAGAACCCTAGATGCTCACTAGCCAACTTAACTTCTTCAACAACTCTTTTAAATGAAGAAAGGTCGCCAGCGATGTAATCTTTTAAATCGATAACAGCAATAGTCTCTACAGACTTATTGAATTCATTAATGCCGTGATTTTTCATTTTGAATCCTTTGAAAGTACAGTTAAGCTGGTTTTTGAATTAATGTTTTTCTAAAAATACTGGGAAAGGTTGCCAAATCATGCCCACCGAAACCTTGCGCAACGGCACCGGACAATGATGAAGCAATTGATGAAGACATTGACATTGGTATTCCAGATGATGCACCAGTAACAACTGCATTGATAACATCTTTTCTTAAACTTACAATATCCAAAGTTGTTTCCGCATCTGAACCTTTAAATATATCAGTTTTACTTTTTAGCCAACCATTCGCTGTTGGTGCCTCTTCAAGTATTTCTAATAAATCATCTATGGACACACCTTCAGCAAGGCCCATTGCAAGTCCTTCAGTTAAAGACTGCAAATAGGCGGCCATAGTTAAATTTACTGCAAGCTTTGCAGCATGACCTTGACTAACTGTACCAACGTGTTTAATCTTTCTTGAAATTTTTTCAAAAATTGGTAAAGCCCTTTTTAGATCATCAGCATGTCCACCTACGGGTAAGAATAATTTACCATCTAAAACTGTGGGAATGCTACCCATCATAGGTGCACCAATTAGTCGAGCGTTTTTAGATCTTATTAAATCATCTAATATTCGCAGTGTTCTTGGTTGAAGGGTACTCATTTCAATAAAAAGTTTCCCCTCAACGCTAGTCGATAATAACCCATCAGTAGATTGATATAAATTCAATACACCGGCATCATCGTTAATCATCACCATGATCATTTCAGATCGTTCAACCACTTCACGAGCACTAGCTAATGGATGGGCGAGATGTTGAACAGTTTGGATGGCTTTATGATTTCTATCCCAGACAGCCAAATCTGAAAATCCTTGTGACGAAAGTCTTTTGACCATTGCACTACCCATTCGCCCTAATCCAATAATACCTACCTTCATAATTGACTCCAAAAAAAACTTTACATTGAAAAATTATCCATTTTTCGTTCTTTATGCAAAACTCCAGGCACTAGATAATATTCAGCAATTTCAACAGCGTAATATAAAGTTACCCCTATGACTGTCAGTAGAAATAATGAAGCGAAAACTCCAGGGCTATCTAACTGTCCATTTGCATATAGTAAATAGTAGCCAAGTCCTTTATCAGCAGCAACAAATTCAGCTACAACTGCACCGACAACTGCCAAGCTCATACCAATTTTGAGACCAGCAAAAATGTTGGGCAATGCAGTTGGTAAACGCAATTTCATAAATGTTGTATAAGGCCCTGCTCCCATTGCTTTAAACATTTTCACCATTTCTGGATCAACCGCATCCAAGCCCACCATGGTTGAAATGGTTATAGGGAAAAAAGCGATTAAAAATGCAATTAAGGTTTTTGCCATGAGTCCACTTCCAAACCAAATAGTCAATACAGGAGCAATTGCAACTTTTGGTACCATTTGAGAGGAGATCAACAGAGGAAAAATGCTAGCTTTTGCAAATGAACTGAACGAAACTGATATTCCTAAAACAATACCGCAAAATGCTGCAAGTGAAAAACCATAAAAAATTTCAACTAATGTTGGGATACTAAAGGACACAAAAAGATCTTCTTTTTGTATTAAGCTATTAAAAATAAGTAATGGTGATGGGAGAACAAGAGTAGGTATCTTAAACAGCCTAACAGAGCATTCCCAAAGTATTAGTACCAAAAATATGGTAATTAAAGGAATTAATTTTTTAATATTCATGATCTCATTAACTATTCTTTAACACACCATGTTTCATAAATATATTTCGCACCTGAGCTGTGTACTTAATAAATTCGATAGTATCCTTTATAGATAAGTTTCTAGGGCGAGGCAAATTTATGTCAATGACCTCAGCAATTTGTCCAGGTCTAGGAGTCATAACCATCACTCTATCGCCAAGAAAAACAGCTTCATCCATATTGTGGGTGATGAACACAACAGTTCGATCACCAGACTGGACAAATTTATCGAAATCAAGAGCTAATTGATCCCTTGTAATTGCATCCAATGCTGCAAACGGTTCATCCATCAACAATAGTTCTGGATCATGTAATAACGCCCTGCAAATGGACACACGCTGTCGCATTCCACCAGATAATTCGTGTGGGTAAAAATTCTCGAATCCTTTTAGGCCAACTAAATTCAATAGATCCAATGCTCGCAACTTGAATTTTTCGGGATCAAGATTTCTAACCTCCGCTTGCAAAAGAATGTTATCTAAAACATTGCGCCAATGTAACAACAAATCTTTTTGAAAAACAATGCCTGAATTTGTATAAGGGCCTATTATTAATTTTGAATTAACAAAAACTTCACCCGACGTAGGGGTTTCAAGACCAGCAATCAAGGAAAGCATAGTACTCTTGCCGCAACCAGAAGGCCCAACTATCGTAATAATTTCTCCACGTCTTATGTTTTGAGTTGTTTCCCTTAAAGCAATTACTGTGTCAGCGCCTTTTCGACGCGAGTCAAAAACCTTACTTACGCCTTTAAGCTCAACAAGTGCCTCAAAGTTTGAATTCAGGGAACTCTCACTTAATTCGTTTTTAAATGACATGTCAGCCTAATGCCGCATTAGTGAAGAATTCGGTGTATGGCTTGGAAATGGGTTGTCCCAAAAAGTTAATAACCGCTTCCTGCGTTGCTTTAAATTTCATTGGATCATGGAATCCGATGCCGTGTTCCTTTTGATATTTTCCAATTGCAACATCCCGAATTAAATCAAGCTCTTTTACCGAAAGTATCTTATCCATCTCAGGATAATATTTAACCATTGAAGCTGCACCAACTTTAGGGTCTGCAAATGCATCTTGACATCCCTTCATTGTGGCTTTAACAAATGCTTTTAAAATGTCTGACTTATCGTGCCAATTCTTTTCAGTCGTAATTAATCCATCTCCATAAATATTTACACCGTGATCACCAAAAGTAAAATAACCCAATTCTTGGCCAGGAGACAGTTTAGCTTCGATACTTGGCTTTGCAGGTAAACCAATAGCAACAGCGTCCGCTTCTCCTTGCAACATTAAAGCAACTTTTGCGTTTCCAGAAGCATTTTTCCAGTTAGTTTTTGTATGATCAAATCCATTTGCATTTGCAAAAATCTGAAACATTTGAAGTGCTGTTGATCCTGGTGAGTCAACTATAGTCCGACCAACTAAATCTGATGGTTTATTAATTCCTTTTCCTTTTAAATAAAAAAGAGAAATATTCAATTTATCGCCTACTACTGCCAATGAACGCATTTGTGGCTCTGGAGAACGCCCCATCAACATTAGCATTTGGAGGATATCTGCATGAACAATATCAGCATTTCCAGCTGAAAGAGCTTGAAAAGCAAGTGCATTTCCGAGCATGTGTTTAAAGTTAACATCAAGACCGTGCTCTTTGTAATAACCTCTCTCTCTAGCCATGTAATAAGTAGAGTACTCCCCCCTGGGAACCCATTGAATTGCCATATTAATTGGCGTTAGGGACTGAGACCTTGCGGAATTTATATATGGAAAGAAAGTACCAGCGGCAGCTAAACTAGCCGCTTTGATAATTTTTCTTTTAGACTCTGAATAAATTTTTTCATTTTTCATTAAGGCCTCCATCTTTTATAAATAGTATTTCAGTCTATTTATCAATAAATATGTTTCAATTGGCAATTACCCTAAATAAAAATTATCAACAAGATTTCTCTGAAGGAGAGCATCTTAAAATTTAAGAATCATAAATTCGACTTCATTAATATGACGTTAGACTATCTGAAATACGGCTGAATACATATTCCCAACTTAAATATCCTAAGACGCTCAGCCACTAATAATTTAAATTTCTAAAGGCAAATTTTTACCGAGAAATCAATTTCAGCCTAACAAATCATATCCTTCTTTAACTAGGCGATTAGATAGAACCCCGATATTGTCATTGACAACCTCCACAATGTCACCTGGGTTGAGAGCTGGTAGTGTGGGACCATCACACCCTAACCATATTACATCTCCTGGGTGCAAAGTCACAAACTCTGTCATGCGAACAAGGAAATACTCTAGGCTAAAAATCATTTTTGAAGTGCTGTACGAAGATACTTCTTTTCCATTGACTCGTACTTTAATTATTTGTTGCATTGGATCAAGTATTGTATTTACCAAGGGCCCCATTGGCTTAAATGTGTCAATATTTTTAGCCCGCCAAAGTGTACTGTCTGACTTTTGGTAGTTACGCTCACTCAAATCATTACCTAGCGTATAGCCAGCAATACACTCGAGGGCATTTTCAGAGGTTAGATTTTTAACTTTTTTTCCTATGATTGCCACCAATTCACCTTCAAACTCAATGCTACCGGTTGAGTTTTTGGGAATCACGATTTCACTTCCACTTCCCACAAGTGCGTTAGGTGATCTGTATCCAATATCAGCATTTGCTGGTACTGTTAATTTCATTTCATGATGTGCATTGGCCCAGTGTATATGATCAATGAAATTACGCCCCGCTGCATAAAAATTCTGCGGCAATACAGGCGGTAATAGTTTTAGTTTATTTAATAGATAAGATTTGCCTGTGTATTTAATATTTTCAAATGGAGCCTCTGCCAACTCTAAAACTTCATGCCCAACTATTGAACCATAACTAGGCTCACCCGAATTTTCAAAGCGACACCATTTCATCAGTCCACCTTGATGTTATTTTCTTTCACAACACGTCCTACTCGCTCTGAAGTTTTAGCGATATATGCTGCAAAATCTTTTGGTGACATACCACCAGGGTCTAACATTTGATCATCCATTCGCCTTTTAAAGTCATCGCTATTAATCACGTTGAGCAGCTCAGAATACAAACGATTTACAACAACTTCAGGCGTCCCCTCAGGGAGAAAAGCTCCAATCCAACCAGTCATTTCAAATCCAGGCAAAAATTCAGCAACCGCTGGTACATCTGGAAGTTTAGGATTTCTCTTTGAGCTCACCACTGCAAGAGGTCGCAATCGTGACAAATTGGTAGAGACCAAAAGGGGAGATTCAAAAATTAAATCAACTTGTCCAGACATAACATCCGTAAGTGGTGCATTTTTATATGGAATATGCAACATATCAATGTTTGCTGAATTTTTAAACATCTCTCCAAGGATGTGTGAAATATGACCCGCACCATAGCTTGCAAAACTATATTTTCCAGGTTGTTTACGTGACATCTCAAGTACTTCATTAATTGAAGTTGGACCTGTTTTTGAATTGGTTACTAGAAATGGTGCCCCAGAATAAATTAGAGTTACGGGAATAAAACTTGTATGCGGATTAAATGGCAGTTTGTAAAGATATTCATTAGTTGTAAATAATCCACTTGAACCAATCAACACCGTATAACCATCAGCTGGTGCTTTAGCGACATATGCCGCCCCAATATTTCCACCAGCACCAACTCGATTCTCAACAATAACGGATTGTTTTAGGTTTTTTGATAGTTTTTCAGCTAGCACTCGTGCCGCCAGATCACCAGCGTTTCCTGGCGGGACTGGCAATACAAAAGTAATTGTTTTACTTGGATACTCTTCTGCAGCATGCGCACATGATGTGATGAAACTCAACGATAAACCAGCTACTAAGGCCATGGTAGTGCCGATAAAGTTTCTTTTTAAAAAAAATATCATTTCAATACGTGATTAAAGTTTTTTGGATTCCAACCAATGATCAGCATTTATCCACTCACCTTGGAGCATACAAGAGGGCATTCCCAACTCCACAAAAAGTGGCGCGATGGCTTCTGGTGTTTTAAGAGTCATCGGGTCTTCAGTAGGTGCTGCATCTGCACGCATTTTGGTTCTGGTGGCCATAGGGCTCACAGTGTTGACACGAATAGGTGTATCTTTCGCTTCGATCATGTAAATGCGCGCCAAACTCTCAAGAGCCGCTTTGCTGACAGCGTACGAACCCGTTCCGGCTTTGGCAACCGTTGCAACTTGCGCACTTAAAACAATTACACGACCCGCTTCAGATTTTTTTAGCAACGGATCCAAACCCTGTAGCAACAAAAGATTTGCGTGCACATTCACCTGAAAGGTATGACGCCATGTATCGATGGGGTAAGAAATGATTGGCTTTCGAGCACCCAGGGATGCAGCGTTGGCCACAAAAATATCCAATTTGGAGAAGCGTTTAGAAACCTCTTTGATCGCAGAATGAATTGATTGATCATTTTCTTGATCTAGCTCTACGACAACGACCTCTGCACCAGTTGCTGACAATTCGTCGGCAACTTTTTTCAGTGCAGATAAATTTCTGGCGGCAAGAATACAGGTTGCACCTTCTTTTGCATATTCTTGGGCTATAGCCAATCCAATTCCACGATTTGCACCCGTAATCAGTGCGACTCTACCTTTCAGACGACCTGTCATAAGACTCTCAATTTAATATTTAATTTTCAAGATGGGTTTAGATTAAAACATTTCCTTTTAAAAACATATATCGATAGCCCTGATTATTTCAACTTTAAGGACATATTAAATAAGGGGCTATTGAAACGGGAAATTCCAAACCTAGTGTTTTCCCATAGTGTTTACATATTTAAAAGATAAAGTGAGTGAAAAAATTAAGGATTCAGTTTTGAAAGTGTGATTACTATTGAGCTTTAGCCCCAGAGACTTGAATCACATGCTGCCATTTCTGTGCTTCAATCTTAATTATCTCTGACATTTCATTTGGCTGATTACCTTGAGGCACCAAACCATCTGCAATTAACTTATTCTTAACAGATGGCATTTGCAAAACAAGGTTGATATTTTTATTCAACAAAATAATTATTTCTCTGGAAGTGCCTCCTCTGACGCTGATGTAAGTCAATGGCGAAGCCTGAAATCCCGGCAATACTTCAGAAATCGCTTGCACGTTAGGTAATGCATTCAAACGTCCTGCTGTAGCAACGCCTAGCAACTTCAATGAACCAGATTCGATACTACCTTTGTAGGCCGCCCAAGCGTCAATGGCCATCGTGACATTTCCACTGATCAAGTCTTGCAAGGCTAAAGAGGTACCACGATAGGGCACATGAAATATATCGATACCAGCTCGATATTTAAAAAGCTCTCCTGCTAAATGACTTGAGGACCCCACACCAGAACTCGCAAAACTCAATACTCCTGGATTTTTCCTTGCATAAGCTAAGAGTTCTTCAATTGTATTAACTGGTATATTTTTACCCACCACCAAAACACTGGCACCTTGAACGACTTGGCTGACTGGAGTCAAATCTGTTAAATAGTTGTAAGGTAATTTTTCCATCAGAAATGGATTGGTCATTTGTGGTCCTGGCGTCGTATAAAGCAAGGTATAGCCATCAGGAATCGACTTCGCCACATAGTCGGCAGCTAGAGTACCACCACCACCAGGCTTGTTATCAATCACGATGGGTTGACCCAAGAGAACGGACAAAGGCTGAGCAAGCGTTCTCGACACGATATCAGCCCCACCACCCGGCGCGAATGGGACGACTAATTTAATGGCGTGAGAGGGATAGACTTGAGCATTTACTGGCCAAAAGAAGCCTCCCAAAAAGAGAAAAGTGAAGGCCAACCAAACGTGCTTAAATATCATTGAGTTGATCTTAGCCATTATAAAAGTAGCTCTAGCTCGAAGATTAGTCGGTTTTCAGCCTGGCGCTAAAAATACCCTGAGCTGTTGCAATCACTTGCCCAGTTTCATTCAGCACCCGACCTTCACAAAATGCAGTACTCTTGGTAAAACTAATCCATTGCCCAATAGCTCTTAAGCGACCACGCCCTGGTGCAATGAAGTTCACATTTAAGTTAATGGTTCCGCCCGGAATACGTTCCTCACGCAATGAACGCCATGCTAAACCCAAAGACTGATCTAACAGGGTGGAAATGACTCCACCGTGTGCGACGCCCAACCGATTAGTGAGACGCTCAATGACCAAAATCTCCATTTCTGCTTGCCCATCCCCCCAATTGATCAATTTGATGCCAAGGTCGTTTGGAAAATGAGCACCATCCAATGGATTTAAATTGGATTTATATTGACTCATTTTTCAGCACTCATTCAATGTATAGAAAAACGCCGGAGCGCATCTTCTTTTAATTTATTTTTTTGAACCTTACCACTGGCAGTCATACCAATGGTTTCAAAATTAGAGACTACCGCAAAGTACTTAGGAACCTTGAAATTAGCAATTTTTTTCTTAAGTTCACCAACCACCGCTTCTTCGTTGAAATTAGTACCTTCCTTAAGACTGATGTAAGCGGCACCAACTTCCCCATATTTTGCATCCGGTACACCAACAACTTGTGCAGTCGCAATAACTGGCAAGGATAACAAAGACTCTTCAACCTCAGCTGGAGCAACATTTTCACCTCCTACTCTAAAAATATCTTTGATTCGCCCAACGAATCGAAGGTGCCCCTCGTAGGTTAAGAATCCCAAATCGCCTGTGTGCAACCACCCTTCTGAATCGATGGCTTGAGCCGATAATTCAGGCTTTTTATAATAACCTTTCATCACACTCCAACCACGGACACAAATTTCACCGTGTTGAAAGGGATTGAGTAATAATCCGTTGTATTGATCAATAATTTTCACTTCTAAACCAGGCAACGGCTTAGCCAAACCGTCAATACGATCTTCAACGCAATCTTTGAAATCACTTTTAACGACATTTGGCGACGCCTCTGACAAACCGTAGGACCAACAAATACCTTTAATACCCATTTCATGAACAATTCGGTGCATGGTCTGAGGTCCTGCAGCAGCCCAACCTCCTCTTAATTTCAATTTAGAAGCATCGAAATCAACATGATTGAGGAGCAGTTGAAAAATGGTGTCATTTCCAGAAATAAAAGTACAGCTCTCATCATAGATCATTCTGAGTGCGGCACCCGCTTCAAAAGTAGGCAATGTCACCAAACACGATTGAGTCTCTATCGTGGCCAATAAAGATAAAGTTGATCCTGCAACATGAAAAAAAGGTCGACAATTGAAATACCGATCTTCACTGGTCAATCCAATGCGATCAGCTACGGCATTTGCATTATGAAGCATGTTCTCATGGGTGAGCATGACTCCCTTGGGAAAAGCTGTTGTTCCTGAGGTGAATTGAATTAAAAGCACATCTAATGGATTCACAGCCAAGCAAGCGTTTTCAAAAGCCTTTTCACTTGTCAATTTCGATTTAGACAAAAACTCTTGGGCTGTCATCGCTCCACTCGGAATGTTATCTCCCCAAACCATAACATATTTAAGCATTGGCAAAGCTGAGCCAGGTAATGAGTGATTCAACTGCGGCTCCACCGTTTGAAGCAACTCAATAAAATCAATGTTTAAAAACTGATCCATGGTGAAAAGAAATTTCACGTCAGCGTCTTTTAAGCAATAAAGCAACTCTGTAGACTTAAAGCGAGTATTTAA
>Ga0164297_10005494_pt1 | contig 10827 bp, 8 predicted proteins | sample GEODES058metaG_FD_113539 | JGI IMG/M metagenome (GOLD analysis project Ga0164297, IMG submission 113539) | Dystrophic lake water microbial communities from Trout Bog Lake, Wisconsin, USA - GEODES058 metaG | ecosystem: Environmental > Aquatic > Freshwater > Lake | place: USA: Trout Bog Lake...
ATTGGCCTGCCCGGAGGGGATCGAACCCCCGACCCACAGCTTAGAAGGCTGTTGCTCTATCCAACTGAGCTACGGACAATTCGGTATGTATGTACCTATGTAGTATGATAATTAAGAACTATCGATGGATGTCCATTCTAAACTACTTTTCTTATCGGTTGCAGCCCAGAAATTGGCTAAGAAAAGAATTATGCCGTTTGAGGTATGCAGTAAGAAATGAAGTGTTTGTGTTTATAAAAATTAGCTAATTCAAGCTTATACTCACGCGCCTATTCTCTTGCGAAGCTCAAATTTTTGAATTTTCCCAGTTGAAGTCTTTGGAATGGTTTCAAAACGTATATCCCTTGGGACTTTGTAGCTGGCTAAAAGAGTTTTGCAGTGGGCTATTAAATCATCTGCCGAGGCTTTGCCATTTGCTCTGAGCTCGACATAGGCCATAGGTGACTCACCCCATTTTTCATCAGGCTTGGCAACAACGGCGCATGTCATGACATCAGGGTGCCTGTACAAGGCGTCCTCGACCTCAAGAGAGCTGATATTTTCACCACCAGAGATGATAATGTCCTTGCTTCTGTCTTTGATTTTCAAGTAGCGATCTGACTCCATTACAGCCAAATCACCCGTGTGAAACCAGCCACCTTCAAATGCTTTCAGGGTTGATGCTGGATTTTTCAGATAACCCTTCATCACAATATTGCCCCTAAACATGATCTCTCCCATTGTTTCTCCGTCTGGGGGGAGTTCTTGCATGCTTTGCGGATCCATGAGCGTCATACCCTCCTCCAACACAAACCTAACTCCTTGACGGGCATTTAAGCGGGTTTGCTCAGACAAAGATTGCTCAGACCAGTAGGGTTTTTTAACGGCAACGGCTGCGGGCCCATAGACTTCAGTTAAACCGTACACATGTAAAAGTTCAAATCCGATCTTAGTCATGCCCTCTATCATTGCAGCTGGAGGAGCTGCACCAGCAACCATAGCTTTTACTTTATGGTTGATGCCTTGCCTGAGCTGCGGGTCCGCAGAGATCAATAAATTATGAACAATTGGGGCTGCACAGTAATGATCAACTTTGTATTTTGCTATGACTTGCAAAATAGTACCTGCATCAATTTTCCTTAAACAAACGTGCGTTCCGCCAAGTAAAGCGATCGTCCAGGGGAAGCACCACCCGTTGCAGTGAAACATGGGTAGCGTCCACAAATAGATTGGAAATTCGCGCATATGCCAAGTCAGGGCCTGGCAAGTTGCATTTAGATAAGCTCCTCTGTGATGGGTCACTACCCCTTTGGGATCCCCTGTCGTGCCAGATGTATAACTTACAGCAATAGCGTCCCACTCATCATCAGGCCCCCGAAGTACTTTTAACGGTTCGTGGGATGCTATCCATGCCTCATATTCATACTTGCCCAGCCTTTGCCCTGGCCCAACGTACTCTGAATCATCAACATCAATGACCATCACCTCTCTTTGATATTGCTCTTTTAAAAGCGTCAAAGTGGTAGAAATTGTTGATGAGAACTCTCTGTCAGTAATCAATACCCGAGCTTCGCAGTGGTTAATTTGCCAAGCCAGCAGGTGGGCATCTAGTCTTGTGTTTAAAGTGTTTAAAACAGCGTTTATAGCCGGAACAGCGTAATGAACTTCAACCATTTCAGGCGTGTTCGAGAGCATCACACTCACCGCAACCCCTTTAGTTACTCCACTTGCCGTTAAGGCAGCCGCCAAACGAGCTGATCGCTCTCTCACCTCTTTCCATGAATAAACCCTCTCTCCATGGATAGTTGCTGTTTGGTCAGAGTACACTTCGGCGCTTCGCTCCACAAAGCTAACAGGTGAAAGAGCCACATAATTGGCTTCGTTTTTACCTAAATCTTTGTCGAAAATAGAAATAGTCATTTGTAACTAACCTTTTATAATTTTGGTTTTATAGAGCAATAGACACAAAAATTTAGCTCTATTGCGTCAGCCCAATAGAGCTTCACACAATTCTAAACCCCTGCTAATTTTGCAGACAAAGGGTCTTTTCTAATAGAAATTGTGAGCTTATATAGTCAGAGAAGACAAATATTATGTATTCAAAAGCAGGAGACAAAGGAAATTAGTATTAAATTAGTAATTTCAGTGCCTGCGGTAGACCTGATAAAGATGGTCGGGGCGGTGGGATTCGAACTCACGACCCTCTGGTCCCAAACCAGATGCGCTACCAGGCTGCGCTACGCCCCGACTGCAGTAATTGTAACCGCTAGTTCGACTTTTTCAGCATTTGGGCTGTTCAAAAAAGACAATTAATTAAGCAATGCACACCCGCTTAGAGGGACACTAATCTGCGTAAATCGCTTTAGGAGTGCACTTTTAGATTGAATCAGTAAGTTTTTAAAGGAAAATGGAAACCTATCGCTGCAGACGACTCGCAAAAGAACGCTTAAGATGTCACCTGTATCCCCAATCAATTTTTTTATTTAAGTATGAAGATGAATCGCAACAAACAGTTTCCTACCTGGTTGACTCTGATCATTGTGTGTTTGATAAGCTCATCAGCAAAGGCTGGCAAAACGTTAGACCTGATCAAGCAAAAAGACATCGTAACTTGTGGTGTCAACACAGGACTTACAGGATTTGCGCAAGCTGATTCTCAAGGCAAGTGGACAGGCATTGATGTGGATATGTGCAGGGCAATTGCAGCCGCTGTGCTAGGTAGTCCTGAAAAAGTAAGATACATGCCTTTATCTGCAACCCAAAGATTCACCGCGCTCCAATCTGGAGAGGTTGACATCCTTTCTCGAAACACTTCTTTTACCCTCACCAGGGACGCCTCTCTTGGGCTCAGTCAGACCGTTATTACGTTCTTTGACGGCCAAGGTTTCATGGTGCCAACCCAATCGAATATTAAAAGTCTTTCGCAGTTAAAAAATGCAACCGTTTGCGTCCAATCTGGTACGACTACAGAGAAAAACTTGACTGATTTTTCCAAGGCCAATAAATTGGAAATAAAACCAATCGTCTTTGAGAAGATAGAGGCCTCTAACGCTGCTTATTTTGCAGGCCGCTGCAAGGCCTACACAACCGACTCATCTGGGTTGGCATCAATCCGGGCTAAAGAAGCTATAAACCCCAAAGACCATACCATCCTCAGCCAACTGATCTCAAAAGAACCTATGGGGCCCATGGTTAGAAGGGGCGATGATGAGTGGTTAAGCATTGTTAAGTGGGTTATTTTTGGGCTCATTGAAGCTGAGGAATACTCGATTACGTCTGCTAATATTGAGCAGCTCAAAACGGACAGCCAAGATCCCAAAGTCCTGAGAATGTTGGGGAAATCTGAGGATATGGGCAAGCTACTCGGTTTAGACCGGGATTGGCTAAGCCGGGCCCTAACAAGTACGGGCAATTATGGTGAAATATTTGAACGCAATTTAGGAGAAAAAACTGCCCTTGGTTTGAAAAGAGGAATGAACGCTCAGTGGGACAAAGGGGGACTCATGTATGCAGTTCCTATAAGGTAGCTTGATCGAATGTTAAATTCTCTCCTCCACTCCCCAATCTCCACTCCCCAATTCGCCGAAGATGTGTGGACTCAGAGAATCGGAACGTAAAAAGATGCAATTAAAAACTTTGCTATCTAAAACCTCGTATCGCGCAATAATCTACCAAACTTTACTGATACTGTCACTAACGCTTATCTTTTGCTTCTTAATCTTCAATACTTTGGACAACATGCGCCAAAGGGGCATTCAAGGAGGATTTGGCTTCATCTTAGACCCAGCCGGTTTTGACATCAGTGAATCATGGATAGAGTTCAACTCAGATGAGTCCTATGCAAAAGCTTTCTTTGTAGGCTTAATCAACACCCTAAGAGTATCTGCAGCGTCCATTGTGACGTGTACTTTTTTAGGTCTTCTACTGGGGCTAGGTAGGGTCCAGAGCAATCCCCTCATTAGATTTTGTTGTCATTCGTACACAGAAATTTTTAGAAATATCCCACTCTTGATTCAATTACTTATCTGGTACGTTTTGCTAGTTGAATGGTTACCCGACTCTCAGGCCCCCCTTGAACTAAGTCTTGCGAATTCCAATTTCTTCCTCAGTAAGGATGGGTTGGCCTTCCCCTGGTTTGAAATAGGACAGAGTGGCTCTTTTTTTTCAACTCCACTGTTTGATGGCACAAGCATCCAAGGCGGCGCGGTGCTAACACCTGAGTTTCTTGCTCTTTACGTGGGCCTGAGCTTATATACAAGTGCTTTTGTAGGCGAACTGATCCGAGCAGGTTATCAATCAATAGATAAAGGTCAAATTGAGGCAGGTCTCAGCATAGGGCTTAAGCCATCACAGATAACCCGCTTAATTGTGATGCCTCAAGCTTTGAAGGTGATTATTCCTCCTCTCACCAATCAGTATTTGAACTTAATTAAAAATTCGTCCCTAGCAGTTGCAATTGGGTATCCAGATTTGGTAAATATCTCCAACACAAGCCTAAATCAAACGGGTCATGCCATAGAGTGCGTTCTCATTATCATGGTCGTTTATCTGGCTTTGTCCTTGCTTATCTCCCTAATAATGAATAGCTATAACGCCCGGGTGCTCAAACGTGGGTGATGTAAATTTGAACACCTCTGGAGTGACTCCTAGCTCCCTAGGGAATGCGTTGATAAACCCACAAAAGACTTCATTAAAGGCTCAGTTTAGTTTTAAATCCCTCTGGATTTCCTCATTATTTGGATCGCCTTTAAAAGCGTTATCGACCTTTTTAGTGATTGCTATTTTTATCTGGCTATTACCGCCCCTTTTTAATTGGGCGTTTGTACACGCCGTATTCAGTGCAGATCCCCAGGCCTGTCAAGAAGCTAGAGGGATAGGGGCTTGTTGGGGCGTTATTAGAGAAAAGTACTCAATGATCTTATGGGGCCGTTATCCATATGCTGATCACTGGCGCGCGCAACTCAGCACTGTCCTGCTGAGTTTACTGCTCCTAAAAAGTACTCTAAGGCAGGAGGGTTTGCGCAGAATCTTCATTGAGTGGAGCACTGTTCTTGGATTGATTTACATTTTGATGAGTGGTCATTTAGGTCCATTTGAGTTTTTAAGAGCAACGGTAATAGTCCCCATCATTGGCAAACCCTTTCCGGTCGTACCCTCGGACTTATGGGGCGGTTTACCGTTGACTCTTATTCTCTCTGTGGTCTGCATCGTTATTGCAAGTCCATTGGCCGTGTTGCTGGCACTGGGTAGAACAAGCTCTATGCCATTATTTAACGTTGTTTGTAAAATTTACATTGAATTATTTAGAGGCGTGCCTCTTATAAGCGTGCTATTCATGGCAAGTTACATGTTCCCTCTCTTATTACCAAATGGCTATTCTCCGGACGTTTTAATCAGAGTTGTGTTGGGTATCTCCCTGTTTGCAGCGGCTTACCTTGCGGAGATCGTCAGGGCGGGTTTGCAAGCTTTGCCAAAAGGACAACTAGACGCTGCAAACTCGCTTGGACTGGGTTACTGGCAGGCTCAATACTTGGTAGTTCTACCCCAAGCTTTAAGGGTTGTGATACCGGGGTTAGTGAACAGTTTTATTGGGATTTTCAAGGATACCTCATTAATCACAATTGTGAGTCTGTATGAGCTTACGGGCTCGCTTACTCTTGCCTTAAATGGGGACCCGCTATGGCGCGCTTTTAAGTTAGAGGGTTATTTTTTCATAACTTTTATTTATTTTATTTTTTGTTTTTCTATGTCTAGATATAGCCTTTGGCTAGAGAGAAGACTCAATCATTCCTTATGAGCACAAGGCACAATTAATTTACAAGAAAATGCAAGCTAAAACCGTTATCGAATTTGAGCGCGTCAATAAGTGGTACAAAGATTTTCACGCTTTAAAAAATATAAATCTTAGTATTCACGCGGGCGAGAGGGTTGTGATTTGTGGGCCCTCTGGCTCTGGAAAATCGACACTTATCCGCTGTATCAATTCTCTTGAGACCTTTCAGTCTGGACGTTTAAAGGTCTTGGGGCAAAACTTAGTAGATGACTCGCGCACTGTGCAGTTTATTCGCCAATCGGTTGGAATGGTATTTCAGCAATTCAACTTATTTCCCCACCTAAGTGTTCTTGAGAATTTAACGCTTGCTCCCATTTGGGTTGAAAAAGTCTCCAAAGCCCAGGCCACAACAAGAGCTTTGGAACAACTAGAGAGAGTTCACATAGCGGATCAAGCCGCCAAATATCCTCAACAATTATCTGGGGGCCAGCAACAACGAGTGGCTATCGCGAGATCCTTGTGCCTTCGCCCCCAAATCATGCTCTTTGATGAGCCCACATCAGCTTTGGATCCTGAGATGGTTGGCGAAGTGTTAGGGGTGATGAGTGACTTGGCGAATCAGGGGATGACTATGGTCTGCGTGACCCATGAAATGGGATTTGCAAAAGCTGTCGCTGATCGGGTTGTGTTTATGGATCAAGGGGAAATAGTTGAGGAAAATACACCTCATGAATTTTTCAACAACCCACAAATTCTAAGGACTCAAGCCTTTTTGGCTCAAGTTATCAAATCAAACTAAAATAATGAACCCTCTATTTAACCAGTAAGACCATTTTAAGATCTCCTAAAAACAACAACATCTCTTTTACACAAATAATAATGCGGACTTTATGACTTTTACTAAACGCACTCAAGTTGCAATCATTGGCGCTGGACCCTCTGGACTTCTTTTGGGGGCTCTTCTTCACGCTGCGGGCATTGATAACATCATCTTAGAGCGGCAAACTCCAAGCTACGTTTTGTCGAGAATACGTGCGGGTATATTAGAACAAGTTACGGTTGATTTGCTTCATGAGGCCGGAGTGGGCTCGGGTGTTGACACTCACGGCACTGTTCATCACAGCATAGAGCTGGTTTTCAAAAACGAGAGATACCCCATTGATGTCTCCTCTTTGACTGGTGGAAAGGTCGTAACCGCTTACGGCCAGACTGAAGTCACGAAAGATCTAATGGAACACAGAGCACGCAACGGACTTCATACAGTCTATGAAGCAGCAGATGTGACGTTACATAATTACGATAGTTCTAATCCAACCATTACCTACAAAGTAGGTGATGAAACCCATACTCTTCACGCCGATTTCATCGCTGGTTGTGACGGATTTCACGGGGTATGCCGAGCCAGTGTTCCAAAGAATTCAATTCAGGAGTACGAAAAAGTGTACCCATTTGGATGGCTAGGCATTTTGGCTGATGTCCCTCCCGTATCCCCTCACGCCATTGTCTATGCCAACAGTGATCGAGGATTTGCTCTTTGCTCTATGCGAAGTATGACCAGGAGTCGTTATTATGTGCAGTGCTCTATGGATGACAAGCTAGAGAGTTGGTCTGACGATCTTTTCTGGGAGGAGCTGAAAAAGCGACTAGACCCCGAACTTGCTTCCAAAATAGTAACTGGACCGTCCATAGAAAAAAGTATCGCCCCTTTAAGGAGTTTTGTAGCTGAACCCATGCGTTTTGGACGTTTATTCCTAGCCGGCGACGCCGCCCATATCGTCCCCCCAACTGGAGCAAAAGGACTCAACCTTGCTGCTACTGATGTCAAGTACCTCAGCACCGCTTTTATTGAGTACTATAAGGAAAAAAGCTCAGCTGGCATCGACCATTATTCAACGAGATGCTTAAAAAGAATATGGAGAGCCGAGCGTTTTTCTTGGTGGCTCACCTCTTTGATGCACAGGTTCCCAGACACTGGCGGATTTGGTCAAAAAGTGCAGGAGGGTGAGTTAGATTACTTGGTACACAGTCAGGCTTTATCTACTTCACTGGCTGAAAATTATGTGGGTCTACCACTTAATTTTGCCGAATAACTGTATCAAAAGCCTTAAAAAAAGAGGCTATTATTGAGATCTGGTTACGTTGGCACTTGGTTAAGCAACGCGAGCTTTACGTATCCGACGAGCTACCTTATTTTTTGAAGCTGGTCGGGTTTTGAGCTCCAGTTCTATGCTTTTTCTTCGGGCTGTCGTTCACAGATTTTTCTTTATTTTTACTCACTGAATCCGTACTTCTGGGTGGCAAACCGGTGTGCTGTGTAAGGATACGCCCCTTTTTTAGGGGGGACTTAACAGATGTTGCAGTCGAGCTGTTAGATCTTCTCGCGCTCTCATAACTCTCTGTGTTCAAGGGTTGGTAAGTTGGAATCAAATGCTGACGACCATTCCCAATTAAATCACTTCGACCCATGGCCTTTAAAGCTTCTCTTAAAAGGGGCCAATTCTTCGCGTCATGCCAGCGAAGAAAAGCTTTGTGAAGACGCCTTCTCTTCTCCCCCCTCACAACATCTACAGGTTCACTGCTGCTACTGATTTTTCTAAGAGGGTTACGACCAGAGTGGTACATTGCGGTCGCAGTTGCCATAGGGCTGGGATAAAAAGTTTGCACTTGGTCTGCTCTGAAACCATTTTTCTTTAACCACACGGCAAGACTCATCATGTCCTCATCTCTTGTGCCCGGGTGAGCTGCAATGAAGTAAGGCACAAGAAACTGTTTTTTCCCAGCTTCAAGGCTATATTTTTCAAACAACTGCTTAAAACGGTCATAAGTACCGATTCCAGGCTTCATCATCATGGACAAAGGCCCTCCCTCGGTATGCTCAGGGGCTATTTTCAAATACCCCCCAACATGGTGGGTCACCAACTCTTTTACATACTCTGGGCTTTCTACTGCTAGATCATAGCGAAGACCAGAGCCTATTAGTATCTTCTTAACCCCTTTGAGCGCCCTAGCCCGACGGTAAAGTTTGATCAAGGGCCCATGATCTGTGTTGAGGTTTGAACAAATACCTGGATAAACGCAGCTGGGTTTGCGACAAGCGCTCTCGATTTCTGGGCTTTTACATCCTATGCGGTACATATTTGCGGTGGGTCCGCCCAAATCACTCACCACCCCCGTAAAGCCCTTGACTTTATCCCTTATGTCCTCTATCTCTCTAATAATGGAGTCCTCGCTCCTGCTTTGAATGATCCGGCCCTCATGCTCAGTTATGGAACAAAAGGTGCACCCCCCAAAACAGCCCCTCATGATATTGACCGAGAAACGTATCATCTCCCAAGCAGGTATCTTGGTCTCCCCGTCATGAGAGCCGTTAGAGTCAGCATAACTGGGGTGGGGACTTCTAGCATAAGGCAAGTCAAAAACGGCGTCCATCTCTTGGGTGGTTAGAGGAATAGGTGGCGGGGTGAACCACACATCTTTAGCAGTAGGGCCCTCACCGTGGGCTTGGACTAGAGCCCTTGCATTGCCAGGGTTGGTCTCTAAGTGCAAAACTCTGTTGGCATGCGCGTAAAGGACTGGGTCGCTTCGGACCTTTTCATAACTGGGTAAGCGAATGACAGTTTTATCTTTAGGTAACTTAGCAACTTGTTTTCTGAGTTGTGTTTGCGCACTTTCAATGAATTTAACTGCAACAGCGTTAGAGCCTATAGCAGCATCAACAGCATCGGCACCACCCGCAGCAGAGTTTTTTGTATTTCTAGGCTCTGAGTTGGACGCTTGAATATTTGTTTCTTCTCGCGAGCAAGTCTCCCCTTGCTCAGTGGCTTGCTCACTAATCATCAAATAGGGATTGGTATGGGCATCAACCCGGCCAGGCTGATCAATCCGGGTTGAATCAATCTCGGTCCACCCCGAGGGGGTAGACCGGCACAAAAAAGCTGTGCCTCTTATGTCAGTGATGGAGGAGATCGGTTCTCTAGCGGCAAGCCGGTGCGACAGCTCAACGATAGCTCTCTCTGCGTTGCCGTAGAGCAATAAATCGCACTTACTGTCGACAACAATTGAGCGACGAACTTTGTCTTGCCAATAGTCGTAATGCGCTATTCGCCTTAAGGACCCCTCAATACCGCCCAAAATAATGGGTACGTCGGGGTAAGCCTCTTTACAGCGTTGGCTGTAAACAAGCGCACTTCGGTCTGGCCTTTTACCCCCTATCCCACCTGGCGTGTAAGCATCATCAGTTCTAATTTTGCGGTCAGCCGTGTAACGGTTGATCATGGAGTCCATATTGCCAGCAGTTACACCAAAAAATAAATTTGGTTTACCCAGCAGTTTATAAGGTTCAGCACTTTGCCAATCTGGCTGAGAGATGATCCCTACCCTAAAGCCTTGGTCCTCAAGCAAGCGACCAATAATTGCCATTCCAAAACTTGGATGATCCACATAAGCATCCCCAGTCACAACAATGATGTCACACGAATCCCAGCCAAGAGTGTCCATTTCTGCCCGAGACATAGGCAGAAAAGGAGCTTTACCAAACCGACTGGCCCAGTATTTTTTGTAACTGGTTATGGGTTTGGCCAAACGCTCAAAAAATGAGACATCTAAGGGAGCATTCATGAGGGAGCTAGAGGGCAAAGAGGGGCGGATAGATATTGAAGTATTCTAATCGGATCAACAACATAAGGGGGCTATCTAGGGTCATTTGCTACTGGTAAACAACTAAGTAGAGAAAAATTATTGACCTGCGCCTTTAATCTCATTGCGGATCAAATCAATTTGAAGACGCGCTGCTTGGCTCATTACCAGGAGAGATAATTTATTCAGACTATTTTCATGCCTTTTATTCCCCGGGAACTCGACACTAGAACTTTGTGGCGGGGGGGCTAAAATGGACCCTAAACATCCGTAAATTAACTCTAAGATCAATGCCCTTTTTACCCACCAATGCTCATCCACCTCAGGATGGGCATACTAAACCAGGACCGAAATCAAAGGCCGACCTATTTTTCTCATTCAGTGTTCTCGCACTTCAGGGATTTGGCGGTGTTTTAGCTGTTGTACAGCGAGAATTAGTC
>Ga0164297_10005495_pt1 | contig 10825 bp, 9 predicted proteins | sample GEODES058metaG_FD_113539 | JGI IMG/M metagenome (GOLD analysis project Ga0164297, IMG submission 113539) | Dystrophic lake water microbial communities from Trout Bog Lake, Wisconsin, USA - GEODES058 metaG | ecosystem: Environmental > Aquatic > Freshwater > Lake | place: USA: Trout Bog Lake...
GGCGATGGCGGCCGGCGTCGAGAGTACGAGGGCACAGGGGCAGGCGATCAGCAGGAGGGCCAGCCCGCGGTAGATCCAAGTGCCCCAGTCCCCGCCGAGTAGTAGCGGCGGCACCACGGCTACCAGGACGGAGAACGCGAACGCGAGGGGGGTGTAGATCGCGCTGAACCGATCAATGAAGCGCGCCGTCGGCGACTTCGAGGCCTGTGCCTCCTCGACCAGGTGCAGGATGCGCGCGACCATGTTGTCAGCGGCCTCCCGCGTCACACGAACCTGAAGAGCACCGTCGGCGTTGACGCTGCCAGCATAGACGGCGTCACCGGGTTCCTTGGCCTTAGGCACCGACTCGCCCGTGATGGGGGACTCATCGAGGCTCGATGCCCCGTCCGTCACCACTCCGTCGGCCGGCACTCTGTCGCCCGGACGCACTACGACGGTCTGACCGATGCGAAGGGAGACAGCGGGCACCTCCCGCGCCGATCCGTCAACGTCGTCGACGAGGCGGGCCATCTTCGGCACCAGCGCGACGAGGCTGCGAATGCCGGCCCTCGCCCGCCCAGCTGCGACGACCTCCAGCATCTCGCCGACGGTGAAGAGCAGGACGACGACGGCCGCTTCCTCGGCCGCGTGGATTGCGAGTGCACCGGCCGTTGCCACCGACATCAGCATTTCGATGGAAAAAGGCGAGCCATTCCGCGCAGCCGCGAATGCGCGCCGGCCATAGAAGGAAAGTCCGACAAGGGCTCCAGGCCAGTACGCGAACTCGCCTGCTACTTCGGGCATTGCGCGGTCGAACAGCAAGCCGAGCGCAAAAAGGGAACCAACCGCGATGGCGAGAGTGGCCTTGGGGGTTCGCCAGAACGGCAGGTCGATGTCTTCTGCTTCCACCTTGGCCAGTGAGGCGTCGAGGCTGGCCGCCTGCGATCGGGCCAGATCCGCCGCCGTCGGAAGGGACGTGATGGGATACCCGAGCGCCCCGACACGCTGCTCAAGAGCGTCGCGCGGCGTTCCGGTCTCATCAAGCGTGAGGTCGAGGGTTTGACTGGTGTAGTTCACCCGAACCGTTGCGATGCCGGGCAGGCGCCTGACCGCCGTCTCAATCTTGCCCGCGCAGCTCGGGCAATCCATGCCCTTCACCCGATATCGCAGCGAGACCAAGTTCGCAGGGACCGGCGGGGCCGCGGCGACAGCGGCGTTGGACATGTTCTGCTCCACGGCTCGCACGATTGCTTCGAGCCTTAGCGCCCCCTATATGAACCCTGTAGCAACTATAGGGTCAAGGGCATGTCGCGGATCGATGCGATGACCATCGGCAACCTCGCGGCGGCGACGGCCACCAAGGTCGAGACGATCCGATGGTACGAGCGGGTGGGCTTGCTTCCGGCTCCGCCGCGGACGGACGGCAACTATCGGTCCTATGGCGACGAGCACCTGCGCCGGTTGAGCTTCATCCGCCGCAGCCGCGACCTGGGCTTCACGGTGAAGAAGGTCCGGGAACTCCTCGCCCTGGCGGACCAGCGCGACAGGTCTTGCGCAGAGGTGGACATTATCGCACGTGCGCATCTGTCGGAGATCGAGCAGAAAATTTCCGACCTCATGAGGTTGTCGAATGAACTGAGAGACGTCATCGATCGTTGTGGTTGCGGCTCCATTGCTGAGTGCAACATCATCGGTGCACTTTCGCCGGACGGCGGAACAACACGGCCAAAGCTGCCAATTGCGGGTTGAAGTGTCGATGGTGTCGTCCGCAAGGATCGGCTGTCTACGGCCTGTTTGGCCTTGAACGTGTTCCGTGTGCGGGCGTTTGCTCCTCCTGACTGGGAGGAGAGATGCTGGACGACGCAGAATGGAGAAAGCTGGAGCCGCTGATCGAGGCACGCCGGCCGAGGGCCAAGACCCCGCCGCAGGATCAGCGCCGGACGATTTCGGCCATCCTCTGGCGGCATCAGAGCAGGGCCAAGTGGCGCGCCATCCCAGCTGAGTTTGGTCCCTGGGCTCGCGCCGCGCAGACCTTCGTCCGTTGGACCCGCCTTGGTGTCTGGGAGCGCCTGCTCCGCCTCGCTCAGCATGCCGGGGTGCAGCTCGGGATACCTCATCTTCGAGAGCCGGTTCGCTCAGGATCTGTTCTGCGCAGTCCCGACAAGTCGCGTGATCCCCGCGTTCCTCTTCGGCGCCGCTTGGTTGTTCCGAGGCACCCTCGGAAAAAGAGGCTTCAGAATACGCGGTTTTGATAAGGCTACGGCCCGGACCGCAGCACAGCGTGACGGCTTCTATCTCTTCACTTCAGCGGGGCGCAGGGATCAGGGCTGACGCACCGACACCGACAAAACGCACCGCGCGCGACGTGATTTTCGAAGCATCTTCATACGTCTAGCGAAAGAGCGTGCATCGCCCGTGAGAGCCAGCGCAACGGCGCAGAGCGCCCCCTGGCTGAAGCAGTGAGAGAGCGTGTCCGACTTAACCAACTATTCGCCCAGCCTTGTAACGTGAGCGGCCATTCCGAAATTGCAAGAAGAAGCATCAAGCTTCAAGAGCATAAAAGGGATCCCGCCATGAAAAGAACTTTCGTCGTTCTGGGCGTCGGAGCTTTCCTAGTCTCGGGCCTGCCAAATCAGGCCTCGGCTGCGTATTGGGAGTCGCTGCCCCCATCGTGGAGGAATCACCGGACGGCGGCTGCACCGTCGACGCTCGCTCCGCCCCCGAGAGACCTGACGACCGGTTCGATCAACAACGCCCCGCGTCGACCTGCGCACCGTCAGCCGAGGCCCGCCGGCGCGAAGTTCTAACCCGTCTTATTCACGAGGACGGTGGATCTGGGGTGGCGAGCGTAGCATAAAGCATTGTTGTAGCTTAGGGATTGGGTGCTGACGCCAAGCCTTCAGATCGCACCGAGCCTGCCACGCCCGCCATGTCCGATCCTACGTGTCTCCCGTTCGCGTTTCCATCCGTTCGGGGCAAGAAGCTCACAGCCGCCTTCGATGGCGGACGCCTGACCTCGGATGGCGGCGTCCTGCTGCTCGCCCAGGCCGCCCGGCGGTTGGACATTGCCGACAAGCTCGCTGCTGTGATCCCGGACCGGCGTGACCCCAGCCGGGTTCTGCATCCGTTGCCCGAGATCCTGCTGGCGCGCATCCTGGCGATTGCCTGCGGGTATGAGGATGCGGACGACCTCGACCACCTGCGCGCCGACCCCGCCTTCAAGCTCGCCTGCGGCCGCCTGCCCGAGAGCGGGCACGACCTGATGAGCCAGCCCACCGTCTCGCGGCTGGAGAACACGCCGGGTCTGCGCGACCTCATCCGGCTCGGGCGGGTGCTGGTCGACCTCTACTGCGCCAGCTACCCCGTCCCGCCCGACGCCGTCACCCTGGACATCGACGACACGTGCGACGTGGTGCACGGCCAGCAGCAACTGTCGCTGTTCAACGCCCATCACGATGAGCGCTGCTTTCTGCCGATCCACGTCTACGACACCGCCACCAGCCGCCCGGTCGCGATGATCCTGCGGCCGGGCAAGACGCCCTCGGGCCGCGAAGTGCGTGGACATCTGCGCCGCCTGGTCCGGGCGATCCGCCGTCATTGGCCGAACACCGCGATCACCATCCGGGGCGACGGCCACTACGGCCGGCCCGAGGCAATGGACTGGTGCGAGAACAACCGCGTCGCTTACGTCTTCGGTTTGACCGGCACCAAAGCGCTGGCGGCCAAGGTGGAACAGACGGCCGATCACATCAGAGTTGTGCGAGCCATCGACAACGAGGACGCGGTGCGGGGCTTTGCCGAGACCCGGCACGCGGCCAAATCCTGGCGGCAGGAGCGGCGCGTCGTCGCCCGTATCGAGGCGACCCGGCTCGGCCTCGACGTCCGCTATGTCGTCACAAACATCACGACCGGCACGCCGGAATGGCTCTATGCCGACCTGTACTGTGCCCGCGGACAGGCCGAGAACCTGATCAAGCTGCACAAGAGCCAGCTCGCCTCCGACCGTACCTCGTGCCGGCATCCCGCCGCCAACCAGATGCGGCTCGTCCTGCACACGGCGGCCTACTGGCTGATGCTGAGCGTGCGTGAGGCCATCCCGAAAGCGCACCGCCTCGCCACGGCCGAGTTCGCCACGCTCCGGCTGCGCCTCCTGAAGCTCGGCGCCCGCATCCGCGAGACCGCCAGCCGGGTTCGCCTCGCCTTCGCCACCGCCTGTCCTGAGGCCGACCTACTGAGCCATCTTGCGACCACGCTCGCCCCAGCACCTGGCTAAACCAAGGGGCCGTGATGCCCCCACAAACCCGCTCCCGTCCCTCCAGTGCTGACAGAACGATCCAGGTCCACACGCGTCAGAACAGACGCCCGAGCCCGCGCGCCATCAGCCCAAAACACGCCGCAAGCCACTGCCCGGTGAATAAGACGGGCTAAAACATCACGGCACAGGGCGCCGGTAGCGGCGTCCGTTGCCGCGGCCGGGCTTTCGTGTCCTCGGCCTACTCAAGTAAGCGCAGGCGACAAGCCCTCACAGACTCGTTGCCCAGCCGGCCATTCCGATGCCGCCGCGGTCGGCGTTGATCGTCCGGCTTTACGACGGCTTGGCGAGGCGTGAGGGGACGCGTCTCTTGGTCGAGTTCGGAGCACAGTCCGAGAAGGCCACGCATCGGCGTGCCGATGTTCGATCCCGGCGATGTCGGGAAGGCGCCGGGCATCCCGCACATCCGGATGTAACGAAAAGATTTTGAGCTCCGAACTCATGAGCAATGGCACTGAAGCAAGGGCGCTCCCTCAAAGGACGGTGGACAAGATCATGAAACCTTTCGGTGGCATTGCTCTCGTAACATTGGCCTTCGTGGGCACGGCATCGGCCGCGCCCAGTTGGCAGACGCGGACCGGTCCGCGCCTCCAAGCATCATATCTCAAGCCCGCCCTGCGTGATCCGGAGATGACGGGGAGCCTCGCGGGCAGCCCGAACCGCACGCGCGTCTTGCGCGACGTCCAGGGACGAGACTTCCGCAGCAGCACGCGCGGCAACGCGCAGTTCCCGGAGCGCCCGCCAGCTCAGCAAAACCTCGGCGGCACTGCCGGCGGCCCTGAGTTTTGAGCACCCCACCTCGCACGCCACCGCTGGCCGCAGCACCTGCTGCGGCCGCCCCCACGTGGCGGCGCCTCCCATTATGGCGCACTCTCGCGCTGGTGCTGCTTCTCATGGGCGCTGGCGTCGCCGTCGCGTCGTCCTTGAGCCGCGCCGCTTCGGACCATTATGCCTTCGAGCTCGTCGAGCGTGAGGTGAAGCAGGGTTACGGCACGACCATCCTGGTCCGGCTCGTCGACGAGCGCACCGGCAAGGTGGTTCCGGACGCGGTCCTGTTCATCAGCCGGATCGACATGTCGCCTGACGGGATGGGCCAGATGGCGGCCCCGCTGGAGCTTCAGGCCGATACACTGCCCGGCTACTACCGTTTCGAGACCGATCTTTCGATGCAGGGCGCCTGGGCGCTCACCCTCGCCGCAAAGATCCCCGGCCTTGCGGACCCGGTCCAACGCAGGCTCGTCCTGCAGGCAGTGCAATGATGCATCAGAACACGCCCTTTCACGACTTCGAGGAGTTCGAGACCGCCCCTGGTGGCGGTGGTCGGGCGAGATGGATCACGGGCATCACCTGATCCTCCCCTGTTTTAGTTTTTTAGTGGCTGTCGCGGACCGGCGCGACGCGCGCCGAGGGTACCAGAGCAGAACCAAATCGCGTCTCCGAAGCAGCTGGCCTAGATCCTGGGGCAACCCGTCGCGACACTGCCGCCCCGCGCCACGGACGATCTCGCTCGTATCCGGCAGGATGCCGAGGCAGCACGCGTGGCCGATCTGGCGCAGCGGTTCACGATGCTGGTGCGCGCCTGCGGCCTGGGCGGCGACCGACCGGCGGATGCGGTCGGCGAACTCGACAGATGGCTCTTGGAGACGCGGAGCTGTGGCGTCGCGGCGCTGGCGACCTTCGCAGCCGGCTTGGTGCAGGATAGGGCGGCCGTTCGGGCGGCGCTGACGACGTCCTGGAGCAACGCGCAGGCGGAAGGGCAGATCAGTCGGCTGAAGATGCTCAAACGCACCATGTACGGCCGCGCCAGCTTCGCACTCCTCCGTCGCCACGTCCTCCTCGCTGCCTGATCCACGCAAAGTGATATTGGTGGCGAATTCGGCACAGCTCAGTCAGGCCGCGAGTTGATGCAGCCGCGCAAAGGCTGAGTGCCGTGTTCGCGCCTTTGGTTCGTCTGCCAGCCACCGCAGCAAGCGTGCCAAGTTCATCGCGGCTGCCGTCATCAGGTGGGCAAGGTGCGTCTTCGCGTGCCCAAAGTACGGCGTTCGTCGGAGCCGAGATGACCGCACACCCTGGGCAATCGTGCCTTCGACGCCGGCCCGCCGCGCGTATTCGGCTGCGAAATCCGCGGTCTGCTCCCGCGCCCGCCCGACGCGCAAAGCCTCGTGTTGCGCCTCGGGGCGGATCGTGATCGCCCGGCGTGCCGTGCTCGCGCGCGTGCACTGCGGCCGGAGCGGGCACGCTCGGCAGTCGCTGGGGGCGAACTTGATCTTGATCACCGGCGTCGTGCCGCGGGCGAGCGCCGGCGTCCAGCTCTGGCTTCGCTTGCCGGCTGGACACGTTGCCCGCTGCTGAACGAAGTCGATGGCGAAGTCCCGTGCGGCGAACCCAGCGCCGGCCCGCGCCTGCCACTGTCGGTCGCCGCGCGTCGGGCCAATCAGGTCGACCCCGTAGCGTTCCTGGGCGTCGACGAACAGCGCCGCATTCACAAAGCCGGTGTCGGCAATGTGGGTCTTGGGCAGCAGGCCCCGTGCAGCGAGCGCCGCGTGGATGGTCGAAGTCGTGGCGTCGTCCGAGACCGCGGCGGTTGTCGTCTCGACGTTGGTGATCAGGTTCGGGGTACCCTCGTCGCACGTCTCGGTCAGGTGCACCTTGTAGCCGCTCCACACCGTCGCGCCCTTGCTCGCGTAGCGCGCCTCCACGTCGTAGGGCGAGCCGATGTAGCGACCCGACGGCGGCACCTGATCATTCGTCCGCCACTCGACGCGGGCGCCTTCCGGCCCGTGCTCGACCAGGAAGTTCTGCACCCAGACGCGCCGCAGGGTCTCAAGGGCCACGGCGTCCCGCACAACCGGCGGCGCGCCGTCCGCTGTGGCGCGAGCCAGCAACGTGAAGCCATCGACGCCGGTCTGCACCGCCCACGCCCGGCGCCCAGTCTGGCTCTTGGGCAGCCGAAACTCGCTCGCTCGGAGCTCGTAGCGTTCGGCCCATGTCGGGGTCGTGCACGCGCGCAGCCAGTCGGGCGCCACCGTCGCCAGCGCGTTCAGTGCGTAGCGCAATGTCTCGCCGACGACTTCGAGCCGGCTCATGGTGCGCATCGCCCCGAGGACGTGCGTGGAGTCGCTGCGCTGGCGTCCGCCGCCCTTCAGCAGTCCGCGCTCTCGCGCCAGTTTGAGAGTTGCGTCGAGGAGGCGGCTTTCCGCCCCGTGCGCGAGAAGGCGCGTGCGAAACTCGCTCAGGACAGTGTGGTCGAAGCCAACGTCAGTCAGTTCCAGACACAGCAGGTATTTCCAGTCGATCCGCGTGCGAACCGCGTCGGCGGCCTGCCGATCGGTCAGCCCCTCCATGAACTGCAGGAGCGTCGCGAGCGCGAGTCGGGCCGGTGCCTCTGCGGGCCGTCCCCGGGCCGGGAACAGGTCGGCGAAGTCGCGATCCGCCACGACCCTATACAGGTCGTCGTAGAGGCGCATGACCGGATTGCCATTCGGAAAGATCGCCCGCGCGACCTGCGCGGTCTGGTCAGGCACGACGTACGTGCGCTTCACGTCGAGCGACATCGCCCACCCCTGGCTGGCTTGGGGCTGCATCGTCGCTCAAGCGCATTGCGCGGTCGTCCTCTCATCGCAGGAGGCACGCCGAATTCGCCACCAACATCAAAGTGCGGGAGAGCCGTCAAACCGAGGGAGGATCACCCTATAGGCGCGCCCTATCCAGCGCACGAGGGAACATCACTGAGAAGCCTATGCCCGGCGCGTGGCGCCGGCGACGGCCTCTGCGATTTGCACGCGCGCCCTACTGGTCCCCCGAGATTTGACGGCGAAGGTTAATCCGTGCCTGGATGTAGGTTACCGCGGCTCGCGTCCTGAGCCCGAGTCGCATCACCTGGAGACACCTGCCGCCGCAGTGAGACCCTGAAAAAGCGAGACCCCCGCTAAGGCGCCAACCTTAGCAGGGGTCTGGAGCCCCGAGGGGCCGATCCAAGCTGTACAAGCCGATCGTCCCTGAAATCGCGACCTCTGTCAATCGGAAACCCAATTTTCGACGACGGCGGAGCTTTGCCGGGAACCGGGCGCGCTTGGGCGCGACCCGGCTCGATCTGCCGCGGCCTCATCATGAGGCCGACCGATGAACTATGCCGAGATGAAAGCGGCGATCGCCCGGGCGCTGCCGGCGATGCTGCAGGCTTTGCGCGAACAGCTCTATGCGCTCAACGGCGCCGGGCTGATCGACGACCGCGAGGCGGGCGAACTCGACGATGCGATCGAGGCGCGCCGCACATCCGGCCGGGCCTCGCCGGCGGCCCCTGCCCTGCCCGGCTTGGCGCTCGCCGCCGTGATCGCGCCCACCGCCGCCCGGATCACCCGGTTCGCCCCTCGCCGCCAGCACTCCCCCGACCGCGCCAAGAGCCGCGAGCGGCGTCGAGGCTTAGGCAGCTCGAGCCCGCTGCCCGAGCCGCTCGCCCGCCGCTACACCGAGGGCCAGAGGGCCGTCCTGTTCATCGTCGGGGAGGAGATCGCGGCCCGCGGCGTATGCGGCCTCTCGGTCGCCGAGATCGCGGCGCGCGCCGGCGTGTGCCACCGCCACGCGCAGATGACCCTACGCCTCGCCGAGAGCGACGGGCTCGTCACGATCACCGAGCGCCGCCGCAAGGGGCAGAAGCACCAGACGAACCTCGTGCGCGTCCTCTCGCGAGAATGGGCCGCCTGGCTCGCGCGGCGTCGACCGACAGGGTGCAAACCGACTCCCTCCACGGAGATTCAGGGATTCTCTTCTTCTCTAGAATCGAGAACGGTGGCTCGCGGAAGCGGCACGAACGGTTTTCGGAGGGCGGATTCGAGCTCTGGACCGGCAAGACGATCGGCCGTGGGCCTCCGATTCTAGGCTGAACTGATCGCCATCCCTGGAATCGACAGCGCCGGACCCTGATGAGGATCCAGCGCTCGGCGAAGGATTCGAGGTAGGAACGGCGGGTGTCAGATGGCGCCTTTCCGGATCGCCAGCGCGATCCGCTTGAACGCCTCGCGGTAGGACAGGCGCTCAGCCTTGCACCAGGCCAGGAACACGTTGAGGTCGGCGACCTCCGCGCGCACGTTGATCTGGGCGGTTGCCGCGTTCACGGGCTCGCGGATCTTCAGGAGCTGCTCGCTCTCACGCGCCACGAACCCGTGCCGCTCGGCGACGGCGTCGGCCTCGGGCGGTGCGGGCGGCGGGGCGTCCTCGGCGCTCGGCGTAATCGCGGCGATCTTGCTGCCGAACCCGAAGGAGGGCTTCTTATCCTGGCTCATGCGCGGGCCTTCTTGGTGAGGGTGGCGACCAACTCGACGACCTCCTCGGAGAGGCTCTGCGCGTTCTCCTGGGCGGCTGGCACGCCGTTGACGAGGGCGGGATCGAGCTCGGAGAGCGCGACGCGGTAGGTGAACAGCGACTTGAATGCGGCGCGCTCGTTGAGGTGTGTCGTGAGTACCGGGATCCCGGAGGCGCGCAGCTCCTCGACGATCATCTTCTCGTTGCGGGTCGGGATCGCCGAGGACGTGCGGGTGAACACGATCCGGAACGGGATCTCGCGGTTCAGCACTTGCTCCTCCTCGCGCACTAGGTCGACTGCGCGGGCGGCCTGAGCGGCGTCGACGGCGCTCGCCTGCATCGGGATCAGGACGAGGTCAGAGCGGGTGATTGCCCGCGAGACCATGCGCGACGCCGTGCCCTCAAGATCCACGACGACGAATTGGCGCCCTCCCCTCTCGCGGTCGATCGTGCCGACGATCGTGCTCTCGGTGACGTCCGAGATGACCCGCATCGTCGTGCCGCTCTCGCCCTGCGCCCAGGCGGCGATCGGCCGGTTGGGGTCGCAGTCGATGAGCGAGACGGTCCCGCCGAAATGGGCGAGCGTCGTGCCGAGCACTAGGGCGGTGGTCGACTTGCCTGCCCCACCCTTGGGGTTGGCGACGGAGATGACGGGCATGGGAGCGGCCTCTAGCGGTAGCGCCATGAACCTATAGAGAGAAATCTTAAGCTTCTGTTTGCGAGTAGGAGCTTCTGCTTGCAAGAAATATCTACAATAGCAATGATAGCAATGATAGCATTGCTATTGAAATCAATTGCGAGGTATCACACTCTAGTGAAAGCGGACTCCGCAGCGAAGAGTGCGGATTTGAGCCCGGATCCGCTTCAGCGAACAATTTGACCCGTGTCTCTCGGGTGCACCCTATGAGAAATTGCCAAAACCAGTTCCAGCGGGGTCGGGGAGTGTCCCATCAGGATTGCCATATGCGGAAATGAGACATATTCTCAGATGGTGTAGAATATTTGATGCAAATTAAGGGGTCGTGATGGCTGCGATCGGCTATGCGCGGGTGAGTGCGACGGACCAAGACCTCGCCTTGCAGATCGCCGCGCTTCAGATGTCTGGCTGCGACATCGTTCGGTCCGAAAAGGCGAGCGGCACGACACGTGCCGGGCGCGGCGAGTTGGCTACGATCTTGGACTTCATCCGCGAGGGCGACACTCTCGTTGTTACCCGTGTCGACCGCTTGGCGA
>Ga0164297_10005498_pt1 | contig 10819 bp, 10 predicted proteins | sample GEODES058metaG_FD_113539 | JGI IMG/M metagenome (GOLD analysis project Ga0164297, IMG submission 113539) | Dystrophic lake water microbial communities from Trout Bog Lake, Wisconsin, USA - GEODES058 metaG | ecosystem: Environmental > Aquatic > Freshwater > Lake | place: USA: Trout Bog Lake...
AGTCGTGCCTTGCGACAGGGTGCCGCAGATTGTAATCTTAGTAGGGAGGCAATCTTAGTCAATGGCTTGAGCGATGTTGAGATGGTTGATAGCCAGCGACAGACGCGGACTGTCAATCTGAATGATAGGGACTATACACCGATCTGTGATTGGATTCGCTGCGAGTACGAATGTAAGCCCAAGGTCGATATAAAGACATTGCCTGAGGATAATGGAACCTATGATATCTTTGCTGCGCGGTTTGCGGAGCAGTCTATGATTTCACGTCTGAAACGGCTCTTCAAAGAACAGGTCTGGTTTCGCTGGGAGGATATTCAGGAAATTTTTAAGGATATTCCTAAGACTACATTGACGAGTCTGCTTCTGAGAGCCGTTGGAAATCCGTCTATTCTCTTTGAAAATGGTGATCTCCAAGGTCATCTTATTTATCGGAATAATCTATTTATCTTTCAGCCTAACACAATACAGGATCAGGGAATTCCTTTGGCAATGCGGTATGGACGCTATCCAGTGAAGCGCGATTCCTATGAGCCTTCTGGAATTACAGTTGCACCGGCACCGATGATTTTCAAGGGGGCGCCGGCTATTGCTCCTGGAGTGGCTGCTGCGCCTATAGCTGCCGCAGCGCCTATTGCCGCCGCCGCGCCTTTACCTACGCCTACATCCAATATTGATAATGCCCGAAACTTCTGGCGTATAGTGAATCTATGGATTGATACCTGGGCAAAGGATGGTGTCGCATCAATCAGCGAATCAATTCCTAATTCTGAAGGAATGCCACTAAGTTCCACAATTCTCAAGTACGTAGAACAGGATTCCTCTAAGAAGGATAATATTGAGATTCGTCTTAAGAAGCTACAATGGTGGGGACAGTCTCTTGTAAATGCTCGTGTGGCAAATGGTCTCTCTGACTTACGCTTAGTTGCGCGTCAATTTGTCTGGGATTCATTCTTAAAGGGACAGGAACAAATTGCCTTACTCAAGGAAGACGTTGAACATGCGGAGGCAGCCGCAGAGTCCTTCAATGGTACGGCTGGATCTGTGAAAGCCTATCGCTGCCTAGATAATTCAACAAAGGAACCCTTTTATATTTGTTCTGATGGACCCTGTCCTCCATCTGTCCTACAGATTTTCACTGGGTCAAAGACCGACGAGGTCATTCACTCAGTGGCGAATCAGCGTACTGCAGCGGATCTCTATGGATTCATGGTTCCCTGGGAAAATACAATGATGTTCAAAACGAATGTACCGAGCCCAGAAGGAAAGCCTCCTGGAGGTGGTGCAGCCTGTTCTATTGTAAGTAATGTAAGCGGACACAGAAAGAAGCTCGTTGAGCTCGGTGATATCTTAGCTAGCCATGGAGGTCATCGCTTTGATCTGACAGACTCCACACTTACAGGTGCGAGAAAGCTACAAGGTGCTCCCAATTTCTGTGCCTTATTGGAAATTGTCTTACGTTGGATGGATATACGTCGTAGCCAGTATGGAGGTCGTCGGTTTTTCTATCGCCCTCTGGCTGCGTACTATTCTAAACACAAGTCTAAGAAGTAACGTTTAGCCAGTTCTGAAAATGTTCTTCTAGAACATAGTGAGGTAACCATAGTGACTTACCCTTCACATATGCGCAATATATGCTCCGAATCTCTATATCTTCTTGTTTTCCTACTATACGATTACCAGCAGATATTCCTCCATCAACGCCTATTGAGCCACATGAACAATATTTTAGATCATGAATAAATTTACTTTCGGCGGTTGTCTTACATTTTTTACAATATATGGCATGTCTTGTTTGGATATATTTGACTCCACCATAGGTAATAGATGACATATTCTAGTATTTAATTTAGATAATTAAAAGGCGCAGATGGTGCTGGTGGCTGTATAGGTGGAGGATAGTATCTCTGACCATAGATCATATCTTCATAGTATTGCTGTTGATGTACAGGTATGATAATTGCCACTGTAGTTGGTGGATCTGGAATTGGCGGTTTTACAAAGCAACACCCCATCTAATAAACCTTGCGCTAAAATTGACATAACGAGTCTCACGCACAAGTAGTACAATGGAGTCTGAAGCATTCTTTCAAGAGAAAGTTTACCTTACACCCAAGGATCTCCGAAATGAAATTGGATCCGTGGATGCGATCCTAATTAAGAAGCTCAAGGAACGTCTGGAGCAGCGTTGCTCTCCTCACGGCTATGTTCTTCCTGGTACTCTTGAGCTACTTACTCGCTCTGCTGGAATGGTTGACTCAGGGCGTTTCTCAGGTGATTGGGCCTTCCTAGTCAAGGCAAAGGGTTCCGTACTTCATCCTCCCGAGGGAACCATGGTTGAGGTTGAGATCCTAAAGAATAACAAGATGGGTATTTACGCCGAGTACGAGAATGCCATTCGTATCATGGTTCCCCGTGATCTACATCTCGGTGATGAGGAGTTTGATCAACTCAAGGTGGGTGAGCGGATCCGTGTTGAAATTCAGAAGTCACGCTTCCAGTTGAAGGATCCCTTCATTGTCAGTGTAGCCGTGTACCGTGGACGGGCGGGGGCACCTACACGGGTCATGCCTTTACCGAAGCAAGAGGTCATTGAGGAGGCACCAGGTACACCTGTTGGCGGACCTGGTGCGGAGGAGGAGGAGGAAGAGGAAGAGGAGGAGGAATAGAATGGATGATTACGAGCAGCGTAAGGAATTCTGTAAGGAAATGACTACCTTATCAAGACCCGAGTTAGAGGAACTATATCGTATCTTACGTCGTGAAGGTGGTGATTATAGTGAGAATTCAAATGGGATTTTTTTTGATGTGGCGGCACTTCCGGCTCCTGTGTTTGAGGCCTTGTGGAAGTTCCTCCAATTTTGTAAGTCAAATGCGAAGGATCTTGAGCAACGTAGCAAGATTGTAGCTGATATGGCAAGTCAATAAGCGCCTTTTTAGAAAAAGCGATAGTCTAAAGTGGTCGCTCATAGTTTATGTAGTATGAGCGACGCTGTACCAGAAAGTTTGATCCAGATCTGTGAAACACATCAGGATCGCTCTTTTCATGTAGGAAGAAAAACAAAGTCAACTGCCGGCAGAGCAGCCGATACACAGGAGCAGACACCTCGTTGGAATCTAACTACTCACACAATTCAGCCTCGTCATCCAATCGGGGCCTGGCTCTGGCTGAATGATCCTCTCTTTCGTGTCTCTCCTGAAACACTCCGTCAGAGAATTGTACTTGATGCAACAACCGAGTGGCAGCAGCGCTGCTCGAATCTTGACTTCCCACGCGTGCTCAGTAAAAAGAAGGCACTTGAGGGGTTTGGCGCGCTGAAGCCTGATTCTCAGCAGGCTAAGGCTGCCATGATTGCTATTGAACGCTATAGCCAGGAGAATCCTCTACTCTGGATTCTTTGGAATGAGGAAGCCAAGACTGTGAGTTTCTTGGATGATAAAGCCTTTCCACGTGAGGGCGGATACAAGCAAATCTGGATTCTGCGTGAACCCATGTGGGATCGCCTCTGGGATGCGAGTACTTGGACATCGAGTGACCTTGTTTCTTGGCTACAGTCTCAGGAGGAGAAATCATTCAAGGTGGAGTGGCCGATGGAGCCGGCTACTGCGACAATTAAGGCGATGGCGGCCGAGTATGAGAAGATGGGATTCTCGGCTGGTGGATTAAGCAAGGATGTCCTGCGTGAGAAGCTGGGGCGCACAAAGGCGATACGTTCACTTTTAGCGACTGAATAACTTGTGCCTAAAGTTGAACTCGCAACCCAAAGCAGAGAAGGCACTCATGGATATCCGTAAGGCCGAATTAGATCAGATGAAGCGTCTGGTCCAGGAATGGATTGATCACCCCGATCAAGAACTTGAAGCAACCTTTGGCCTCACCGGTCAAGTCAATGCCACCACCTTTGAGGCAATCGGTAAGCGCCTCAAAAATCGCGGATACACCTCCGTAACCCAGGAAGACAAATTGAATATCATCACACCCAAGCATGTGCGAATCTCCCTCAGTGGTTTAGGAGTGATTCAACAGTATTGTCGTGATGATAAGCTAGCTGGTAAGAAGTTTTCCGCAATGATCAAAGACAAAACTGTAAGAGATGCGAATTTGGACCTTGAAGACTATCAAGTTCGTATTAAGACACGTCGTGAGAGAGAGCTCAGTGAGACTGATTCTGATATCGTGGAACTTCTAGACCAATGGGTCGGACAGCAGAAGGCCTTCCGTCTTCTCCGGCGCTGGACCTTTCGTGGTGAGGGTATACGCTTTGATCTCTCTATGGTACGACAGACACTCCGTAATACACGTGGCGAGTATCGCTGGGTCACCAAATTTACACAGCAGGATATCTCCAAGGAGATGGCAGTCTACGAGGTGGAGGTTGAGCTGGAACGTGTAGAAAATGATACAGTTGACAAGGCTATCCAGCGTCTCATCAAGGGTATCGGCGAGATCCTCCGCGGCATCCAAAAGAATACTCTACTCATTCGCGAGTCAACAAAACGCCAAGTCCTCTCAGGATACCAGCAGCTCACGCGTACTGACCGTTTCCGTGGCGCCTCAACACGCACTCTGGAACTCAAGCACATGGTTGCCGCTGCTGAGCCAGATACCCCCAATATTCGCACGGGCTATAATGTAACAGATAAGGCGGATGGCCTTCGTACAATGGGATATGTGAATGAGACTGGTCGTCTCTATCTCATTGATGCGGGCCCGAATGTCTACGAGACTGGTCTTCAGGTGGAGACCTGCGCCAATTCGCTTGTAGATGGTGAGTGGATTACACGGAATACGGCTCACGAAGCAATCCATCAGTATCTTATCTTTGATATCTATTATGCTCCTGGTAGCCGCGATGTCCACGCGATGCCCTTCTACGATGCGACTCCAGGCACCGCTCAGCGCTACAATGAGATGCGGGCCTGGGAGAAACTCTGGAATGCCGGTTCAGGCCCCAAGGAGGTTGTTAAGGGTCTTACTCCTAAGACAAAGCTCCTTGTCAGTACGAAGAAATTCGCTTTCGCAAAGGGTGCTGAGATCTTTGCCGCCGCTGCGAAAATCCTAGATACCCCTCGTATCTATGAGACTGATGGTCTCATCTTCACTCGTAATTCAGCGCCAATCCCTGACCAGCCACAGGGTGACTTTGAGGAGCAGATGAAATGGAAGCCTCCTCATGATAATACGGTTGACTTCCTCGTCGTCACCGAGAAGATTCCTGGTACATCCGTTGATGCAATCCATAACGGCTTCCATCCCACTTCGGGAAAGGAGATTCGCTACAAGGTTTTCCGTCTTCACGTAGGATCTCGTGATGATCCCTCCAAGACAAAGCAGAAGCCTCGTGATATTGTACTCCAGAATCTTCCCCTTCTGCCTGCGCGCGGATCCAATGTATATAGACCGGTTCTCTTCCAGCCTGAGGATTTCCCCGATGATCAGGCGAATGTCTGCTATGTTGAGTTGAAGACTGATATGGAAACAGGTGATGAGTATGCATACTGTGAGAAGTCTAATGAGCCTATTGCCGATAAGTGTATCTTAGAAATTTCCTATGATCAGAGCCGCCCTGCCGGCTGGCGTTGGGTTCCCAAGCTTGTTCGCAAGGATAAGACTGAGCGCCTACAGCGTGGTGAACTTGGTCGCACACTGAATTCCAACAAGGTCGCACAGAGTACATGGAATTCTATCCATGAACCTGTCACTCTATCAATGATTCGTACGGGTGCTGAGGAGCCTACATTTGCTGAGACGACTACAGTCTCAGCAGTTGAGAAGGAGCGCCAGGCGATCACACAGCGTTATGCGGATCGCACGGCACCCGAGAAGGATTTGGGTCGCGTGGGTCCTCTCCGCGACTTCCATAACAAGTATATCAAGGAAGTCCTCTTGTATAGCGGTGTCATGAATAAGCCTGGACTTGGGCTGATTGATATTGGTGTGGGTGTGGCTGGCGACATCCAGAAGTGGCGTCGCCAGAATGCCGGTGCTGTCCTAGGAATTGATATTGCGGGTGATAGTATCAATAATCAGCATCGTGGAGCCTACCAGCGTCTCTGGTCAACCATGGTTCGTAATGGGCGTTCTGCCGTGCTCCCTATGGCCTTCGTCATTGGGGATGCCAGCAAGAATATGGCCTCGGGTGAGGCCGCTGCCACTATAGAAGACAAGGCAATTCTACAAAGTGTCTTGGGGAAGACGCGTCCTGAGGGAGTGGTACCTCCCTATATTCAATCTGAGCTTGCGAATCGTTTCAAGATGGGTGCGGATATCATATCCTGTATGTTCGCCACACATTACTTCTTTGAGACGAAGGACACCTTCAATGGCTTTCTTAAGAATATTGCGGAGAATCTCAAAGTCGGCGGCTACTTCATCGGCTGCTGCTTTGATGGTGAGAAGACCTTTGAATTTCTGAAGGGACGTGAGTCCCGTATGGGAATGGAGGGTGATACGCTCCTATGGAAGATAACAAAGAAATACGAGGCTGATGAGATTCCTGCGGGTGATGAGGCCTTCGGTATGCCCATTGATATTGAGTTCATCAGTATTGGCCTTCCTCATCGTGAGTACTTGGTTCCCTTCAAGTTGCTCGTTGAAAAGATGCGGAGCATTGGTTGTGAACTGTGTTCAGATGAGGATCTCACAGGCACTGGTCTCAAGGTCTGTACTGAGATGTTCGGTGAGAGCCATAAGGCGGCGGCGAAGGCTGGACGCAAGTTCCCCATGACACCGGCAGTGGAGCAATTCTCCTTCCTAAATCGCTGGTTCATCTTCCGTCGTAAGGGTGATACGGCAGCGGAGGTTCCTAAGGAGCCTGCGGCTGTAGCACTTGCCAGCAATACGGTAGCTGCCGCAGACGACCAGGCGCAGGCGGAGGCAGTTGCCGCTGAGATTCAGGCGACAGCTGCGGCACAAGAGGCTACAGCAGCCGCAGCTACGCAATCAAAAGGTGCGAATGGTAAGCGCATCTATGCGCCGGCTGAGGTACTCCAATTCTATCAGGAGGCCGCAGCCCAGGATCGTCTCAAGATCGGTGATAAGTTGGCCATGCGCTGGATTGCACCAGGTTCATCCTTCGCGATTCAGGATCCAGTTGCTCCCACAGAGACATATCCTTCTATTGAGCACTTCCTTGCGGCCATGCGCTACAAGGTGGCAACGGATAAGCCAGGGCTCGCCCAGAGTCTCTTCGGGCCCCAGGGATCTATCCATCAGAAATTCCTCAGACAGCGTGCGGCTGAACAGGGTGTTGGCGCGGGTGCGAAGCCGCTCACCGATGATCGCGATGCGAAGCTTCTTGTGGATGAGCTGAAGGAGGTCCACGATGAAATGCGTGTGACTGCCATGAAGAAGTGGAAGGCGAAGTTTGACCAAGCGAAGTGGGACTCCGTCAAGGATGGTCTACTCAAGGAGGCGGTACGTCAGCGCTGGGAGAAGGATGCGCGCTTCCATACGGTGGTGGAGGCGGCTAAGCAGCAGGGCAAGACACTTCTATTCTTCACTGGATCAGCAAGCAGTGAGTATGGCGGTAAGCGTACACAGGAGGGTTACTTGGAGGGCGAGAATAAACTTGGTAAGGCGATGATGGAGATCGCAGGATTTGATGTCTAAAGAAATACTATTAATTTATATTGTAGAGATGTTTTCAGAAAAGGAACGTCGTTGGATAACAGGACCATATTACCCTGTATTTTTTAGCTCTTGGAGAGAATGGATTACAAATCGCCCTTATACAAATTCTACATGGTCTCAGATGAATATACTTCTTTGGAATATAAAGGAGGAAGCAGATACATATAAACTACAACTAGTCTATGCTAAGCCATATGGTATTCTTGATAACTTATGGGGTGTTACAATTGTAGTATTACCAGAAGAAGAGTCTGAGATTCGTACATGGTTATCAGAACAGCCACATGTGTAATCTACCGTGGAGTTCTTGACTTCGGTACTTGGCGGTATAAAAATTGATAGATACAAACTATCATGGTCTAGGTATATACTATGCCTGAACCATGGCAGACACTTGCCTTTCTGAACCGCCACCCCCGTGATAAGGAGGTACGCTTTGTGGAAAAGACCCATACATATTACGTCAAAGGATCTAGTAAGGGCTTCGTCTCAACCACTGGATTTGTCCATGCCTTCTTTCCGCACTTTGACCCCATGGCAACAATTGCCAAAATGAAGGCCTCTCCCAAATGGCCCGAGAGTCCCTACTTTGGTATGAGCGATCAGGAGATTGCTGATCAATGGACCGCATCAGGTAAGGAGGCGTCTGGCGCAGGTACAAATATGCATCTAGCAATTGAGCAGCATCTCAATGGAGCCTTGAATCGCATTGATGAGACCGTAAAGTCAACAAAGGAATGGGAGTACTACCAGAACTTCTGGCGTATTGTGAGTCAGGATCTGGAGCCCTACCGAACGGAGTGGGAGGTCTGGGATGAGGAGCATAAGCTAACTGGTAGTATTGACATGGTTTTCAAGCGAAAGTCTGACGGTGCCTTCGTCATTTATGACTGGAAGCGCAGCAAGGAAATCAAGAAAGAGAATTCCTTTGATTCGGGACTTGGTCCAATGAACCATCTCCCCAATACAAATTACTGGCACTACACTCTTCAGCTGAATGTATATCGCTGGTTTCTACAGAAACACTATGGCCTCACCATTGTTGATCTAGCCATCGTAATCTTCCATCCAAATAATACTGACTATCAGATCTTTCATCTTGATATTCTTGACAAGGAGATCAAGGATATGCTTGACTGTAGAATGCGGTCTGTTCTCAGCGGATCAAAGAATCCAGTTGAGTTTCCTGATACTCCTTGTGAGTTAGAGGATGATTAGGACCATGATATCTTAATATAATTCCGCGTAACCGTTGTACTGAGATTGGGATTTGTAACAGCGGTCTCCATGGTCACCTTGGAATCAATCAGAATCTTTTTTAATTCAGCAATCACAGAATTAATATTCGCAACTGTCATATCTCTTGTCATATGGAATGAATACTCTGTAGGAGTCGTCGGGTTAATAACATCAGGAGGCGATGGATTATGTATGAAATTAATAATATTTTTTGAGATTGTCTGAGCAATCATCTTCCAATCTTGCGCTTGTACAAGAGCCACATAATCTACAAGAGGGGTTCTAGGTGTGCTAAGATACGCCTTGGTTATCTGAAGCTCCATTCTAGATGTAGAGTCTGAAACTGTTTAGACCTAGAAAAAAAGGACGGATCCATATTTCATTAGCATAATCTTATCTTTTATATTTCTTGTTTTCATAGCTTCAAGAGACCAATTCATAATATGATACCACTTATTATTATGTAGGTCTTGAAATCGTATTATTCGGTGGTCGATCGCTGTCATAATTTACTTTGGCAAATCAGTCTTAAGCTTCTCCAAATACAAGATTCCATCCATCAGTTCCTCCTGAGCATGCTGAATCCAATCAAGCGGTTTAAGATCTGTGCGATCAAGTGTCACACCGTACTTTGTCTTTCCTAGGGCAGCTCTGTCTAAAAATTTCTTAATCACAGCTGCTACAATTGTATCAGGTTCCATATACTTTATAAGGTAAAATATATCTTTATACGCCTCTGTACCGAAGCTCGGCACTGTGGGCACTTATTATTGCGATCATATTCTGAGCAGCCATTACAGTATGTGTGACCACACGGGACTAAGACTGCATCAACTTCTCTGTCAAAACATACAGGGCACATTTTCTTAGCCATATCATCAGGCTTAACAATTCCCTGAATCCCTTTCGTTATTGTTTCACGAATTATATTCAGTTTTCTTAAAGTATCATCTAATTTTTTTTCAAGTGAAAGAACTGTTATATCACTTGTTTCTGTAAATCGTTTTAAAATTAGATCTACTTCTTTGATCATTGCATTCTGTGTATCTTGTAGAGAAGTTATACTTTCATTCGTACGTTTTTCTCTTAAATAAAACTGAAAAATATCTTTAAAACTATTTTTATAAGAGGATACTGATTTTATAAGGAAATTCTTATCCTCTGCCTCCTTAGCAATTGCCGCATTTAATTCAGCGTATTGTTTATTTAAATTCTTAAATAAGACGGCTGTCTGTAGATTTGTATTACATAGAAGATCATCTTCATTCTTTACAGTTGACTCACCGAAACTATCTATAAAGGTATCTTTATTACGCTGATCAAGTAAATTTTCATAGGCTACATCAAGTTGTAGTTGTTCATCTTCTGGATTTAAGAATGCCATCTGATTAATGTCTACGTGTCTTTTTAGACCGCTTACGTAGGAACAGTGTTAATGTACCTCTTAGTTTACGTGTTCTTCTACCACCCGCAGCGGATTTAATATATGTCATTGGGCATAAGGCAGTCTCAGGACACTTCTTAAATCCTTTCTTCTCATAGAATCCAATGGAATCAAACACGCTATCTAGATCAATTCGTTGAATATTATGGTGATTCTTAGTATAATTCATAAGTATATCTATAATACGTGAGCCGCCTCCTTTATTTGATGCCGCCGAACATATAACATCAATATAGATACTATATGGCTTTATTTTAAATATACATAGAGCCAATAATTCACTGCCCAATGTTTCTCTAATAAAATAGGTACAGCTCTCTATTTTTCCTAGTATGTAGTCCTTACTTACTAATCTACGACAAATAGCATCACTATCTTCTACCTGTGAAACTAATTCATTCTTAATCTCATCAAATGTCTCAGATGATACCACTTTTACGTAAGGTTGGCCACTATCTTCTTCATTAAAGAGACCTTTCTGATACTCCTGTACTATCCATTCAATC
>Ga0164297_10005499_pt1 | contig 10817 bp, 9 predicted proteins | sample GEODES058metaG_FD_113539 | JGI IMG/M metagenome (GOLD analysis project Ga0164297, IMG submission 113539) | Dystrophic lake water microbial communities from Trout Bog Lake, Wisconsin, USA - GEODES058 metaG | ecosystem: Environmental > Aquatic > Freshwater > Lake | place: USA: Trout Bog Lake...
CAGTCTTCCTGCGCGGTGCCGAGGACGGCGGAGAACATGGCGAGGACGAGATTGGGCGAGTGCTTGGCGTCGAAGAGGGGATTTTCCCCGGGTGCGAGGCCGAGCGAGGTGCGGAGTTTGTAGACGGGGCCGCACCAGTCGCGGGTGACGAAGCGAACGAACTTTGCGACGAGACGGCCAGTGCCGGGGAGCCAGGGTTCCAACTTGGAGAGGAACGGATAGGGCGGCAGGACGGGCGGATCGAAGGCGGAAAAAAACGAGAGCGGCGCAAGCACGTAGGAGGCCCACGGGATGCCGGTTTTTTCTCCGACGATGGGGCCGGCGTAGATGAGTTCGCCGGTGATGAGCAGGTCGGCGCGGGGCGTGGTGCTGTTGCCGGTGACGGCGGCGGTGAGGTCGTCGTAGGTCTGCTGAATTACGGGGAAAAGAATTTCGCGCAGGGTGCGTTCGGTGCCTTTGTAGATGTCGAAGAGCATGGCGATGAGTTCGCGGTCGTCCGGCGAGATGAAGGGGCGGACGGGGGCGAGTTCAAAACCGAGCGGGTCAATTTTGGGGCGGAAGATTTCCGAGACGGCGAGGACCGGAGTGTGGCCGCGACGGCGCAACTCAAACGCGAGCGCGATGAGCGGGTGTATGTCCCCCAAGGTGCCGAAGGTGGTGAGGACGATGCGTTTGGATGGCAGGCCGTTGGGAACGATGTGGGTCATTGGGCTAATTCAGTGTATGCACAAAGTATGAAATCTGGGCAAATATATGGTTCCTGTTTCAGATAGCAATTCGGCGAACAACCAAGGCAATCACGCTGACGGCCTACTGTTCGCCAATCCGAATGACACGGCAATCTTTGGGGTCGAGTAATGCAGTTACAAACCGCTGTTTATCATCAGGCTGCAATTTATCAACTGCGGCTACAAACTGATTATGACGAGCTAGACAAACAGTTCGCATCTGTACTTCATAATCATTACTAATATCATTCGTTGCATCAGATGCAAAAGAGACGTAGTCAAACATTCTGTCCGGCACCAGCAAAACCGCCTTGGCCAGCTCATGGAACAATCGTTCCTGAATCCGAAATGTAGGCATCAAATCTGACTTATAAATGGCGCCGGATTTGCAATTCGCCATATCGAGAAGATCCCACCAAATTGCGTTTTTCGCTTCCGGATTATCGGGGTTATTTTCTTCATGGCTTGGAATTAAGTCCAGCATCATCCGCGCCGCATTCAGATTGTGCGGTTCAATTTGCAGCATACGAGCGGTATAGACAAGTTGAACGCGATAGGTTTCAGGAGTTTTCTTCTTCTCCGCATTAAGGGAAGCAAGTGAAGTAGCACTTGCCATACGACCCATGACACGAATTTCTTCACAGGCACTATTTTGGCAATAGAGCCAGTGAGATGAGAAGCAGAGAATGAGAATAAGAACCATCCTGGCTAATCGGCAGACGTTCACAATGTCTCCTAGCTCTGCAAATACAGCGATATTATAGAAAATCCTCACGCTTGATACATGGCACTTAGAATGACTGCCTCAAATTTATTTGAAGCTGGACTCAAAGACGCGGTAGCGGGACTCGAGTTCCCACTGGGCGGCGGCGCGGGGATTGGCGGCGAGGAAGCTGCTGCAGGCGGCGGTGGGTGTTGCTGCTCCGACACGCTGGCCGCTGCAAGGGGCAACGATGCGGAGGAAGGTGTCGGGCGCGGACCAGAGGTCATCGCCGGGCAGGAAGCTGTGTTCGAGTGAGGCGCGGGCCATCTGCTTCAGCTCGCGGTAGGTGAGGCCGTACTCGGTGGAGGCGCGGAGGTATTCGTGGGTGAGGTCGATGCGGGAGACGCCTTCGTCGTCAGTGGAGAGAGCGACGGGAACGTGGGCGGCGAGATACTCCGGCAGCGGGTGGTGTATGCCGGTGACGCCGAGGATGACGTCATTGCTGGTGAGATTGATTTCCACCAGGATGTGTTTGCGCGCCATTTCCGCCAGCAGGGCATCGGGATTATTTTCGTGCATCACATCGACGCCGTGGCCGATGCGTTCGGCGTGGGCGAGTTCGACAGCCTGGCGAATGTGGAAGCGGAGACCGTCTGGCGGGACGAGGCCGGGTGCGAGTTCGCCGGCGTGCAGTGAAATATGCACGGTGGGGTACAGCGTGTGCAGGTACTCAATCATTTTCATCTGCAGGGTGTAGTCGCGCATAGAAATGTATGCGTCTTCCGGCTGCACCAGATTGATGCCGACATAATATGGATGCCCGGAAGCCTGCTCGGCAGCGACGGTTTCAAAGCCGAGCAGAATCTGCGAGAAAACTGCCTGCGGAGTGTGGGCAAAGTCAGTCTGCGTGGGATAGGTGCGAAGGACCTGGAAGATGAATCGCGTATCGACGCCACAGGCCGGTGCCGCAGCGGAGGTGCCGCAGTGTTCCATTGCACGGCGTGCAGCGTCAAAGTCGGCAATTTCTTTGCGAATGCCGGGTATGGCATTCTGCAAGCCTTGTGCCAGTAGCTGCTTGCGTGCAAGTGCAAAGTCGGGCGTCGCTGCCGGGTCTGTGGGCCAGTCAATCTGCAGCGCCAACTGGTTGGTCTGTGCCATCTGCGGCGTGTTCATGATTTCCAGATAATTTTCATTCTGCGATGCGGCGCGTGCGGCAACTTCATCCACCCACTCCGGCCAGCGCGACCTGGGGATGGCTTCAAAGAGCGGGAAGACGGCGAAGAAATGGTCGTGACCACTGATGCCAGCGCTGGGCACAAAGGCACGCATGCTGAAGGTGTCCACGAGTTTGCTGTAGAGGCCCGGATTGGAAAACGCACTCTCTGCGGGGACCTGGCCGGTTGCGCATCCGCCGGCGGTTTGGGATGCGACGATGGCGTAGCTGGCTGGGTCGATACACATGTGGTCTTCGGCGGCCTGACGGATGAAGGTTTCCGCGTAAACGGCGCCGGAGAGATGCATGTGGAGTTCGCCGCCCTTGGGCATGGCGCGCAGGAAGGACTCCAGCAGCAGGGGGTTCTGGTGGACGCGGTCGAAGGCGCTGGCGGCGGCCTGCTCCTGCATGGCGGCGGCGGAGACGGTCTGGGCGTGCATCTGCGGAAGTGTGGTGCAGGCGAGCGCGAGGAGAGCGGAACCAAGTCGGCGGCGGAATGTGGGTAGGACGGCAGGCATGGTGGGCCTTTCAGCGATGTGGAGTGGTTGCAACAGGATACCGCGAGCGGGGCGCGGATGGGGAAGGCGGCGGCGGGGAAGTGTGGCGGCGTAAAAATTGATATACTAATTTTGGTTGTGAAGCGATCTGCAGAGACAACCGATGCATGCACTGAGGCCAGATAGCTCAGTGGTAGAGCGCGGCCCTGAAAAGGCCGGCGTCGGCGGTTCAATCCCGTCTCTGGCCACCACTACTCCCTGATAATTTAATTTTCTTTCGACCCCGGCACCTGAAAAGCCTGCGTCGGCGGTTGGCGTTGTTGCAATCCCCTGGCGTCTCTGGCTGCCACTACTTCCTGACAATTTAATAATTTCAACCACAGCCCTGAAAACGTCGGCGTCGGTGGTTGGCGTTGTTGCAATCCCTGGCGTCTCTGGCCACCACTACTTCCTGACAATTTAATAAATTCAACCACAGCCCTGAAAAGGCCGGCGTCGGCGGTTGGCGTAGTTGCAATCCCTGGCGTCTCTGGCCACCACTACTTCCTGATAATTTAATTTTCTTACGACCCCGGCACACGAAATTATTTTCGTATGTAGTTGGGGCGGAAAATTTGCAATGCAATATCTGCTATGCAATGATGCGTTCAGGCGATGGATGCCGGCATCTGTGTGCGGCGAGGATGAACATTGGACGACTCCTGCAAAGGCTGCAGGAGTTTTTGTTTGCAGGATTGAGGTGTGGTGAATGATGAATTATCTGGAACTGCCGATTGGCGCGGCGCAGCCGAAGGTTGTTACGGCGGTGATTGAGATCCCGCAGAACAGCACGAACAAATATGAGTTTGACAAGACGCTGCAGGTGTTTCGATTGGACCGCACGCTGTACTCGCCGATGCACTACCCGGGCGACTATGGATTTGTTCCGCAGACGCTGGCCGAGGATGGCGACCCGTTGGACATACTGGTGCTGGGCGATGCGCCGACGTTTCCCGGATGCGCGTACCAGGCGCGACCGGTGGGGCTGTTCGACATGCTGGACCAAGGTGTTCCCGATGCGAAGATCCTGGCGTTTGCGGTGGGCAATCCGCGCTTCAGCGGAATTGAAAACTATTCGGACATACGGAAGCATGTGCTGCATGAGGTGGAACATTTCTTTTCCGTCTACAAAGATCTGGAAGGCAAGCAGACCCGAGTGCTGGGATGGAAGGGCTGCGATGCTGCGTACGAGATGATTCGCAGCAGCCATGAACGGTATCTGCAGGGAAAGAGCTAAACGCAACCAGCGTTGAAGGCCGACAAATTTTTTATCGACAAACTTTTCATTTTTCGCCAACCGTGGTGAGCGGAGAGGTGTGCCTGATTGACAGTGGCGATGGCGGCTGGCTAAGGTGGGAAGACTTATCCGGTGCGAAAAATCACAGCGACTATATAGATGGGGAGATTGCGAACCGTGGAGACGAACGTGGACAAGAAGATCAGCCGGCGGGAGTTGGGCAAGGGATTGGCCGCGGTGGCGGTGGCGAGTATTGCGGGCGGCAACGCGGGCGCGGCTCAGTCTACGACACACCATGCGGGCGAGTGGACGCGGGTGGCGCCGGGCATCTGGAAGACGGTGATTGGCGAGCCGGAGGCGATTACGCCGGTGAAGTCGCGGTTGGTGGCGGCGAAGGAAGGCGAGGCGTTTGCCGGGGCATGCCCCTTGCCGGCGATTGAGGGCACGGTGCGCAATCGCGGTGTGGAGTTGGCGTTGCCGTTGCTGGCGGATGAAGAATTATTCGGATTCGGTCTGCAGTTTTTTTCGCTGGCTCAACGCAATCATAAGGTGACGATTCGCGTGAATGCGGACCCGAAGGCCGACTCGGGCGACAGCCATGCGCCGGTGCCGTTTTATGTTTCGACGCGCGGTTACGGTGTGCTGGTGGACACGGCGCGGTATGCGACTTTCTATTGTGGACAGTGCCACAAGAAGCCGACCGAGGCGATGGCCCCGCTGGAGAACCAGGGCAAGCCGGTGGAGTTGGCACCGGTGGCAACGCCGCCGAAGTCTGAAGTGCTGGTGGAGGTGCCGACGGCGCGCGGCGTGGAGGTGTACGTATTTGCCGGGCCGACGGTGCTGGATGTGGTGCGGCGGTACAACATGTTTTCCGGCGGCGGCGTGATGCCCCCGGAGTGGGGACTGGGATTTTTGTACCGCACGGAATCCAACGCGACCAGCGAGGACGTGTTGAAGACGGTACGCGAATTCCGCGAGCGAGAGATACCGTGCGACATTCTTGGACTGGAGCCGGGATGGCACACGCACGCCTACTCCTGCACGTATGCGTGGAACCATGCGCGGTTTCCTGATCCAAAGGGATTTGTGAGCGAGATGGGCGCGCTGAACATGCGGGTGAATTTGTGGGAGCATGCGTTTGTGCATCCCTCGTCGCCACTGTTTACGCCGATGAAAGACCACGCGGGCGATTACGGTGTGTGGGGCGGGCTGGTGCCGGATTTTCAATCGGCGGAAGCGAGAAAGATTTTTGGCGGATACCACGGGCGCGAGTTGGTGGAGATCGGCATCTCGGGCTTCAAGCTGGATGAGTGCGACAACTCTGACTTCAGCGGGTCATGGTCGTTTCCTGAAGTGAGTCAGTTTGGTTCCGGCGTGGACGGCGAGCAGATGCATAATCTTTTCGGGCTGCGCTACCAGAAAACAATCTGGGAACAGTACCAGACGCGCGGCAAGGAAACCTACGGCCTGGTGCGGTCGAGCGGGGCGCTGGCGGCGCCGTACCCGTTTGTGCTGTACAGCGATTTGTACAATCACCGGCAATTTGTGCGTGCGCTGGTGACGTCGGGATTCAGCGGCGTGTTGTGGTGCCCCGAAGTACGCGACGCGGTGAGCGAAGAGGACCTGATTCGGCGGCTGCAGGTGGTGGTGTTTTCGCCGCTGGCGATGATCAACGGCTGGTACATCAAGAACCCGCCGTGGAAGCAGATGGACCACGAGAAAAATAATCGCGGCGAGCTGGCGGAAAACTGGCATGCGTTGGAGTCGCGTTGCAGGGAAATTATCGGTTGGCGGATGCAGATGGTTCCGTATCTGCAGGCGGCGTTTGCGAAGTACGCGATGGACGGCACACCGCCCTTCCGCGCGCTGGCGATGGATTGGCCGGAGGTGAAGGCGTTTGCGCATGTGGATGATGCGTGGATGGTGGGCGACCGCGTGCTGGTGGCCCCGCTGTTTGCCGGAGAAAAAGGACGCAAGCTGACGCTGCCGGAAGGAGAGTGGCACGACTTCTGGACGGGGGCGCGCGTGGCCGGTGGCAAGCCGATGGAGATACCTGCGTCGACGCGAAATATCCCCATGTTTGTGAAGAGCGGGACGGTGTTGCCGTTGGCAACGGTGACCGGATCGACCGCCGAGGCGAAGCGGCGCCAGTTGACGGTGAATGTTTACGGCGACGGCAGGGAAAAATTTGAAGCCAAGACGCCGGGTGGTGAGCTGTTGCGCTGCATTTGGAATGGAAGCAGCGGGCAAGTGGAAAGCACTGGATTCACGCCAAAGTTTGATGTGGTGAATTGGAAGCAGTTTGCATAGAGAGGGTTAATTGGGCAAGAGGGCACGGTTGGAATAAAATCAAGGCAAGGGCCGGTCGTACGCTGAACCTATATCCCTAGAGATGACCGGCAGCGAGAAAAATGAATAGAAGCGGCAGCAGAAACATACAGCAGGCTGAAGAAAACATCGAGACTGCATTTTTACAGCTGAACAAATATAGAGAGAACCCAGCACTGGCGCAGGTGCTGGAGTTTCTTGCACCACGCGGCTATCGGCCGGTGGTGGAACTGCAGGAAGACGGCCGCTCCATGCGTCGGCATGATGACGCCACGGAGTGGACGCCGGAGTTGGGCGAGATACGAATCTATTTTGAGCCGGCGAACGAAGCGGAAATAGCCGCAGCCAGCGAATATGATTCCGAGCCCGAAGGCCAGTTCGACGAAGAAACGATGACGCGCGAACTGATGGAAGCGCTGGAGCAGGCGGAGAACACGCCGGGCCACACCTTTGTCGCCATCAAGTGGTTCCGCGATACGTTTTTGCCGACGCGCGGCTATGCGTGGGCGCAGCGGCAGGAGCGGCGGCACATGCTGCTCTCGCGGGCGATTGAAGAAGGCACCATCCTGACCAGTCGCATTGCGAACCCGCGTGCGCCGCTGCATCCGACGACAACCATCCGGCTGAACCGGCAACTGCGCAACGGCGTCGGGGAAGAAGTGAATGGAAATGTAAGCCGCTTCAAACCGGTGACGATTGGCGGCGAGCCGCTTTCTGCCAATCTGGACGGGGACGCGGATTGAGCTTCTATTTCATTGAGTCGAGCGCGCTGGTGAAATTGTTTGTGGCCGAGCGCGGCAGCGAACACTTAATCTCATTGATTGAGCCATTGACGAGCGCGCAGAAACTGGTGAGCGCGCTTGCATTGATGGAAGTGTATGCGGCAGTGCGTCGGCGTGAACGCGCAGGCGGGATGGATGCCGAGTCTGCGGCGATTGTGCTGGAACAATTGGTGGCGGAGTTTGCGCAGATGACCGAGCAGCCGCTGAGTTCGACGGTGACGGACAAGGCGATGCAGTTGCTGGACCGGCATGAACTGCGGCCGGTGGAATCGATCCAACTGGCGAGTTGCGTGACGGCGAGGGCGCTGAGCGGAGTGACGGATTTTATTTTTGTCACAACCAACGCAGCCTTGTTGAAAGCTGCGCGGGCTGAAGGTTTGCAGACGCTGAATCCTGAAGACGAAAAGTAAAACTACATACATCTGAAAAATGAACCGTGATGCTCAGGCCGGTTCCGGCAGAGCGACGATTACAAGAACAATTCCCAACGAAGTGAACATGCGGAAAGCTGCGTCCTGACCATTCCAGGAATGCGACTGCCACATGAGAAACCACTCGCCCCCGACAGAAAGAAACGCGACAAACCATTGCAGCATGCCGAAGGCAAGAGCGGCGGATGCGATGGCACGTGCACGCGCGAAGGACTCGGCGTGATGATGCAGCGCGAGTGCGAGACGCAGCGCGGCGTACCAGCAGAACAGTGTGGTGAGAAATTCCCAGGTGATGATACCGATATAGAAGGCCGTGTGGATGGCGGGCGAGTTTAATGCGCGCCACATGCCGTGATTGCCGGGGAAGGTGGAGTCCATCATCAACACATGACGGACGAACTGATAGTTGGAGTCGTAGTCGGTGAGGTTGTTGAAGACGACGAGCGTGTAGTAGAACGCGACGGCGGCGACGAGAAGTGTTTTGGAGAGGCGTGGGAGGGTGCGGGTCATTGTGCGGGACTCACTTTCGGATAGAAGGTGGCGAAGTAGCGGCGGAGAGCGTCGAGCGTGACTGCATCGTAATTTGCATTGCCGGGCATGCGTGCGCCTTTACGCAGCGAACCCGGGCTGTGAACATATTGCGTGAAGTAGTCCGGCTGATACGCAGCCCATGCGGAAAGCACTTGCCAGGGATGGTGCGCCATGGTGCCGCCGGCATCGCCGTTGTTGTGGCAGCGGAAACAATTTTGTTTGGCGATGGCGTAGCCGGGGAAGACGGGCGATTCGGGAATGTACATGCCCGGCGGTGCGATGGCGGCGAAGGTTTGTTGCTGATTGCGGAACTCGATGCGAACGACGGCGTAGGGAATTTGCATTTCATCCTGATGCGAGAGGACCTGAAATGCGGGGACGAAATTGTCATGCGAAATGATGTAGGGCGACATGGAGTCGCCGTAATGCGAGAGCGGCCAGCGTGCGGGCGGCAGACCATTGACGGCGAGCACGAGAACGGGATGATGCGCGGAGATGTAGTCGGAGGGATAGTTGGCGCGGTAGCCGTCAGAGCAGAACGCGATGGGCATGATGGTGGCAATGTCGATGCCGAGCGCGGCGGCGAGTACATCCAAACGTACGCCGGTAACGGTGGTGGGGCGAGTGAAGCCGGCGGAGAAATTTTCATCTTGCGGCGAAGGCGCAAAGCTGACTTGCGGGAGCTTGAGCAGGTCGGCGTAGGCAACGTAACGCAGCGTGGTTGGCGGCAGCGAGGGAAGGCCGCTGAGTTCGAGGTCGCCGGGGGAGTGGCGCGTGATGCTGACGGGCAGAGAAATTTTTTGCGAGGGAGTTTGCGCGAGCAGGAACGACGGCATGAGAAGAGCGAGCAGAAGGCGCAGGAATTGGTTCGGCATACCCCATGCTAGCTTGCGGGTGCGTGTGGGCAAAGACAAAAATCATGCAATTTGCGGGGGCGAAATTACGGCGCAGCCGTGCTACATTCAGACTCAACATGAGTGAAGGCAAGGGAACGACGATGAGTGCGGAAGAACGATTTGCGGCACTGGGGCTGGAACTGCCGACGCCGCCGACAGCAGGTGGAAATTATCTTTCGTTCCGGCAACTGGGCAAGGTGGGATATCTTGCCGGGGTAGTTTCAAGCAATGCGGACGGGGTGATTACCGGATGCGTGGGCGACGGGCGCAGCGTAGAAGAAGGCTATGCCGCAGCAAAGGCCTGCGCGTTGATGCAGCTGGCGGTGTTGAGAAAGTTTCTGGGATCGCTGGACCGCGTGGAAGCCGTGTTGACGGTGAACGGCTACGTGAATTGCGTTGCTGGATTTGCGGAGACGCCGAAGGTGATCAACGGCGCTTCTGATTTATTGATTGAGATCTTTGGCGATGCCGGGCGACACGTACGCGCGGCGGTGGGCGTGAATGCGCTGCCCAGAAATGCGCTGGTGGAATTGCAGATGACAATACAGGTGCGCGACTGATGGCGGAATATTTGCTGAAAGCAGAACCGACGCATTCACGATGGAACCGCGATTTGATGCCGCGGCTGACGATATCGTCGGGCGATACGGTGCGCTTTGACTGCCAGGACTCCAGCGGGCGGCAGGTGATGCCGACGAGCACAGTGGAAGATTTTCTTGCGATAGATCGCGGGCGCATCCACGCGCTGACCGGGCCGGTGGCGATTGAAGATGCGGAGCCGGGCGATGTGCTGGAAGTGGAAATTCTGAATGTGCGGCACAAGGGCTGGGGCTGGTCAAGCGTGATACCGGGACTGGGGCTGCTGAAGGAACAGTTCAACGAGCCGTATCTTTTTCTGTGGTCGCTGGAGGAGTTTGAATCAACTTCGCTGGAGCCGGCGACGGTTCCGTTGCGTCCCTTCTGCGGAGTGATGGGTGTGGCGCCGGCGCAACCGGGCGAGATGCGAACGCGGCCGCCGGGAAATTTTGGCGGCAACATGGATGTGCGAGAGTTGTGCACGGGAGCGCGGCTGTATCTGCCGGTATACAACGAGGGCGCGTTGTTTTCCTGCGGTGACGCTCACGCAGCGCAGGGCGACGGCGAAGTCTGCATCAACGGGATTGAATGCCCGGCGGAAGCGACGCTGCGGTTTCATCTGCATAAAACTTTGCATGGCGATACGCCGCTGCGCGGGCCGGTGATTGAATCCGCCGAAAGCGCGATGCCGGACATGAAGCAGGACGCGTGGATTGTGGTGGAGAGCGCCGAAGACACGATGAGCGCGGTGCGTGCGGCAACGCTGCGCATGGTGGAGCTGATTGCCGAGGGCTGGCGCATGGAGCCGGTGCATGCGTACATCCTGTGCAGCGTGGCGATGAAGCTGCGGCTGAGC
>Ga0164297_10005500_pt1 | contig 10817 bp, 11 predicted proteins | sample GEODES058metaG_FD_113539 | JGI IMG/M metagenome (GOLD analysis project Ga0164297, IMG submission 113539) | Dystrophic lake water microbial communities from Trout Bog Lake, Wisconsin, USA - GEODES058 metaG | ecosystem: Environmental > Aquatic > Freshwater > Lake | place: USA: Trout Bog Lake...
CGCCAACTGTTCGACTCTGCCTCTAATTTAAATCCTACAGCCGTCATTTCTTTTATGACTATCTGTTCATCAATGCGATGAATAGTCTGGACGGAATCCAGACCACTGCCGGGTTTAGCCGAATGGTCTATCAGTATCAAATGTCCACCCGGTTTTAATGCATTGAACATGCTTTGATTCATTTTGTTTCGATCGACTGGCATATAGGCGATGTCGTGATACGACAAAACCAGTGATATCAAATCAAGTCTTGGGGCATCACTTGGGTATAGATCATCAAAAGCGCGCATAAGCACCTGGAAATTACCCTGTGGTTGAACACTCAATCTGGCCTCGAGCGCGGGAGACGGTTTAGCAACTTGAGCAAAAAGCTTTCCTTGTGGCCCGACGGCCAGGGCTAAAAGCTGCGCGGTATACCCTCCTCCAGAAGCAACATCCAGAACAATCATGCCCGGCTTGACCTGAGAAAAAGCAAGAAACTCCGTCGGTTTGCGGGACTGATCCTGCTCTCTGTCTTTCGTCGAACGAATTGGACTATCAATCACAGGCTGAAACGAGTCAGCAGCGCTCGCGACACTTAACAAGCTCAATAATCCGTAAACACATGCCAGAACGACACGACTAAATCGGGACATATTTACACTCCTTGAATTTAGAACGTAGATTTGTTTTTGTCTTTGCCGCGTGGGAAAATCGTCGTAACCTGCGTTGGACGCACCGACTCTGACGAGCCAGGCGCTGTCGCTTTAGATGACGACGTATCCTTTTTAGGTTTTTTTGCTTCTTTATTAGATTTTTGTTGGCCTTTTGCCATGACACGCTCCATCTGATTGACGAGAATCCTAATACGGATCTGACTTGCATCAGACAACTACAGTGTACGCCGCTATTAATCGGAATGACTAATTGATGCCCACCGCCTTAACGATACCGCTTTTCCCTCTTGGTACAACACTATTCCCAGACGGACTATTGCCGCTAAAAATATTTGAAATCAGATATCTGGACATGGTGAAAAAATGCTTGCGAGAAACAAGCATGTTTGGGGTGGTGACGATAGATCAGGGCTCAGAGGTAAGAGTTGCTGGGCAAGAGGTAACTTTCGCTCACGTCGGAACGTTGGCGAGCATTGAAGCTTTTGATGCGGTACAGCCCAGCTTATTCATGATTCGTTGCAAAGGTCAGCAGCGCTTTAGGGTTATTAAAACCACAAAGCAATCCAACGGCTTATGGATTGCAGACGTAGAACTGATTGACAAGGATCCATTCACAGAGATCCCTAATGAACTCCTAGCAACAGCAGACGCCTTGCGTAAAACCATGGCGGCAATACTTGAGCAAACCTCACCCGAGGAGGATCTGGCGATCTTCGAACCCTATAAATTCAACGATTGCACCTGGGTGGCCAACCGGTGGGCCGAGCTGTTGCCTCTGCCCCCCGAACAAAAACAACATCTTATGAGTATGGATAATCCCAGAGTTAGGCTAGATCTGGTTACCGAAGTATTACAAGAGCTTGGAGTGATTGACTCTTAGTTAACGCGATTAAAACGTTGCACTCGTTTACCGTTATCCACTTCAGTCGTGTAAACATTGCCTTGCTGGTCAATGGCGATGTTGTGAATAACGTGCAGATCGCCTGCATATCGGCCACTCTTTCCAAATAATCCTGAAATCTTGCCCGTAACAGCATCAGCAATATAGACGTGGTTATTCGTGCCATCCGCAATCAAGAGAAAATTTTGCTGATTACTAACAAGCACGGCTAAATCCCAAACTGAGCCAGCGCCTTTGGTTTCACTCATAACGATCATTTCACGTAGAAATGTGCCATCTTTTTTAAACACCTGTATGCGGTTATTGCCCGGATCACAAACGAACAAAGTGCCATCTTTCATTTGTCTGACACAATGCACTCGATTTCCAAACTGTGGCGATTGAGGATTAAAGCCAGGCAAGGCTGTGTCATCTGGCTTATTGCCATAAGCTCCCCAATGACGTTTATAGGCACCCGTTGTTGCATCAAACACAATCACGCGTTTATTCTGATAGCCGTCTGCCACAAAAACCTCATTGGCAGTCATATCTACCTCCATGTGGGCAGGCCGACCTAACTGACTGGTTGAATTGCTACCTAGTGACTTTCCGGGCTTGCCAATCTGCAGCAAAAATTTGCCATCATTGTCGAACTTCAACAGCATATGGTCAGAAGGATCATTGCCCGCTAGCCAAACATTATCAGCAGCGTCAACATAGATTCCGTGCTCATTCTTGGGCCAGTTGTAGCCCTCTCCGGGACCTCCCCACGACTTCAGTAAATTACCTGCCTGATCAAACTTGAGAACGGGAGGTGCAGGCATACAACAATCTGAACGTTTCGGATTCAGCGCGGCACCACGCTCATCTTCGGTCAGCGTCGCCGGTCGCTGAATTATCCAGATGTTGTTGTCTTTATCAACGGCAACACCTGAGACCTGACCAAGGATCCAGTTATTAGGTAGGGGTTTAGGCCAGTAAGGATCGACAGCATATTGCGGCCCTCCTTTAACGCCCTCTACTCTTTGATTAGTCTGAGCGCATCCAATTAATATCGAAGCGATGAAAGCCAGCACTACTGCCGTTAATACGCGAGTTTGTCTCATGATTGCCCTCTATAAAGTAGGCTTTTTTTTCACTGCGATTCGTATTAGAACTACTGTGGATTCAACCCGGAAATGTAATCAGCAAGAACCGGTATGTCGGACTCTTTGACAACAGACAACGCGGAAGTCATATTGCCATCCATATCCCAGCGAGTATGGGCTTTAAAACCCTGTAACTGCGCCAGTAAATAGTCATACTGTTGTCCGGCGATACGCGGAATGTGCTGGATGCCCATCAGTTTTGGACCATGACACTGGGTGCAGTTGTACTGTTCGGCAAGGGCTGGTCCGAGTTTGGCATTAGCCTCTGAGGTTTTATGCGTAGCAGGACCTGCTTTTTCCGTCGCAAAGTACGCCGCCAGATTATTCATCTCCGGATTAGTCAAATTGACAGCCATCGGCGTCATCTGGGCGTTCTTACGATTGCCTTCACGATAGTTATACAACTGCATGCTGATAGCTTGCGCAGCATTACCAGAGATCGAAGGCACACCCGGTGTGACCGAATTGCCACCCGGACCGTGACAGGCGACACATGTCTGAGACATCGCACGTCCGGCCTCAATATCAGCAGCAGACACCAGTTGCGTTGAAAATAAAAAAGCCGCAGCGGCTGTGAAGCTCGCTGCGACCTGTCTAGCAGTTAAAACTTGAGTCATTATTTCTTGTAGCTCACACGATAGATAACGCCGTTATAGTCATCCGAGAAGAGGATCGAACCGTCAGGCATCTGCAAAATATCCACAGGACGACCCCACATTGGAGGATCTGCCTTGTCATCGGTAAGGAACCCAGTCACAAAGGGCTCGTACTTAACTGGCTTGCCATTGGCATCCAAAACGACGCGCATTACATCGTAACCACGTTTTTCACTCTTATTCCAGGATCCATGACGCGCCATCAGGATATTGTTTTTGTACTCGGCGGGGAACATATTGCCGGTGTAAAACTTAATACCGAGCGGAGCTACGTGTGCACCTAATTTCAGCGCAGGTGGTGTGCTGTTTTTACAAGTATCATACTTGCCGTAGATTGGGTCCGAAATCTCTCCCTGATGACAGAATGGGAAGCCAAAATTCTCGCCCTCCTTGTTCAGCACGTTTAGCTCGTCATTCGGAATATCCTCACCCAGCCAATCACGACCATGCTCTGTAAACCAGAGTTTCTTCGTTACAGGGTGAAACGCCATACCGACGCTATTACGAACGCCGGTTGCAACACGCTCCATCTGACCCGTTGCTGGATCAACGCGCAAAATCACGGCCTGGTTGTACAGAGGCATAGTGATGTTCTCTGGGGAACCAATGTTGAAATAAATTTTGCCGTCAGGACCCATCGCCAAGTACTTCCAGTTATGACCTGGACCGTTGGTTGGGTCAATGCCGTCAACGACCAGCTTACCAGGACCTGGGTTGTCTAGATTGGCTTCAATATTGTCAAAACGAGTGATCTTGTCATGTTCGCCTACGTACAGCGTACCTTTAGAAAACACGACCCCGTTTGGTTGATCCAAGCCTTTGATAATCGTTTTGACTTCGCGTTTGCCATCTTTTTCAACGATCGCTACAACGTTCTTGCCTGCACGGTTTCCTACAAAAATAGTACCTTTGTCTCCAAGTGCCATCGAGCGAGCAGTCGGCACGCCATCGGCGAACACTTCAATTTTGAAACCTGGCGGCAGTTTGAGTTTGCTCAAAGGCAGGTCTTTCGCCTCGGTGCCAGTCATCACTGGCGCAAACGGGTGCAATGTGGCAGGCTGCTTCGTTGCCTCCATACCCTGCTTCCAAGAGGGGGCGCCCGCAGCCGTTGGCGCCGCACCGGCAGCGGGAGCTGCGGCGCCGGGAGCGGCGGCTGGTGCAGCCGTCGCCGGCGTCGTCTGTGCGAATGCAGGCATCGCTAGCGCGACAGCCAAAGCCGAGAGAACAAGTTTGAATTGCATGGAGGTCTCCTTAAAGATTCTTTCCAGAAATATTATGTGTTTTTTCCAGATGAAGTAAATATATAGCATTAAACGACTAGTCTTGCCCGCAAATCCTTGATTTCGTCATCGCGATAACCTAACTCTCGAAGTACTTCATCGGTATGAGCACTTCTTGCAGGGGTCGCCTCATCAATAACAGCCGGCGTTCGCGATAACGAGACCGGTTGCCCGACCAATTCTATAGGCCCAAGCTCTGGGTGCTGCAAAGGAACGGCGATACCGAGATGTTTAGTTTGAGGGTCATTGAACACTTCGTCCATCTTGTATATCGGCCCGCAAGCGACACTCGCCGCTTCAAATATGTCAATCCACTCTTTGCTAGTTTTGGTGACCATGATGGCCTCCAACTCTTTGTTCAGGGCTACCCGATTATCTGAGCGCAGGGATGCAGTTTCATATTCCGGTACGCTTAGCAGATGGTCTGCTTTCATTGCCTTACATAAGCGGCGCCACATCTCTTGCGCACTGGCGCCAGCAATATTGACATGCCCATCTTTAGTCTTAAAAACACCCGTAGGGACGGAGGTGGGATGATCGTTGCCAGCTTGACCCGGAATCTCTTTGCTCATTAGCCAACGCGCTGCCTGAAAATCAAGCATCCCGATCATTGACTCTAGTAATGACGCCTTGACCCACTGCCCCTTGCCTGACTCCTCTCGCTCAAGTAACGCCACCAGAACTCCCAACGCACAATACAGGCCCGCAGACGAATCAGCGACGGCGATCCCGGCTCGCACCGGACCCTGGCCAGGCAAACCAGTGATGGACATCAAACCACCCATGCCTTGAACAATTTGATCGTAACCAGGTCTTTTAGCGTAGGGACCATCTTGACCAAAGGCCGATACGCTTGCGTAAATTAATCTTGGATTCGTCTTGCTCAAGGTATCGTAATCAATGCCTAACCGATGCTTGACGTCTGGACGGAAGTTTTCCAAAACGATGTCGGTTTGATCAGCTAGTTTTTTGAAAATAGCGACGCCTTCGGGGTCTTTCAAGTTGATGGTGATTCCGCGTTTATTACGATGCAAGTTCTGGAAGTCTGGGCCCATGCGCGAATCACCAAATCCGTCGCTCACACCCAGGCCCTCGGGTGACTCAATTTTTAATACATCACAACCCCAATCTGACAATTGACGCACCGCGGTTGGGCCTGCTCTTAGTCTGGTCAAATCCAATGCTTTGAATCGTGACAATGGACCTCGCCTCGCATTAACTGATTCGCTCATACTGATGTCTCCCATCTTTGTTAACTATTTTTGATTTTGTTGCGCAGCCTTAACGACCTTGCCCCATCGGTCATAGTCGCGTTTTATAAGTGCGTCAAACTCAGCAACGGACATGGGTGCTACCTCAAATCCGCCAGCGGATAGGGACTTTTGTACGTCTGGCATGGCAAGAATCAAATTAATTTGATGATTCAGTTTCTCAACGATATCAGTTGGCGTACCCTTTGGGGCCACAATTCCGTACCAGCCACTTGCATCAAAATCTGCAAATCCGGACTCGGCTGCGGTCTTAACCTCCGGCAAAGCCTCAACTCGCTTGTTGGCTGTCAAAGCAATCGCCTTGAGCTTGCCTGCCTGTACAAAAGGGATCGCAGAAGGAAGACTCGCATACATAACATCTACTTCACCTCGAGCCAGATCTACCACTGCGGTAGTTGCACTTTTATACGGGACGTAAGTCATACGAGTCTGACTCAACATCATGAATAGCTGTCCGATCAACTCCGTCTGAGAAGATGTCGATGAATAAGTCATTGAGTCTGGCTTTGCACGGGCCTGCGCGGCAAGTTCCTGTAATGAATTGAACTTGGCCTGAGGTTGCGTAACAACCAAATAAGGTTGAGTGACCCCTAAAGCCACCGCAGTGAAATCTTTCAGCGGATCAAATCCTGGATCAGGATAAATGAAAGGACTGACCGCGAAGGCACTGGTGTACGCGACAGTCAAGGTGTAGCCGTCAGCCCCTGCTTTCGCACCCAGCGCCGTGCCTAGATTGCCTTGCGCGCCTGGTTTGTTATCAACAACCACTGTCTGACCCCAAGCTTCGCCCAGTTTTTGCGCAATTACTCTAGCGAAAGCGTCGGTACCGCCTCCGGCAGAATTAGGAACAATAATGCGAATGGGATGATCCGGATATTGCGTTGCTTGAGCTTGAGCCCGATTACTCAGCCCTCCCAAAATACAGATCGCGCTAGCTATCCCTAGAAAACAATTATTTAGAATTTGCACCACCATTTTCAATAAGTAAATTAATCCAGCAATAGTGTGGCCACCAAGCCAATAACCAAGCCCCAGAATGCACTGCCAATACCGAGCAAACTGGTACCTGAGGCGGTGACTAAAAAGGTAATCATCGCTGCCTCACGGCCTTTAGTATCCGAGAGGCTGTCTGCCAAGCTATTGCCGATCGTGCCAAAGAGCGCAATACCCGCTATAGCAACCACGAGCGCTTGTGGGAAAACAGCAAACAAAGTCACAACGGTTGCCCCGAGCAACCCTAGAATCAGATAAAAGACACCAGCCCAAACCGACGCCCAATAACGACGAGTTGGATCAGGGTCTGCGTCCTTACTCATACAAATCGCAGCGGTGATAGCTGCAAGGTTGTACGAAAAGCCGCCAAACGGCGCCAACACCACACCGGTCAAGCCCGTCCAACCGATGATAGGCGAAACTGGCGTGGTGTAACCATTTGCGCGCAATACGGCAACACCAGGCAAGTTTTGAGAAGCCATGGTGACTAAAAACAGCGGTACCCCCACCCCAAGCATAGACGCGATAGAAAACTCAGGCACAACAAATTCCGGTCTCGCCCATTTTAGAGAGGCGGCGGACCAATTCATGAGCCCAATCCATGCGGCACAAGTTAAACCCACGAGAAGTGTGATTGGTACGGCGTATCGCGCAGAACGTCGTTTGAGCAATAGATAGGTCGCGACCATTAAACCCACTAACAGCGCTTGATCAGTTAATTGCACGAACACATTAATACCAAATCGCAGCAAAACACCCGCAAGCATTGCCGCCGCCAAGGATTTGGGGACGTATTTCATCAATCGATCAAACCAACCACTAAGCCCAACTAATAGCAATAAGCCAGATGAAAAGATAAAGACACCCGTCGCCTGTTCGATTGACACTCCACCAAGGCTAGTGACAAGTAGCGCAGCCCCAGGTGTTGACCACGCAGTCAAAATAGGAGTCTTGAAGTACAAGGACAAACCGATACAAGTGAGCCCCATACCCACACCAAGCACGCAAAGCCACGACGCGATTTGAGAAGGCGTTGCCTGAGCGGCATGCGCGGCCTGAAACACGATGGCAGCCGAGCTGGTGTAGCCAATCAACACAGCAATAAAACCAGCGCTCACATGAGACGGAGAAAACCAGCTTTGCGATGATGCGTCAGACATAGTCATTTACTTATTTCGGTCTAATCATTTCAAAAATAGTATTCACTTCGACATAATCGCCACGATACCCACAGCGTCCCAGCGGCCGTGCCGCCGCAGTGTCGAAAATACCATCTTTCAAATAAGCATCATTGATGTGCACACCCACTACTTCACCGATCGTGAGCCAGGCGTTGATTTTCAAACCGGCTTTGTCGGTCAACTGCAAAATCTGAGTAACTTTGCATTCCATAGCAGAAATCGCATCTGCAACACGCGGGGGTTTGACTAGCTTCGAGGGCGCTGCAGCTAAATTAGCTAGTTCAAACTCGTTGACACCATGAGGTACAGAGGCGGCGGTAGTATTCATCGCGTGAGCCAAATCAGCCCCTACCAAATTAGCGACAAATTCACCTGTTTCCTCAATATTGTTCACACTATCTTTACGTTCACCTGTTGTACAAAATGCCAATAAAGGCGGGCTATCGCACAGCGCATTGAAAAAACTATAAGGTGCTAGGTTGACTTGCCCTTTGTTGTCAACACTAGAAATCCATCCAATCGGACGCGGCGCGATGATAGCTTTAAATGGATTGTGCTTTAAACCATGGCCGATCCGTGGTTCGTAAAAATAGTCACTCATGATGTAATCCCCAGAATATGTAATTTCAAAGCATGATAGCAATTCACGCTCAATCAGCGACTAAATAGCGTTAACCTTGAAGCAACTTCATCACAAAAATCTGCACCGTGAGTGCTGGGTTGGGGTTGCTCCCCAAAAGCTTAGAAGAGAGAGACATGACATCTTTAAAAAAGATCGCAACGTTAGTGATCAATCTAAGTATGTTCGTAGTAAGTAGCGACGTGCATGCGCAGTCCGCCCCTTGGCCTGAAAGATCGCCAGTCAAAATCGTGATTCCGTACCCGCCCGGCGGTGCTTCAGATGTAACTGCCCGAGTTATAGCTGCCAAACTCAGCGATTCATTAAAGCAAAGTGTGGTGGTAGAAAATAAGCCTGGCGCCAACGGCATCATAGCTTTGGATTCGGTTGCCAAGGCCGTTCCGGATGGCTACACCCTGCTCATGGCCAATCTGGGACCTAACGCAATTAATCCTGGTGTCTACCAAAAACTTCCCTACGACCCAGTTAAGGACTTCACCACGATCACGCTAACCTCGGTCGTGCCGATGGTGGTGCTGGTCAACAAATCACTACCCGTCAAAAACATGAAAGAATTGATCGAATACGCCAGAGCGAATCCAGACAAACTCACCTTTGCCTCAGCAGGCAACGGCGCCGCAAACCATCTGCTCGGTGAAATGATCAAGTCGATGGCGAATATCAAAATGCAGCATATACCTTTCAAAGGTGATGCACCAGGCATGCCGGCAGTCATATCTGGCGAAGTCAGTATGATGTTTCCGACTATCGTGGCCGGGATGCCGGCTATCCAAAATGATTCAATGAGACCGCTCGCCGTGACGGGCGCCAAGCGCAGTCCTTCGTTGCCCGACATACCGACAATCACTGAATCCGCGATACCAGGCCTAGAGGCAGTCTCCTGGGGCGGAGTGATGGGGCCAGCGGGGTTATCGCCCGAAATTACCCATCGCCTGAATACTGAGATAAATCGTATTTTGGCAATGCCAGATGTCGCCAAACGCCTATCCTCACTTGGAGCAGAGATCGTCGGTTCGGGTCCGACTGAATTCCAGAACTACCTAGTTGCGGAAATAGCAAAATGGGGAAAAGTCGCACACGACAACAATATTCGTCTGGACTAGGCAAAAACGGCAAGAAAGTCTGTCCGCTCTAGGATAGAATTGAGCGAATAAATACAAAAAGCCGATTTACCGATACGGCGTCTGGAGCAACCAAATTGGGGCAAAACTACATGAGGCAGTCACAATGAGCGATTTGCGTTACGAAACACCAAAAACAGCCGAAGCAGCGGCGGCGCTGCTTGCATCAGCATCGGGACCTGCCCGAGTGCTTGCGGGCGGTACAGACATGCTGGTTCAAATGCGTTCAGGCAGAGTGAAGCCTGAACTTCTCGTCGATGTGAAACACATATCCGAGATGACCAACGTAGCTCAAGAGAACGGGGGCTGGCGAGTAGGCGCAGCTGTCAGTTGCATGGCCTTGGTCGAAAATAAGGCTTTTTCAAGCGCTTGGCCAGGTGTGATTGACGGGGCCAACTTAGTTGGCTCGGTTCAGGTCCGTGGTCGTGCGACGCTAGGTGGCAATTTATGTAATGCCTCGCCCGCTGCGGATAGTGTGCCGGCCATGATAGCTGCAGGTGCAATTGCAAGCGTCGTGGGACCAAATGGTCGTCGCGAAGTTCCGGTCGAACAGATTAATGCTGGCCCAGGAAAAACCTCGCTCGCAAAAGGGGAAATAGTCGCTTCCTTTTTCTTGCCGCCGCGTCCCGCAAAATCTGGTGATGCATACCTGAGATTTACGCCAAGATCGGAAATGGACATTGCCGTAGTAGGCGTAGGGATCAATTTGACGCTTGATGCACAAGGAATGTGTACGGCCGCCCGCGTGAGCTTGGGTGCGGTCGCCGAACGAGCCCTGCTGGTACCAGAGGCCGCAACGGCTCTCATCGGCAGCAAAGTAGACGAGGCAGCTTTGGCCAAGCTGGCTGCGGCTGCGAGCGCTGCGGCCCGCCCAATCGATGACAAACGTGGCACCAAAGAATTTCGAATCAAAGTAGCCGGGGTTTTAGCCCGACGCGCAGCAGCAGCAGCGCTTGCCCGAGCACAAGGAAACAACTGATATGTCAAAGCA
>Ga0164297_10005506_pt1 | contig 10808 bp, 11 predicted proteins | sample GEODES058metaG_FD_113539 | JGI IMG/M metagenome (GOLD analysis project Ga0164297, IMG submission 113539) | Dystrophic lake water microbial communities from Trout Bog Lake, Wisconsin, USA - GEODES058 metaG | ecosystem: Environmental > Aquatic > Freshwater > Lake | place: USA: Trout Bog Lake...
TGGCTGCTGAGAAATATAGAAACCGAAGAAAACGATTTGGACTGAGAATAAACTTAATCGCAGCATTCTACAACCGCTCAATTGACTTGAAACTTAAAAAATGAATTTCCGAAGAGGTCTAATAAATAAAAATGACCTTATATGAGTAGTGAAATGAAAGATAAAGCACCGCAAACATCAGATATTATATTTTACACTAGTCCACAGGGTGCTGTGAAGGTTGAAGTAATTTTTAATGATGAAACGTTTTGGCTTACGCAGAAAAGAATGGGTGAGTTGTTTGGAGTGGAAGTAAGGACTGTAAACGAGCATTTACAAAACATTTACAATACGGATGAACTGGTTAAGGAAGCAACTATCCGGAAAATCCGGACAGTTCAAAAAGAAGGCAACCGTGAAGTGAATAGGGAGTTGGATTTTTACAACTTAGATGCCATAATGGATTCTAGCACAGGAAAAATAATTCAAAGTATCATATCAACTTCTTTTGCCTAACTTGCGGATAATAAATGAAACATTATGAGTAGCGTATCACAACAATCGCCCAACTATAACAACAGACCTTCGCTATTACGGTTGATAGTGGATGAAATAGATACAATGGACGACAAAGAGAAAAAGGAAGTGTTGAAGAAGATAAAAATGCAAAAGGCATTGTCGCTTGCTAAAAAGGCAGATGCATTGTTTGAGGGAAAGTTTAAGGAAATGGGCGAGGATGAAATTGCCTTAATGGTGAGTGACAATAGAAAAAATCTATATGAACAAGAAAGTGGTCATTGACACATCTGTTTACCTAACCTATTCTATGTTCAATAAATTGTATCGTCTGTTGGCAGTAATTGATAAATACGAGTTGGAGGTTTTTGTAAATAATCAGCTACTAAATGAAATTGAAAGAAACCTAGAATCATCGTTACAAACCAAAGTAATCAAGCCAACACTTATTATGGATGCAATAATAGCCGCCACTAATAATTTTGAAACAGTTGCATCTTTTAAGCATAGTCCCGACCCAAAGGATAATTTTCTCTTCGACCTCGCCCTTCAAACTAATAGTGAAATAATAGTAACAAAGGAAAAAGCATTGCTAAATTTTAAGGAAAGTCCTGTTTCCATTAGAGACATCAAGTGGTTTAAGGAAACATACCCTGTTGCATTGTAAAAACAAACGTTTATGTCACGCAAAGAAGCATTAACCAGGTACAAGCATATTGTGAATAAGCTTAGACGGAAACCATCGAGTTTCAAAGAGATTGCCGATCATTTGGAGAAACAATCTGAGATAGAGGATTATGATTTTACTATTTCTATTCGCACATTTAAGCGTGATATGGAAGATATATTCAGTATGTACTCTATTGAGATAAAATATGACTTTGCTAAAAAAGTTTATTACATAGCAGACGAAGGCGATCCTGCCCAAAAGGACAAACTATTTGAAGCTTTTGATACCTTGTATCTGTTGAATATGACGGAGGACTTGCAGAATTATATCCATCTGGAGCGTACCCGGCCAAAAGGGACGGAGAACCTCTATTTGTTGATTCACGCCATAAAAAATAAACTGAGGATACAATTTGACTATGAAAAATATTGGGATGATGCCATTACACAAAGAGTGGTAGAACCTTATGCCTTGAAGGAATTTAAAAACAGGTGGTATCTGTTGGGCAAGGCTGTAAATGATAGCTATGTAAAAACCTTCGCCCTTGACAGAATGACTGAACTGGAATTGACCAAAGCGAAGTTTGAAGTACTTCCTTCATTTAATATGAAAGAGATGTTTAGGTATTGCTATGGCATCATCACACCAAAAGACGAACAACCCGAAGAAATTATTCTATCCTTCGACCCCGAACAAGGGAAATATATAAAGAGTCTTCCATTGCATGAGTCGCAAGAAATAGTGGTGGATAATGAGGATGAGTTACAGATAAAACTGAAACTGTACATTACCCACGATTTTAAAATGGAGTTACTTTCTTATGGGGAAAATATGAAAGTATTGCAACCTTCTCTATTGGCAGAAGAAATTAAAGCAGATTATGAGAGGGCGTGGAAGCAATATGAAAGGGTGTAAAGCAAATTTTTTTAGTATAGATAATTAAAGTGCAGCTACTACCTTAGGGTTGTGGCTGCACTTTTTAGTTTTATTATTATTATATAATCAACAGCGTTTTGCCAATGTCTTTTACTCCATTAGATATTGCACCTATATTTGACCCGTCAATCATTTCTGAACTGATTATGGAAAAAAGCAAGTTGATTCAAAGGGATATCAGTTGGCTAAGTTTCAATGCACGAGTCTTGCAGGAAGCCAATGATGCAAGTGTTCCGCTTCGGGAGAGAATTAGGTTTTTGGGGATATTCTCTAACAATACCGATGAGTTTTTCAGGGTTCGAGTCGCCACTTTGAAGCGAATGGTTGAGTATTCTGAAAAAAGGAATCGCCTCAATATGCACATGGAAGAAAATCCCCAAAAGATATTGGAGCAGATACATTCCATCGTTTTGAGGCAACAAACAGAGTTCAACCGTATATGGGAAGGGATATTGAAAGAATTGAATGACGAAAAGATATTCTTGATTGATGAAAAGCATTTAACCCCCTCGCAAGAAACTTTTGTAAAGAATTTCTTTGACGAACAAGTACGTAGCAATGTAATCCCACTGATAATAGAGAACCTTCCGCAGATGCCTTACCTTCGGGACAAAAGCATTTATCTGGGAGTGGTGATGCGTAAAAAGGATGATGCTTATCAACAAAAATATTCTCTTATAGAAATACCAGTAACAGCAGTGGGTCGCTTTATCCTGTTGCCTTCGGAAAACGGGGAGAAGAATATAATCCTTTTGGAAGATGTGATACGATTTAATCTTCCAATTATCTTTTCTTATTTTGGGTATGATTACTTTGATGCACACGTTTTTAAATTGACCAAAGATGCCGAGATAGATTTGGATCAGGACGTGAGTACAAGCTTTGTAGAAAAGATAGAGAAGGGTTTAAAAAACCGTAGAAAAGGAAAGCCTGTAAGGTTTGTTTATGACCGTGAAATGGATGCAGGACTACTTGAATACCTGATAAGAAGAATTGGACTTGGCAATAAAAGCAATATCATACCCGGAGGGAGGATTCACAACTTTAGGCATTTCACAGACTTCCCTGATGTTTTTGCTACCAAAAGTTTGCGCAATAAACCATTTACTCATCCCAACTTAAAAGAGGCATTAAGGGTTACTGAAGTAATCTTGAAAAAGGATGTGATGCTCAATTTTCCTTATCATTCTTACGATAGCGTGATTGATTTGCTTCGGGAAGCTGCAATGGATCCGCAGGTGACAAGTATTAAAATAACTGCTTATAGGCTTGCTTCCAATTCAAAGATTATCAATGCATTAATCAATGCTTCGCGAAACGGCAAACAAGTAGTGGTGATGCTTGAACTAAAAGCCCGCTTTGATGAGGAAGCAAACCTTGCATGGAAAGAGGTGTTGGAACAAGAAGGGGTAACGGTATTGCTTGGTGTGCCAAAGATGAAAATACATGCAAAGCTTTGTGTTATCAAAAAGCGAGTAGGCACCCGCACCATACAATATGGGTTTGTTAGTACCGGCAACCTAAATGAGAAAACGGCAAGGGTTTATGGCGATCACTGTTTGCTGACAGCCAATAGAACTGTCATGGCAGACATAAACAGGATATTCAATTATCTGGAGAATTGGAAAACAGGTATTGGGCATTTACATCTTTGTAAGACATTGTTAATTTGCCCTACTAACATGCGAACATCTTTTGAAGCGCAAATCATCAGGGAAATAAAATTTGCCAAAGCAGGAAAAGCAGCATCTATAACGTTGAAAGCCAACTCGCTAAGTGATTCAAAACTGATAGATCGCTTATATGAAGCAGCAGATGCAGGAGTGAAGATAAGTTTGATTATCAGGGGTATCTATTGCCCTATGATGGATAAAAAGAAACTTAAAAACCGTGTGAAAGCAATCAGCATAGTAGATGAATACTTGGAACACGCCAGGGTAATCATTTTTAATAATGGAGGCAACGAAAAGATATACATTAGTTCTGCAGACTGGATGGTGCGTAATCTTGATCATCGCTTGGAAGCTGCCTTACCGATATTAGACAAGGAGATAAGGCAAGAATTGAAAGATATTATCAACATACAATTAAGCGACAACGTAAAAGCAAGGGTTCTTGACAAAGAACTAAGTAACAATTACGTTTCGGCAACTGATACAAAAAAAGTGCGTTCTCAAATAGAAACGTATCATTACCTTCATCAAAAAACATAAAATAAATTGATATTAGGAGCAATAGACATAGGAAGTAATGCCGTGAGATTATTGATAATGAATGTTATTGAAAATGCAAACGGCAAGCCTGAGTTTAATAAAATAAACTTTGTGCGTGTGCCATTAAGATTGGGATTTGATGTGTTTGAAACAGGGGAAATAAGCGACCATAAGGTAGAACTACTTATTCAAACAATGAAAGCCTTTCGTCACTTGATGAAGGTTTATGAAATTGTAGACTTCAGGGCTTGTGCAACCAGTGCCATGCGAGATGCCAAAAACAAAAAAGAAATCATTAAAAGAGTACATGTAGAAACGGGAATCACGATAGAAGTTTTATCTGGAGACAAAGAAGCCTCCCTAATAAACCAAACGCATGTTGCGGAGATGCTAGATAAAAACCATTCTTATCTTTATATAGACGTTGGTGGTGGTAGTACTGAACTTACCTTTTTTGACGAGGGCAAAATGAAGTATCGTGAAAGTTTCAACATTGGCACCATCCGTTTGCTAAAGAATCAGGTAGATGAGAAAAGTTGGAATCTGATGCAGGATCATCTGAAACAAAATACCAAGTCTGCATTGCCGATAACAGCAATTGGTAGTGGTGGAAATATCAATAAAATATTCTCTCTGAGTAAACGAAAAGAAGGAAAGCCATTGAGTTTACAATCTCTTCGCGACTTTCATAAAGAGTTGAGTAACCATAGCATCCCAGAATTGATACGCATTTATAAACTAAAAGAGGACAGGGCCGATGTAATTGTTCCGGCACTTTTTATTTACATAAATGTAATGCGTTGGGCAGAAATAACAGAAATATATGTACCGAAGATAGGCGTTGCCGACGGTCTAATTCAGACACTATACGATGATTTAAAGAAGTAATGCGTTGCTGCCAGCAAATATTAAATGATATAAATGGAGGCATTAAGAGCTTTTAGAAGTCGCAATTATAGATTATATTTCACTGGGCAATCAATATCCTTGATAGGCACTTGGATGCAGCGCACTGCTGTATATTGGGTCATCTATATTCAGACACATTCTTCATTTATGCTTGGGGTTGCGGTATTTGCAACGCAGTTCCCCTCATTTCTATTTTCATTAATTGGAGGTGTAGTGTCTGATAGGTACAATCGTTTTCAAGTACTTATCACTACACAAGTGGCTTCCATGATTCAAGCTACATTGCTTACTTTACTTGTTTTGTTTACAAAATATCAAGTATGGGAAATCTTAACCTTGAGTGTATTGCTAGGGGTTATCAATGCTTTTGACGTTCCAGCAAGGCAAGCATTGGTATATGACATGGTGGATAATAAAGATGATTTATCAAATGCAATCGCCCTCAACTCTTCGATGGTAAATTTGGCAAGGCTTGTAGGGCCCGCATTTGCAGGGATTGTTCTGGAAAAGTTGGGTGCAGGGATTTGCTTTCTGATTAATGCAGCAAGTTTTGCAGCGGTTTTATTGTCTTTGTTATTAATGAAACTAACTAAATACATTCCTTCCAATAGTAGTAAAAAGGTTTTAATCGAGTTGAAAGAAGGGTTCAGTTATTTGAGAAGAACCCCCTCTATTGGCTATATTATCTTATTGCTTGCCTGTATCAGCTTGCTTGCATTACCGTTTAATACTTTGTTACCAGTATATGCCAAAGTCATTTTCAAGGGCAGTGCTTCCACGTTTGGATACATAAACAGCTGTTTCGGACTAGGTGCTATTTGTGGCACATTGTTTCTTGCCTCTTTGAAAAAGGATGCCAACCTTAGAAAGATTCTTTTCATCAATACCATAATATTCGGTGGCGGGCTTATTCTCTTCTCTCATACTGCCTATTTCCAGTTGGCAATGGTGTTTGCCGTGATAACAGGTTTCGGGATGATGTCCCAGACTACTATCAGCAACACAATTATCCAAACCAATGTTGCACCCGATATGCGTGGCAGGGTAATCAGTTATTTTGCCTTGGCGTTCTTTGGAATGCAGCCTATAGGTGGTTTACTTGTTGGGACAGTTTCTCATTATATAGGTGCGCCAGATACCATTTTAGCTCAAGGTATTGCAGCGATTGTTATCATTTTTTTGTTTTATTTTTTGTTAATTAAAAAGCATGCAAAAGGGACTGTCTAGTAACTAATATTAGCGACTAAACAGTATTTAATAAAAGCTGCTAATGATTGTATTAATTTGCCCCGCAATTAAATAATTTAACCCCATGTTTTTCATCCTTTCTAAGATTGCTTTCTTCTTTTTGGCACCATTCAATTGGATATTGTTTCTATTTATTATTTGGTTGATTACCAAAAACAAACGATTGAAAAAGAGGCTTCTTGTTACAATTGCCATCATTACTATTATCTTTTCAAACGATTATCTTCATAATGAAGCAGAACTAGCTTGGCAAGTAAACAAAAGTGGACTTCAGCAAGGGAAGCAATATGATGCGGGTATTTTACTGGGTGGAATGGCTGGCTATGATAGGTATAAAGTGGCTCATTTTAGTGGTGCAGCAGATAGGTTTATTGAGGCAAATAGTTTGTATCATCAAGGTATTATCAAAAAGATAATTGTGAGTAGTGGCTCTGCAAGCTTGCTTCAAGATGAACCAGGGGAAGCAGATTTCCTTTATACCGAACTCATAAAAGCAGGTGTACCAGCAAAAGAGATATTGATTGAAAACAAATCGAGGAACACATTTGAAAATGCTACTTTCTCAAAACGCATAATAGATTCTTTGCACTTAAAAGGGCCTTATGTTTTAATCTCATCAGCCTTTCATTTGCCACGTGCTTTGAGGGTATTCAACAAAGCTGGTTTGAATGTAGTCCCTTATCCTTGCGCCTTTGGTGCCACTCATAGAAAATATTCTTGGGAAGATTATGCGTGGCCATCTCTTGGTGTACTCTTAGGTTGGGATGGGCTGATTAAGGAGTGGGTAGGTGTAGCAGTTTATAAACTTACCGGGAAAGCGTAGGAGCAAGATAGTAGATATGAGATAGTAGTTTTTGTCTTTGCTTTTCGCAATCGAGTTTGTATCTAATAACTACTAAATATGCACCAACTTCTTCACCTCCACCGTATGAAGTTCTTTCAGTTTATCTAAAACTTCCTGCAAACGGGCTTTGGGTATGCCTATTTCTAGGATATTAAACAATTGATAGTCTTGTTTTAATATTGTACAATTATTTTGTTTTACTACCATCATCACTTCATTCATCATTGTATAATCAAACTGCAATTGGTAGTTTATTTCAATTGGATATTGAATAGCTGGTATTAATTGCAAAGCCATTGCAGCAGATGATTTATATGCATTTATAAGTCCGGGTACGCCCAATAACGTCCCTCCAAAATATCTCACAACAACTATCAATACATTGGTAAGCTGTCGGCTATCTATTGCATTCAAAATTGGTTTCCCTGCCGAACCACTTGGTTCGCCATCATCATTCACCCTGAAATTATTGCCATCATACCCAATCCTATAAGCAAAACAATGATGCACCGCTTTGGGATGTTCCTTCTTCAAGCCCAGTAATATCTTCTTGAAATCTTCCGCATCCTTCAACGGATAGGCATAAGCAATAAACCTACTGCCTCTATCTTTAAATTCCGCAACGGATGTTTTATCTATGGAATAATAATACACTCTTCTTTTAGTTAGTAGTTATTAGATATGAGATATGAGATATAAAGTTATAATTTATAGTTGATTCGTTCACAACTAATATCTAATAACTAATATCTATCCTGTCTTCACCCATCATCATCGTTTCATTGATTGTAGCGTTGTATAATATGGGAGCGGGTACTCCGTTTGCAATAGAAAGTTTTGTATTGGTAATAACCCTCGCTTCGTCCCACAAGTTATTATCAATAAACGATTGCAATGTTTTGCGCCCTCCTTCCACCAATATGCTTTGAATGTTTAGTTGGTAACAAGCCTCTATGATTTGTTGCAACAAACCTTTATTCCTATCCAATTGATGATATGTCAAATTCTTTTCATCTTGCTTTTTAATGTAGTTAAAAACAATAGTTGATTGTGATTTATCAAACAAATTCAATGACTTAGGCAATTTTAATTCACTGTCAATTATTAATCTGATCGGTTGTTTCCCTGTCCATAATCGGTTGGATAAACTAGGGTTATCAAGCAAGGCAGTGTTTGTTCCCACTAATATCGCCGCTTCTTCGCTACGCCACTTATGTACTAATCTGTTCGTAGTTTCACTGCTAATCAATAGCCTTTCGTTTGTGTTGCTCCCAATGAAATGATTAGCTGTTTCTGCCCATTTCAAACCAATATAAGGCCTATGTTTGGTATGAAATGTAAAGAAACGCTTATTCAAATCCTTGCATTCATTTTCCAAAATCCCTACGGTCACATCTACCCCTGCTGCTATCAGTTTCTCAATCCCTTTACCATCAACCTCTTTAAAAGGATCCCTGCAACCAACAATTACTTTAGGTATTTTATATTTAATGATTAAATCTGCACAGGGCGGTGTCTTGCCAAAGTGTGCGCAAGGCTCAAGGCTTACATATAATGTGGATTGACTAATTAGGGGTTTATCATCTTCCACAACACTGCTTATACAGTTTACTTCGGCGTGTGGCTGCCCATATTGTTGATGGTACCCCTCTCCTATTATCCTGTCATCATATACCAAAACACTTCCTACCATTGGGTTTGGTGCCACCATTCCTTCGCCCAATTGGGCAAGTTGAATGCAGCGTTGCATATAGATTTCAAAAGTAGTAAGGTGTAAGTCGTAAGCCATAAGTAACAGTAGAAGAATGTGCAAACTTAGCTACTTGCTAAATCTTTTGTATCGTAAAATAGAAAGTACTGCCTTTTCCGTAGTCTGATCCTACCCAAATCTCACCACCATGGTGCTGCACTATTTTTTTACAGATAGCCAACCCAATACCCGTTCCCTTATAGTTATCGTTGTTATTGGCACGCTTAAAAATCCTGAATATCGAGTCGAGGTTTTCTTCGCGGATGCCTATTCCATTGTCCTCTACAGAGAATTGCCAATGCGTATTCTTTTCAATTGCATTTATTTTAATAATGGGTTTTACACCAGGAAGTTGATATTTTATTGCATTGCCTATCAGGTTATGAAACAATTGCGTGATGGCTGGCTTTGATATTTTTATTGTTGGCAACTCACCTATTTCAAAAACAACATCCTTTTCGGATATGATTAATTTATTCATTTGCAACACATCTTCAACCACCTTTTGTATATCTATTTCTTCTGAATATTCATCAAAATCAGAAGAACGTGAGTACTCTAACAAGTCATTTATCAATTGAGTCATTCTGCTAATGCTTCCTATTGCTAAGTCAATATATTTTTTCCCATTCCCATCTAATGTAGATGAATAATGCCCTGCCAACAATGTTAAGAATGACTTTGCTGTTCTTAGAGGCTCTTGAAGGTCGTGGGAAGCACTGTAGGCAAATGCGCCCATATCTTCTGCATATATCTCCAATCTTTTTTGAAGATGTTTATTCAGATAGTTCTTTTGCCTTAATTCTAGTAGGTTCATTATCTGATTGGATAATCGCTTCAGCACTTCTTTTTGTTCTTCAGATAGTTCGTGCGGTACGCTATCAATAATACAAAGGGTACCAAGCGCATACCCATCCCCTGTTACCAATGGCATTCCGGCATAAAACACTATATGCGGTGTGCCTATAACCAATGGATTGTCGTTGAAACGTTCATCTAATCGTGCATCGGCTACTAAAAACAATTCATCTGGGTTATTAATTGCATGTGCACAAAACGAAGCATCCCTGCTTGTTTCAACCAAATCTAGCCCTTTGTTAGATTTAAAAAACTGCCGTTTCTCATCAACCAGTGTGATTAGTGAGATGGGGGTTTGGCATATATACGATGCTATAAAGGTGATATCGTCATATTCTACTTCGGGTAATGTATCGAGGATATTGTAATCTTTTAATGCCCTAATTCTTTGTTCTTCGTTGAAGGGCATGTATGGAATCATCATAAAAAGCTTGTTTGAGATAAAAATAAGTGTTAGTGTGTAACGAGTATTTAAAATTGCACTTTTGTTTCTTTATTCGAAAACAAATAAACACTTAGAAACTGTTTGAGTTGATGGTTTAATAAACATCCATTTTTATATACATCCGATTGTGCTAAACCAACAACTGGAAAAGCATTATACTTGCATATCACTTTAAATTATTTAGTTGAGAAGATGCGGAAAGTGCAATATTGCTATCAATTTCTTAGAGATGTTGTATAACACGTCGGGAATGCTGTATTACACATCGGGAATGCTGTATTACACATCGGGAATGTTGTATAACACATCGGGAATGTTGTATAACACGTCGGGGATGATGTATAACACGTCGGGAATGTTGTATAACACGTCGGGAATGTTGTATAACACATCGGGAATGCTGTATAACACGTCGGAGATGTTGTATAACACGTCGGGAA
>Ga0164297_10005513_pt1 | contig 10803 bp, 11 predicted proteins | sample GEODES058metaG_FD_113539 | JGI IMG/M metagenome (GOLD analysis project Ga0164297, IMG submission 113539) | Dystrophic lake water microbial communities from Trout Bog Lake, Wisconsin, USA - GEODES058 metaG | ecosystem: Environmental > Aquatic > Freshwater > Lake | place: USA: Trout Bog Lake...
CCTCCAGCCTGTCCACCAGTGTGACGCCGGCGGCGACCCGCTCGCCCGACGCGTCGGCCAGCCCGGCCAGCCCGGCACAGGCCACCCCCCAATTGCCGGTCGAAACGTTCTCCCGGGTTACCAGGCCCGATGCCGCGCCGGGGGTCGCGCCCCCGCTCGGCGGACCGCCGGCCCCGGAGGCCGTCACGCCGGCTCCCCCGCTCAACCCGCGGACAGTGTTCTACACGGTGAACGGAACCAAGCAGATGCTTGACCTGGTGAACGTCACCTACACCGACGCGCGCGGCTACTCCGCGACCGACTTCAACGTGTCGCTGCCCTGGTCGCGGGTGATCGTGCTGAATCCCGAGGTTCAGTCGGTGTCGGTGGTGGCGAGCAGCTTCTACGCCCGACTCAACTGCTCGGTGGTCAACGCCGCCGGCCAGACCGTGGTGGCGTCAACCACCAATGCCAACCAGGCGACCTGCGTGCGCTGAGCGTTTCAGGCCAGGCCGAGTTCGTGCATGCGCCGGTCGTGCGTCTGCTGCACCCGGTCGAAGAACGCCGTGAGGTGACCCAGCCCGCCGGCGCCCCACACGAGCAGGTCGACCAGTTCGTCGTGATCGGCCAGCACGTACTGGGTTTGGGTGATCGCCTCGCCGAGCAGGCGGCGCGACCACAGCGCCAGGCGGCTGCGTTGCTTGCCGCTGGCTGTCACCACGGCGCGCACCTCGGCGACGACGAACTGGGAGTGACCGGTTTCCGCCAGCGCCGCACGCACCACGTCGGCGACCTCGTCAGGTAGGCCGGCGGCGATCTCCAGGTAGAGATCGGCGGCTAGGGCGTCGGCGACGTAGGTCTTCACCAGGGCCTCCAGCCAGGTGCTGGGCATCGTCAGCCGGTGGTAGTTCTCGAGCGCCGACACGTACTTCGACATGGCCTGCACCACGTCGACGCCGCGGCGATCCAGAGCATCGCGCAGCAGATCGAAATGGCCCATCTCAGCGGCGGCCATGCTCGCCATCGAGATTCGTCCGCGCAGGTCGGGTGCCATCCGCGCCTCGTCGGTGAGCCGGTAGAACGCGGCAATCTCGCCATAGGCCAGCACCGCGAGCAGCTCGTTGACGCCGGGGTGATCGGCCGACAGCCGCAGGGCTTCCCCCCGCTCCGACTGCTCTACCCGGTCGCCCGAGGAGGGTTCACAGGTGGGCCGGGTCATCCCAATACTGTAGGGCGGCGCGGCCGGCCGTGCACGGGTGTCACCTGTCGACCAGCTATGATGGTGGTCAGTGCGGGCGCAGAGCCGGCACTCGTGAAATGTGCGTGCACCTGCTGGGCCCGCTGCTCGGCCCTCTGCTCGGCGACGTCTTCGGAGTCGGAACTCGTGCGCGCGTGACGCGACAGAACACCACCGACATCCCGAATACCGTCACCGAAAGGCCGCAACACCGCGTATGACCGCCCCCGCAAGCACCCCTGAGCCCGCCCAAGTCACCCAAGCCGCGTCTTTCGCCGACCTCGGCATCCGCGACGAAATCGTCCGCGCCCTGGCCGAACAGGGCATCGAACGCCCCTTCGCCATCCAGGAATTGACCATGCCATTGGCGTTGACCGGCGACGACGTCATCGGTCAGGCCCGCACCGGCATGGGCAAAACCCTCGCGTTCGGTGCGCCGCTGCTGAACCGCATCACCTCAGGAGTCGGCGTGCGGGAGCTCAACGGCACCCCGCGCGCCCTGATCGTGGTCCCCACCCGCGAGCTCTGCCTGCAGGTCAACGAGGACCTCGCCGCTGCGGCTAAGTACCTCACCGTCGACGGAGGCCCCGGAGGAAGCCGGCCCCTGTCCGTCGTCGCGATCTACGGCGGTCGCCCCTATGAGCCCCAGATCGAGGCGCTGAAGGCCGGCGCCGATGTGGTGGTGGGCACCCCCGGACGCCTCCTCGACCTGGCCCAGCAGCGCCACCTGCAACTGGGCGGGCTGTCGGTCCTGGTGCTCGACGAGGCCGACGAGATGCTGGACCTGGGCTTCCTGCCCGACATCGAGCGCATCCTTCGCCAAATCCCCGAGGACCGGCAGTCCATGCTGTTCTCGGCGACCATGCCGGGTCCCATCATCACGCTGGCCCGTACCTTCATGAACCAGCCCACGCACATCCGGGCGGAGGCGCCCCACTCGAACGCCACGCACGACACCACCGAGCAGTTCGTCTACCGCGCCCACGCGCTGGACAAGGTGGAGGTGGTCAGCCGCATCCTGCAGGCCGCCGGCCGTGGCGCCACCATGATCTTCACCCGCACCAAGCGCACCGCGCAGAAGGTCGCCGACGAGTTGGCCGAGCGCGGCTTCAAGGTCGGCGCCGTGCACGGCGACCTGGGTCAGATCGCGCGCGAGAAGGCACTCAAGTCGTTCCGCAACGGAGACGTGGATGTGCTGGTCGCCACCGACGTGGCCGCCCGGGGAATCGACATCGACGACGTCACCCACGTCATCAACTACCAGATCCCCGAGGACGAGCAGGCCTACGTGCACCGCATCGGCCGGACCGGGCGCGCCGGCAAGACCGGTGTCGCGGTGACGCTGGTGGACTGGGATGAGCTGCCCCGCTGGTCGATGATCAACCAGGCGCTCGGCTTGGAGTCGCCCGATCCGGCCGAAACCTATTCCAACTCCCCGCACCTCTACGAGGAACTCGGCATTCCACCCGAGGCCGGTGGCGCTATCGGCATGGCGCGCACGTCGCCGGTCAAGCGCCGCGAACCCCGAAGCGACGGGTCGAGGTCATCGGGGCCGTCGGGATCGTCGGGGTCGGGCACCCCGGGTACGTCGTCACGCTCGCCACGCCGGCGCACCCGCGGCGGCCAGTCCGCCAGCGGGCACCCCGGCGGTAACGCGGGCGGCATCAGCGAGCCCGCCACGGACGCGCCCGCCGCTGCCGCCTCCGGCAACTCCGGGTCGAGCCGGCGCCGCCGTCGGCGCCGCAACCCGTCGGAGTCCCCGGCAGCCGCCTCGCCCGCCAACTGAGGCGCGCACGCCGACGCATGGTCAAACCCGAGCGCCGGACCACGGGCGATGTTCTCGCTGCCGCGGCAATCGCGGTCGTCGTGGCCCTGGCAGGGACGCTGATCTGGTGGACATCGGACGCGCGCGCCACCGTCAGCCGCCCGGCCGCGGTCCCGGTGCCCATCCCGCCCACCGCTCGTGATGTTCCGGCGACTCTGCGCCAGTTGTGGACCGCTCCCAGCCCCGCCACCACCGCGCCCGTCGTGCTGGGCGGCACAGTCGCCACAGGCCAAGGCCGGGGTGTCGAGGGCCGTGACGCCGGCACGGGCGATTCGCGCTGGAGCTACACGCGGGACACCGACCTGTGCGGGTTGTCGTGGGTCTACCACTCCGTCGTCGCGGTTTATCGCGATGACCGCGGGTGCGGGCAGGTCAGCGGGCTCGACGGCGCCACCGGGCGTCGCGGGCCCGCCCGCAGCGGCTACGCCGACCCACGGGTGCGCCTGTCCTCCGACAGCATGACGGTGTTGTCGATCGGCGAGACCCGACTCGAACTGTGGCGTTCGGACCTGGTGCGCGTGCTGGCCTACGGCGAGACCGACGCCCGCGTGAAACCGGCAAATCGGGGCCTCCACTCGGGGTGCACGCTGGTGTCGGCGGCGGCCAGCTCGTCGGCGGTGTCGGTGCTGGAGAGCTGCGCCAATCAGGCCGGGCTGCGGCTGGTGCTGTTGCGGCCGGGCAAGGACGACGACGAACCGCAGCAGAAGATCGTGCCCGAGCCCGGGATCGAGGCGGGGGCGGGCGCGCGGGTGCTCGCCGTCGGGGAGAACAGCACGGCGGTCTACCTACCGGGTGGCTCCGGCGCTCGACCGCGGGTCGAGGTGGTGGACCAGACGGGCGTCACGGTGTCGAGCATTCCGCTGAGCGAGCCGCCGGCGAAAGCGGGAGTCGTGTCCCAGGCCGGCAGCCTCATCACTTGGTGGACCGGCGATTCGGTGATGGTGTTCGACGCCGGCACGTTCACGCTCCGCTACACGATCGCCGAAGGCGCGAAGACGCCGCTGGGGCCGGCCGTGATGATGGCGGGCCGACTGCTGGTGCCGGTCACCGGTGCAATCGGCGTCTACGACCCGCTCAGCGGGGAAAACGAGCGCTATGTTGCGGTGGACCGGGCGCCCAGCGCCGCGGCCGTGGTTCCCGCGGTGGCAGGATCCTGGGTGATCGAACAGCGCGGCGACACCGTGGTGGCACTGGGCTGAACTCTGCCGATTCGCCGGGCCTAGACGTCGACGGCGAAGGTGGGCAGCGACTTTCCCGTCTTCCAGTACTTCAGCAACGCCTCAGCCAGCTCTGTGTAGGCGGACGCGCCCTTGTTCTTGCGCCCGGACAGCACTGAAGAACCAGAGGCGCTGGCCTCGGCGAACCGAACGGTGCGCGGGATCGGCGGCGCGAGCACAGGCAGCTCGTAGCGGTCGGCGACGTCGAGCAGCACGTCGCGGGTGTGGGTGGTGCGGGAGTCGTAGAGGGTGGGCAGCGCCCCGAGCAGCACCAGGTCCGGGTTGGTGATCTGCTGCACGTCGGTGACGGTGCGCAGCAGCTGGCCGACGCCGCGGTGGGCCAGGGTCTCGCACTGCAGCGGCACGATCACCTCGTCGGCGGCCGTCAGGCCGTTGAGCGTCAGCACGCCCAGTGATGGGGGGCAGTCGATGATGATCACGTCGAACTGATCGGCGAGTTTGGCCAGCGCCCGCTTGAGCGCGTACTCGCGGCCAGCCCGCATCAGCAGCATCGCCTCGGCGCCCGCCAGGTCGATGTTGGCCGGCAGCAACGTCATTCCCTCGGCCGTGGTGACCAGCGCGGCGCTCGGCTCGACCTCGCCGAGCAGCACCTCGTGGACGGACACCGGCAGCTTGTCCGGATCCTGACCGAGCGAGAACGTCAGGCACCCCTGGGGATCGAGATCGACGAGCAGAACCCGCTGCCCCTTGTCCACCATCGCCGCGCCCAGGGACGCGACCGTCGTCGTCTTGGCGACTCCGCCCTTCTGGTTGGCGACCGCCAGCACCCGGGTCTTGCTCACAACAGCAATACTGGCATGTCTGCCGGGCCCCGCACGTCGTCGGGCAGAATCGGACGGCATGGGCCTCTACGACCACCGACTGGTCCTCCTCCGCCACGGCGAGACCACGTGGTCGAAATCCGGCCAACACACCGGCCGCACCGACCTCGAGCTCACCGACACCGGCCGGGTTCAAGCCGAGCTCGCCGGGCGCGTCCTGCGCGAGCTGGCACTCGCCGACCCGCTGGTGATCAGCAGCCCGCGTGTCCGCGCCCTGACCACAGCCCGGTTAGCCGGCCTCGACGTCGACGAGGTGTCGCCCCTGCTCGCCGAATGGGACTACGGCTCCTACGAGGGGTTGACCACACCACAGATTCACGAAACGGTTCCCGGTTGGCTGGTGTGGACGCACGGGTGTCCCGGCGGCGAGAGCGTGCAGCAAGTCAGCGACCGCGCCGACCGGGCGGTCGCCCTGGCGCTGGAGCATCTGCCCTCGCGTGACGTCGTGTTCGTGGGCCACAGCCACTTCTCCCGCTCGGTGATCACCCGCTGGGTCGAGCTGCCCCTGGTCGAGGGCAGCCGCTTCTGGATGCTTCCCGGCTCGATCGCGGTGTGCGGGTTCGAGCACGGGGTGCGCCAGCTCGCCGCGCTCGGGCTCACCGGCCAGCCGCAGGCGATCACACCCGGGTGAGCGTCGCCGAACCCCCGTTCATACTCTGCGAGCCCACGGGGACCCTCATCGCCGACGGGGTCCGGGCACGCTACCGCGACGTGGCCGCCGCGCAAGCGGCGCTGCGCTCCGGCGAGGCCCCGATTGTTCTGGGCGCGTTGCCTTTCGACCTGGGCAGCCCGGCGGCGCTGATCGTGCCCGAAGCCGTGCGGCGCGCCGAGCGACCGCCGGCATGGCCAACGGGGCCGTTGCCGGCGGTGCGCATCGCCGCCGCACTGCCGGAGCCGGCCGACTACCGTCGCCGGGTCATCGCGGCCCGCGACCGGCTGGCCGAACCCGGCAATCCGCTGCGCAAGGTTGTCCTGTCGCGGGCGTTGCGGCTCGTCGCCGACGCCCCGCTGGATGCCCGAGTCGTCCTGCGCCGGCTCGTCGCCGCCGACCCCGCCGCCTACAGCTATCTCGTCGATCTGACCGCGGCCGGCGGGCAATACGCGGGCGCGGCCCTGGTGGGCGCCAGCCCCGAGTTGCTGGTCGCACGCTCCGGTGACCGCGTCGTGTGCCGGCCGTTCGCCGGTTCGGCGCCGCGCGCCGCCGACCCCGACGCTGACGCTGCCAACGCCACGGCGCTGGCGGGCTCGGCCAAGGACCGTCACGAGCATCGGCTGGTGGTCGAGAGCATGCGGGCCGTGCTGGATCCGCTGTGCGACGACCTGACGATCGCCCCCGAGCCGCAGCTGAGCCGCACCGCGACCGTATGGCACCTGTGCACCCCGATCAGTGGCACCCTCCGTGACATCTCCACCACAGCACTAGATTTAGCGTTGGCACTGCACCCGACCCCAGCCGTGGGCGGGGTGCCTGCGCACGCCGCCGCCGAGCTCATCGCCGAGCTGGACGGCGACCGGGGCTTCTACGCCGGCGCCGTGGGCTGGTGCGATGCCGACGGGGACGGCCAGTGGGTGGTGTCCATTCGCTGCGCGCAGCTGTCGGCGGACCGCCGCTCCGCCCTCGCCCGCGCGGGCGGCGGGATCGTCGCCGAATCCGACCCGGACGCCGAAGTCGCAGAAACCACAACGAAATTCGCCACAATCCTCAACGCGCTGGGCGTGTCAGCGTGATGCGGATCCGCCCCGGTTACCCCCGGCGGCCCAACGCAGGGCGGCGGGCGTGAAGAGCAGCACCAAGACAACCGCCGCTGCAACCCCGACCGGAACCCCGGCGGCGGGTTGCTGCGAGCCCCGCACGAGATACCAGGCGACGGGTAGCAGCAGGAGTTGGGTGATGACGGCCAACCCGCGGCCCCAGCGCCTCCCCACCGTGAGCGCGCGCCCGGCGGCGAGCACCACACCGCCGACTACGACGAACAGCACCGCCGTGGCCACGCCGTTGACGACACGCTGGTCGGCGCCCGCGATGCCCCGCACCAGCAGGACCACCGCAGCTGCGAGGGCGGTTAGGCCCTGGATCGCGACGATCACTCCCGCCGCGCGAACGGGCGCGGGGGTTGCGACTCCGGCCGGCTCACGCGTCACAGCGCCAGCGTAGTCACCCGCGGCGCCCGGATAGGCTCGCTCCACATGCGCGCCGTGCTGATCGTCAACCCCGCCGCCACCTCCACCACTCCGGCCGCGCGGGACCTGGTGGCGCACGCTCTGGAAAGTCGCGTAGACCTGACGGTCGAGCACACCACGGACCCGGACCACGGCACCGAGATCGCGCAGCGGGTTATCGCCGACGGGGTGGATCTCGTCGTGGTGCACGGCGGCGACGGCACGGTCAGCGGCGTGGTCAACGGGATGCTGGGCCGCCCCGGATCGGTCCTGCCGAATCGCCTGCCGGCGATCGGGGTGCTGCCCGGCGGTTCGGCCAATGTGCTGGCCAGATCCCTGGGTATCCCCACCGATCCGGTGGCTGCCACCAACGCTCTCATCGAACTGATCGACGACTACCGGCACCACCAGACCTGGCGCCGCATCGGCCTGATCGACGGCGGCGAGCGATGGGCGGTGCTCAACGCCGGGATGGGCGTCGACGCTGAGGTGGTGGCCGGGGTGGAGGCCAAGCGCGGCAAGGGCGTCAAGGTCACTGCGGGGCGCTACTGGCGGGTCGCGGTGCCCACCGCGGTGCGGTTCAGCCGCCGCGAGCCCCGACTGAACCTGCACTTGCCGGACCGGGACCCCATCGGGGGAGTGCATTTCGCCTGGGTGTCCAACACCAGCCCGTGGACCTACAGCAACGACCGACCGCTGACCACGAACCCCGGCTGCACCTTCGAATCGGGCCTCGGCGTGTTCGCCGTCACCGACATGAAGATCGTTCCCACACTCGGCCTACTGCGCCAGATGATGGCCAAACGGGCCGATCCGCGGGCCAGACAGCTCATCCGGGACGACGATGCGATATTTGTCACAATCACGTGCAACGGAGCTCCAATCGAAACTCAGTTCGACGGAGACTACCTAGGGCTGCGTCAAACGATGACGTTCCGAGCCGTCCCCGACCTGCTCCCCGTCGCCGCGCCGCCGGCGAAAACCCAGCCTGAGCTGCGGAAGCGCCGAAGTGTAACGCGCTTCCTTAACAGATCGGCAAAGCAAGCGCATTAGTGAATTAGCCCACGGGAAAATTAACCCTATTGACATCTGATGAGCCTGTGAAACGATCAAAAGACAGCGAGCAGAGGTATCCGCGGGGGTGCGGACCATTCTGCAAGCACAGACAGTCGAAGTAAATGGGCCGGGCGCCTCGTCGCGTGCCGGGTGAGGAGCAGTGACCTATGGATTGGCGCCACAAAGCGGTCTGTCGTGACGAGGACCCGGAGTTGTTCTTCCCGGTCGGGAACAGCGGTCCGGCGCTCGCCCAGATCGCCGATGCGAAGCTGGTCTGCAATCGGTGCGCGGTGACCACCGACTGTCTGTCCTGGGCGCTCAACACCGGGCAGGACTCCGGCGTGTGGGGCGGCATGAGCGAGGACGAGCGGCGCGCCCTCAAGCGCCGCAACGCTCGCACACGGGCCCGCAGCGGGGTCTGACCCGATCAGCACAATCGTTCATAGCGGCCCCGACGACAGTCGGGGCCGCTGTGCGTTCCAGGTCTTTACAGGAGCAGACGAGCCCGGCGACCAATAGGAACCCGCAGGACCACATCGGTGCCGTGATCGCCTGCTGGGCCATGGGCCTGGCCCATGCTCAAGGTGCCGTCCAGCTCGGCCGACACGAGTGTCCGCACGATTTGCAGGCCGAGGCTGTCGGACTTCTCCAAGCTGAACCCCTCGGGGAGCCCGCCCCCGTCGTCGTGAACGACGACATCGAGCCAGCGGGCCGAACGCTCCGCACGAATGGTCACCGCCCCCTCCCGCGCTGACGCGTCGAAGCCGTGCTCGATCGCGTTTTGCACGAGTTCGGTGATCACCATGATCAGGGCCGTGGCGCGATCGGAGTCCATCACGCCCAGGTCACCTACCCGATTGATCCGGATCCGACGGTCTACCGACGCCACGTCGTTCATGATCGGCACGATCCGGTCGATCACCTCGTCGAGGTTCACCTGCTCGTCCACTGACATCGACAGCGCATCGTGGACCAGCGCGATCGACGAGACCCGGCGGACCGACTCGATCAGCGCCTCGCGCCCCTCGACGTTGGCCGTCCGGCGCGCCTGCAGGCGCAGCAGCGCCGCCACGGTCTGCAGATTGTTCTTGACCCGGTGGTGGATCTCCCGGATGGTGGCGTCCTTGGAGATCAGCGCCCGGTCGCGGCGCTTGACCTCGGTGACGTCACGGATCAGCACCGCCGCACCCGTGCTGGCGCCGTGGACCACCAGCGGCAGCGTCCTCAACAGCACCGTGGCCCCGCCGGCGTCGACCTCCATCCGCATGCTCTTACCGCCGGCGAGCAGGTCGAGCACGTGTTCGGCCAACTCCTGGGCCTCGAAGGGGTCCGAGATCAGCGGTCGGGTCGCCTCGATGAGGTTGCGCCCCTCGAGTTCGCTGTTCATCCCCATCCGGTGGTAGGCCGACAAGGCGTTGGGGCTGGCGTAGACGACGGCTCCGTTGACATCGAGCCGGATGAAGCCATCGCCCACTCGCGGGGTCGAGCGCGACATGGCGACGTCGCGCACGTCGGGGAAACTGCCCTCGGCCAGCATGTGCATCAGGTCCACGGCGCAGTCGCGGTAGGCCGTCTCAAGTTGGCTGAAAATGTGGTCGGCCGCCAGAGACGTTTGGTGACGCGTGAGGACCGCAACCACCGTGCCGCCGTAGCGGACCGGGGACGCGTCGACGTGATGACCGGGTGGCGACGACGAATACTCCTGCGGTCCAGCGTGTTCCAGCCTGCCGGAGGCGAACGTTTCAGCGACCAGCGGCGCCCGATCGGGATCCATGGTGCGGCCCACCCCGTCGGTCTGCAACACCGTGGACGCGGTCGTGGGCCGGCACTGCGCCACGCACACCAGGACGCCGTCATCGCGGCGAACCCACATCAGGTAGTCGGCAAACGACAGGTCCGCCAACAACTGCCACTCGCCGACAACGGCATGCAGATGATCGACCGCGTTTCCCGGCAGCATCGTGTGTTCGGCCAGCAGATCACCGAGGGTGGACATTGATGGCTCCCGACGGGCTCAGAGCATGCCGGGCCAGTGGGTGCAGGGCCCGGTGCGTGCAGGGCTAGCTGATGACGGCGATGAGATCGCCCGCCTGAATCACGTCGCCGACGGCCACGCTGACCTCGGTGACGGTGCCCTCAGTCTCAACGAGGACGGGGATCTCCATCTTCATCGACTCCAGCACCACCACGACGTCGCCCTTGCCGATCTGGTCGCCCTCGGTCACGACGATCTCGAGCACGCTCGCGACGATCTCGGCTCGAACATCCTCGGCCATCTTCACTCCAGTCGGTGCTGTTACATCAGGCTCATCTATATCGAACCACACAGGTGGCGGGGGTGTGCGGCGCGCGGGCGCGTGAAGCCGGTGGCACTTCGCGTGCGAGAATGGAAGCACGTGTGACGAATGAAGCCCCGGAGGTTTGACATGGCCAAGCGTGGCCGCAAGAAGCGTGACCGCAAGTACAGCAAAGCCAACCACGGCAAGC
>Ga0164297_10005514_pt1 | contig 10802 bp, 6 predicted proteins | sample GEODES058metaG_FD_113539 | JGI IMG/M metagenome (GOLD analysis project Ga0164297, IMG submission 113539) | Dystrophic lake water microbial communities from Trout Bog Lake, Wisconsin, USA - GEODES058 metaG | ecosystem: Environmental > Aquatic > Freshwater > Lake | place: USA: Trout Bog Lake...
AATTCGTGTGCTAGTGTACGGCACACATCCATAATGTGTCTGTTAACTACAGTGATAGTAATATGTTCTGCTCCTGGAGCATAACCGCCAAAGCTCTTATGTTCTACACTACGTTTGTTGTCAAATTTAAAATCAAACTTAGGCAATGATTTAAGTTCTAAATCCTTAGCGGCAAATCGAACAAACTCGTGAAGGATATCATAAGTGTCCTTCTTGTTCAAACCTTCCATTAATATTTCTGTTACTTTCATATTATTACTTATCCAAACATATAACAATAGAAATACAGAGTGGCATCGTCTAAACCAATGTTAGTTCTAGCGTTGGCTTGCTGTGTACTAGTTAAATTTTGATTGTTTATATCATATCTTACACTTGGGCTGGTAGCATTAGCAATAGCTGTAGTTACATAGGTTTGTGTAGCATAGTTGGCATCATTGTTGAATGAACTTACATTAGTAGGGGCACCAGTTAGTTTACTGTAAGATAGACTAGTTAACCAAGTTGGATCAGCATAAGAACCTGTAGTATATACACCGTTTGTTACTGTACCCGCATTACCACTTACACTTCCAGTTATTGTGTTTGTTACAGTTAAATTAGTAAGTGTTCCAACACTGGTTAAACTTGAATTTACAACATTAGCGCCTAGCGTAGTAGAACTTAAGACATCTGTTCCATTTATCTTATAAGTCTTCCCACTGGCTAAATCAAAATTTTCGCTTGATGTCCAAGAACTAGTACTCAACACCCAATTTAATGTCTTATCAGTTGCGCCTTTGAGAGTAATGCCGCCGCCGTTAGCTGTGGTGTCCGTGGGTGTTGCTACTTTTCCTAATTCAATATTTTTATCAGCTACACTTACAACTGTAGAGTTAATAGTTTCTGTAGTACCATTAACTGTTAAATTGCCCGTAACAATCAAATTGCCAGCGGCTGTTGTATCTACACCCGACGAGCCAATTGTAGTCAAACTACTTAAGGTAGCAACACTGGCTGTGATGTAACTGCTTAGATCGGCCGGAGTAAATGTGAATACTCCATTGTTATAAGTTAAACTTTCACTCCCAGCACTATTAATTGTAATACTAATACTATTTGGAGCTAAGTAATCGGTTCCGGCACTAGCCGCAGATATTGCTGTTCCGTTGCCTTTTAATAGTCCAGTAACACTGGTACTGATTGTGATAGCTGGAGTAGTTGAACTATTTGATACAGTTCCAGAAAATCCATTAGCACTTGTTACACTTACTGATGTAACTGTGCCACTGCTAGTTACGGAACTAGTTACCCATATTAAGTTGCCAGACGAATCTAAAGATAAAATCTGTCCAGTTGTTCCGCCAGTTGGAAAGGGCTGGATTGTTACTACTGATTCTACACTTGCTACGGATTTTTTAAGGTATATGCGGCCGTCATACGTGTTTAGGGCTATTTCACCTAGATTTAAGTCTGTCGTTTGTGGTATTTTACCCGCAACCGAGCTTCGTTTAAATTTAACAACGTTTGGCGCTGTAGCCATGTGGCAACCCTTTATATCCGCTATATAGCGAGGAATTCTATATCAGTATATACCGATGTAGTATTTATTGTTTTTAAGGGATTACTTTTGACTGGGAGGTTTTAAAGGATTAGCAAACCCTTTATAGTCTTCGGCCTTGTCTTTCCACTTTTGTGGTGCTGGAACTGGGGGTGGTAATGTTGCCATAATATTTTTTTTATCCTGGAGTAGGGCTAGTATCTAGGGTACTAGTTGCTGTAAATGTCACTGGAAAATTAAATGTTCCAGCTAGTCCTGTGGCATAGGTGCTGTCTGAAGGATCTAGCACATAAAATACTACAGAATAGTTGCCTGCGGCACCAACATACATAACAACTGGGGTATTAAGAGCTGTACTGCCCGCCGCCCAGTTAGCTGTCCATATGTACCCAGTGTCATAACCTGTGCTACTAATACTAGCCCACAAAACATCGGCGCCGCTGAATGCTAGCATTACACCAGTGCCAGTTGGATCAGTTATAGTAAACCCTGTTGGGTTACCGCCCATGCCAACGAAATTAAATGATCCTGCTTCTACTCCGCCATTGGTTAGCATATCGCTAGTGATAGTTAAACTGGTAGGAATATACCCGTTAAGAGTAACTCCAGCATTAATTGTTACTCCGGGTTTAATTGTAAGTCTCGGCTCTGACATTGTTCTGTACCTTTTAGATATTTATCGCAAATCAAACACAATAATTTCAGTGTTTAAAGGATTTGAAATATCAATAACAGACTCTTGTTCAAAAGCGAGTCCGTCACCTTCTGTTAATTCTAAGTTATTTATGGTCGCTGTTCCTGTAACAACATACAAGTAATAGTGTCTATCGGCATCTATACTATAACTATAATCTTCTGTAAAAATACCAGATAATAGCCTAGCATCTTGCTTAATAGGTAACTTGGCAGTTATATCGCAGAACCGGTTGAGTTTATCTTCACGGGTAAACTGATGCCAAGCATGGCTGGGTTCTGTATCTAGCTCGTTAGGGCAGATCCATAGCTGTAAGTAACGGTTAGGAGTATTGCTAGTATTGCCTTCTGTGTGGCTGATACCCTTGCCACAGGTCATGCGCTGAACAGCACCAGCAGGCACTTCTACATCATTGCCCAAGCTGTCCACATGATGGCTAGACCCTTCTACCACATAGCCAAAGATTTCCATGTTCTTGTGTTCGTGCCAGGGCACCTGCCAACTATACTGTACACGATCATCGTTGATAGTTTTTAAATCGCTATAGTTCATATAGCGACTATCATAGTAAGAGGGAAAACTAAATGTGCGATAACTGTTGATAAACGGTGCTCTAGGATTACCACGTGTGTCTGCAGGTCTTAGCGTAATCATAATAGTTGATTAACACCATGTATTGCCAGCGTCTTTGGTCGGTGTATACTGAGTAAATGTTGCGGGGAATGTGTAGGTTCCAATTTCACAAGGTACATTATACGAATTTGTAATATTAGATTGCCAATTTGAATATGTAGTATCGATTGGAATAATCCAGATTTGATCGGAACTACCTACATAAACACGAGCTACATCTGAATAGTTAGTTATTGCTGTAGGAGCTGTCAGCGGAGTAGCGGCGTTCCAGGTCACTCCGTAAGTGTTTGTAACTGTGATTGCATATTGACTAGTATCTATTAAATTAGTTAATTGAAAATTGGCATTTAATAACAGTTGAACTTGACCAGTGGTGATAGCTGAGATATTAGTACCAGCACTTTGCGTATTTTGTAGTGTAGATGTAGGCGGAGTGAAATTGCCAGTGTAAACTGGTGATCCACTTGATTTGGTTACACGAAAGTTTGTAATGTAGCCGTCTGTCCATTGATAACTACCAGTTCCATCTTGAGCACCGATTGCTGTAACATCTTGCGAGCTAGTGTAATTGCCAGGAGTAGTTTGTGGGCCCTGATCGACACCGTTAACATATAAGTTTATGTTACCAGCGTTTGTATCTAAACACATAGCCACATGATACCATGCACCTGGAGGACAACTGGTAACTCCATTTACCGCATCTGAATAACTGTTTTGATTTATGCTAAAAGTGTTGTTATAGCTGGCCCAGTATATGCCAAAAAATCCTGGAGTATTCTGACCGTAGATCCAAAAAGTTCCCGTAGCATTTGGATAAGCCCAACACTCTACAGTAACTGAACCTGTGTTTTGATCAAATCCACTGCTGTTAGGAACTGTAAGATAACTATTACTATTGTAGGCTAAACTACCTATTGTTGGTGTATAACTGGCCCAAGTAACATTCCAAACATAACTGTCGCTGGTAGTATACCCAGCATTAGTAAAGGCTGTCGTTGCGGCTGTGTATGGTGTGCTGTTTAGTGTAGCTTGGTAGGGAGCGGCAATTTGCGAATTAGCTAAGCCTGGTACTGTAGTAAATCCATTAGAGTTGATTACAACATTGGGATCACCGGCCCAACTCGAAGCACTTACTATATCTGATAGATTTATTGTAAATGAATTAACACCTAGACCAAATCTTGCCTTGTTGGCTGTCCAGCTGTTGGCCACACCAGTGGATCCGATGTCGCCATCGTAGATCTTAACTATGGCCAGTTTGCCGCCCCAGTAGTCTGTGTTGTCCCAGCGACGCATTAATCTAATACCGTAACCACTTTGCCAAGCTCTGCCACCACCGCCTGTGCCATAACCCACTAGTGTGTTATTGACATACAGCTTGGGTGTTGATCCATCATAAGTTCCCACGATCTGATACCATTGGCCAGCTGTTAATGGATAGGCCGCGCCAGATGCGATCCAATTACCACCATTAAACCATGCGGCATTTATACCGTCATCATTACTGTCAATACAGCCTAGAGTAAAGTTTATGGCACTGCTATTATAAATTTCTGTTACTATACAAGGGTCTTGACCTGTTGTAAACCCGCTGAAGTAGTGCCAAACTTCAACTGTCCATTTGGGCAGAACTGCTAGGCTAGTAGCTTCAGCGTACTGAGCGGCTGCCTGATCAAATACTAGACTACCACCGTTGGCATCGTCACGGGTAACTCCATTATGAAGCGTAAACACTTTTGAACTGATAGTGTCAGTCCATGTAGTATCACCTGTGGTAAATGTACTAGCATCTAAGTGTAGGGCCAGTACAGGGCTAGGTTTCAAAACCACATTGGGTTTAATTGCTACACCGGGTTTAATTGCTATTCCTGAAATCGCTGTCATTTGTTATTCCTTATTAGCACCAATTCTGTCCATCTACTATCACAGGTCTAATTAAGCTAAATGTGGCCGGGAAGTTAAAAGTTCCTGCTAATGATGGTATTCCATCAGAAGCTGTGTAATAAGCATGATAGTTTGTTTGCCAGTTTTGATTAGCATTACTGTCAACTAATCCTATATTCATATATGTATTATTGCTGTCGGTATAGTAAAATTGTACAATAGCCACAGTAGACACAGTAGTACTTCCCGACGCCCAAGTAACATTAAACAAATAAGCATTTGAGTTTGTGTTTATTCCATTAGATTGGTAGTAATTCAATATCTCAGCCGATTTACTTGGATTGCCTCCATTATTAGCTGATAAACCAATTTGATAGAAGTCCCAGCCTGGTCCGTTAACACCAGCATTGTTAAATCCTAGATTACTGTTAGGAGTAATACTACCACCGTAATTAGTATTTGTAAAATCACTAGAGCTTATGGTAAATGAAGGTTGATTTCTTGGATTCCAGCTGCCACCGTTGATACGATACCACATCTTGTAGTTGACCATGTCGACTGCGACTTCAACTATGGCGCCGTTTGATCCAAATCGTCCATTAGGAAAATATCGAACAGGTGTATTAGCATTGTTATAAGCCACAGTCCATACATAGCCATCATCAAATATTCCAATACTTGTTGGGTAATCACCTAGATAGTTATCTTGTACTTCAGCTGTGGAAGCTGAGGTAATACCAATAGCATCGTTATCATTGTATCCGTTAAAAACATCTAGTGTTGCGCCAAACATGGCTTTAGTACCTGCTGGGATTGGAAATCCTGTTATAGCTGTCCTATCATATACATTGGACTGTGCTGTTACTGTTGTGCCGCCGTTGCTTACAGTAACAGCACTAGTATCTACTGTGGTAAATGTAGTATTGATAAATGAGAATCCATCAGGAACAGCTCCTAATGGGGATGACAATAAAGTCCACTGTGAATTAGCTGTACTATTTCCAGTTATCGATGATACTTCTACTGCTGGATATACCGTACCGCCTACAACTCCAGATAATATACTGATATCTATTCCGCCTACATTAGTTGCTGGATTAGGATCGGCTGCGGCTTGTAGTCTAGCACCAGGACGGATAGTGCCTCCTGGACGGACGGTAAGCTGGCCGCCACCAAAGTTACCCAGTGTTATTGCGTAGGAAGTATATACATTAATGTCGGTAGCATTGGTCTGGGCCATTGCTGGACTATAATAGCCGTTCAGTGTACTGGTTAGATCCACTGTGGCAAACATTGTTGGTATTGGACTAAATGTTCCTGTTGAAAAGGAACTAGAGACAGCGGCAGTGATATTTATGTAGGGTGCTGACGGAGGAGATCCGCCGCCAGGATTGAATTCCACAGCTAGACTTCCATCGGTGGGCACTTGTACAATTAATACGTTAGGGTAAGTGCTGCCGCCTCCACTGATATCACTAAAACTGGTACAGCTAAAAGCAAATCTGTCTTGATACACAGCGCCACAACGATGTCCTACATAAGGATCAAAACCATCCGAACCATCAGATATCACTTCATTCGTTCCAGAAAGTCCAGTAACTATAGCATTAAAAAATATCAAAGAGCCTGTAGATTTATTTAACTTTATAATGCCTGGAATTCCATAAGCATCGCCGCTGTAATGGCCATACGCTAGAATACCACTCACTATAGGATTGCCAGAGGAATCAAAATTAATATCATAACCAAACATCTCAGAACCAAGCACTACGTTGATAGTGGTACGCCATACATTAGTCAACGAGCCAATACCTATGCCTGACCATTTGTCTATGTAACAGTTTTGAGAACTAGTATCGTTGACTATGGTATAGAGATAACCATCTGGACTTAATGACAGGGTCTCACCGTAAACGCCATTGCTACCGTTAGTGTTAGCATCTAAGAAATATTGCCATATCACACTGCCATCTGGGGCAAGTCCAACTAGATACGAGTGTTGTACTCCGTCTATAGTAAGATTTCCTATAGTATATGTATAGTTACTATTGTCAACTATTACAGCATTGAATACTCCGGGGCTTAGTGTACTATCCGTATTGAGACTCTTGAGTCCCACAGTCCAACCTGGAGTGCCGGTACTAAAAATATTAGGAAAAGAAATAATAGTAGGAATATTAGCTGTATCATTAGGAGCGTCGGGATTGGTATAATTGAAAGCAGTAGTAATACCAGCTTTGCCATAAGTGTTGGCCGCAATATCAGTGGGCGAAGTCTGACTAATACCTGCGTTAGACTGGGCCATTCCGCTGAACCCGATATTGCCGTTTAGGTCCTTAAGTCCATAATAACAACCGCCGTTGGCCCAGTCATTGGCCAGCCAAACTATCCAAGGTGTGCCATCACTGTTGGCGATAACAAATTGCGAAGCTACGCTGGTAGACCCACAGTTTTGATTATTTTTGTCCCACATGGTCTTGTGGAACAGCAATGAGCCGTCGGGACTATATTTCAACATGAGATTGTCTGTATAGTCAGTACCTGTATTGCCGTTAGGACTACCTAGACTGTTGTTGCCATAACTAGCAGTACCATTTACATATAAGTTGCCTTGATTGTCGTACATACAACTAGTACCAAATGCAGCCACATTATCTGAGTTTGCGCCAAGGCCGCCGTATTCTGCTATAAATGCTCTTGTCATGTTATACTGTCCATATGAATGTTAAATTAGTGCCGCCGGGGAAGTTAGAAGTAGTTGGTGTGACTGAGTACCACCAGTTACCACTGTTGTTACCAACGTCACCGGGAGCAGCCACAACAATGACTGTATATGTGCCATATCCGTCAACTAGGATACTAGCTCCTACTGGAACTGAGGATGCCCATGAATAACTAGTATCAATGTGAATAGAATTTGATCCACTATTGATAGACGCCTGTACTGCGTCGTATGAATACTGTAATGGGAATTGTGTGCGCCCTGCTGTGTATCTGGCCGCTATGTTTGTACTGCTGATAGCGTGTGGCACTATTTCTAAATGTCCTATAGCGCCTTCTAAGTAAGCATCACCACTACCAGTATAATTGCTCTTGCCAATATAGCAATGAGCTCTTGAAGTCTGTGCTGGAGGTGTCATGGCCAAGGCACCAATGCTAGTACCATTTAGATACATGGTAGCAATCGCACCATCATAGGTCACTGCTAGATATGCCCAAAGTCCTAGTGGCACAGTGGTATTACCAGTCAGTATCGCTGGTTCAATAGCAAACACTGGGTTACCTGAAGTACCACTAGTAACTGCTAATATAACATTATCGCTACCGGCATCACTACCAAAGTCAAACACTCGACTCCAGCTGGCATAACTGTTTATTTTTACCCAAGCTTCTACTGTAAAGTTTGTGCCAAAATATACGCCCGGTGTCACTTCGGCATATTGATTGGTAGTAAAGTTTAGAACATTATAACTGTCTGTTGGACTGTTGTACAAGTCGGCATAGTTGGCTGTGGTAAATGTAATAGTACCAACATTGGCATCATTGGTGCCAGTCACAGTCCAGTTGTTGGCCGACAAAGTAAAACCAGTCATGCCACTGGCATTTGAATTGGGTCCTGAATAAGCAGTGGCATAGCCGGTAATAGTAGCTGGTTGAGTGCCACCGCCGATATCAATACTAACAGCATCACCGACGTGTAAGTGTTCTAGCATGAATGTTACACCTGCGTCACTTCCACCCATTTCTAATAGCACACCGCCAGACCCGTCACCTACAAGTTTTACACTACCATAGCTAAAGTCTGTGCCAGAAGTAAATGTTCTAGTGATTTTACGCCCACTGGTATCGTACCAAACTGCGCCCGAAACATAATTGATAGCATCTAACAATAGTGTAGGGCCCACAAAGCCCTTGACTATGACGTTAGGACGGATTGTTACATTTGGTCTAATTACTGTATTAGCTGTCATGGATTAACCTTTTTTGAACAGCGCATTAATATGTGCCGCCGTCTAAGTCAGCCCATACAGGAACTCCACCTTGTAGTTGTAGTGTTTGTCCGTTAGTACCGGCCGCTAGTTTACTTAGTGTATTTGTATCACTGGCGTATAAAATATCACCCTTGGCATAGGTAGTTTGATTAGTACCACCGTATATTTCTGAGATAGCAGTACCGTGCCATGTACCAGTTGTGATAGTACCAACTGTGGTAATACCAGTCGATCCAGCCCAAGTAGATTTGATTTCTAACTGATTGCTACCATTTAGATCGATACTGGTGCTGTCATATTGTACATTTAGTACACCGGTACTATATCCTAATCCGTCTCCAGCAATACCAGAATCTACACTTAGTGATCCACCACTTAAAGTCAAGGCACTATGAGTAGCTAGTTTAACAGCAATACTGTTACCAGTAATGTTAATACCGTCGCCGGCTACATAACTGTTGGCAGCACTGAACTGTACAAATGTAATGTTAGAACCACTTGCTCCTATTGAGCTAATCGCTTGATCTGTTTGTACCCAACCTGTTGATCCGTTTAGAGTACCATCTTCGACAAACATGAAGTCTGCGCCAGAAATAACATCTGGGTGATCGAAGTCATCTGCTCTAGTCCAAACAGTTGAACTTGTGTAGACATAGATACCGTTTTGTGTAGCATCTGTTTGGTTCTTAACTAAGATACGCTCGTGTGCTGTGAAAGTATAATTGTCTAATACTGTAATTGGGTTGGTAAATGTTAATGTAGCACCAACGCTGGCAGGACTGCCTCCGCCATCTGCGTAGCTGACTGTACCACCAATTGAACTCAAATCGCTTATAGTAGCAACTACAACTGGTTGATGGATCTTAAGACCTTGAGCCGCCGCATCAACATAGTGCTTGGTAGCCGCATCTTGTGGCGCTGTTGGCTCTGACAAGTTGGTAATCTTACCAGCTACATTTAACGAACCATCTTCTTCGAATGTCCATGTGTAGTTGTTAGTACCATCATTTGATTCAATAGTAACAGTACCAGTACCGCCTGTTGTGTTGGCAATCTGATTACTGCTGATAGCCAAGTCGCCAACATCAATTTCAGTTAAGCCTGCGATAGTTGGTACACTACCACTTGAATTGCCTGTGGTAATTGGTGTAGTACCAATATAGAAACTGCTAGAAACTGTAGTCCAAGATAGTGTGCTTCCTGAATTAGGATACATCAATACCTGGCCAGGTGATCCACCGGCAGCTGGTAATGTATATCCTGAAAAACTTAGACTAGAATCATTGTTCAGTGTAATGTAAGCATTGTTGGCATACAAGCGCATTGTATCGCCTAGAGTTTCAATACCAGTTACACCATTTTCTAATATGTTAATAGCACCACCGCTGGTAGTGTTCAACACAAATGACTGACCGTCTGCTACTTGTAGTGTAGTTCCACTGTTGCCACCGAATGTAGTACCGTTAGGCAGTACAAGTTGTCCGCTGGCATTGAATATAAATGTTATGTCACCTGAGCCTGAATTGGCGATTAATTGAACATTACCTGTAGTGTTGTTACCATTCTCAATGGTATTACCACTTAAGACCAAGTCACCGATGTCAACTTCAGTTAGGCCTTGTATGACCGTAGTACTACCACTTGAATTACCTGTAGTAATTGATGTAGTACCAATGTAAAGTGTTTGTGATAATGTGGTCCAAGTTAGGGTTGAACCTGAACCTGGATATGTTAATACCTGTCCACTTGAGCCTGCGCCAGCTGGTAATGTATAGTTTGGTAAACTTGTACTACCATCTGCGTTAAGATTCCAGTTATGGGTAGTACCACTGCGAGTATTAGCAAAGTTTATAACATAGCCGTCTAAATTAAGCCCTGCGTATAAAGTATTGCCTGCGCCGTCAGTATTCTTTAATTCAAACGCACCGCCTTGAATATCAGCGTTGTAATTAATTGTAGCTTGTGTACCAGACGTTGTGCTTGGGAATACGATCTCTCCGCCAATACCATTTGAAGTTGTAGCTGGTAGTGTTAATACACCAGAGCCATCGAATGTCCA
>Ga0164297_10005515_pt1 | contig 10800 bp, 8 predicted proteins | sample GEODES058metaG_FD_113539 | JGI IMG/M metagenome (GOLD analysis project Ga0164297, IMG submission 113539) | Dystrophic lake water microbial communities from Trout Bog Lake, Wisconsin, USA - GEODES058 metaG | ecosystem: Environmental > Aquatic > Freshwater > Lake | place: USA: Trout Bog Lake...
CTTGTGCTTTCCCTATATCTTTCGGGGAGCTTTGGATGCTGGCGCCTCGACCATCACGTCAGAGATGGAGATTGCTGCCGTCTACGCCATCGCAGAACTTGCCCAAGCGGAGCAAAGTGAAGTGGTGGCAGCCGCTTATGTCGGGGAGCAGTTGAGTTTTGGGCCTGAGTACCTGATCCCCAAACCCTTTGATCCGAGGCTAATGATCAAAATCGCCCCGGCCGTGGCCCAGGCCGCCCAAACCAGTGGAGTGGCTCTCCGACCCATAGCGGATATGGACGCCTACCGCGAAAAGCTCTTGAGCTTTGTCTACGCCTCAGGCCAAACCATGAAGCCCATTTACGCGGCCGCCAAAAACGCGCAACACAAACGGGTGGCCTACGCAGAGGGTGAAGAGGAGCGTATTTTGCGCGCCGTGCAGGTGGTGGTGGACGAACAATTGGCCCAACCGACACTGATCGGACGCCCCAGCGTCATCGCCCGGCGCATCGAGCAATTTGGCCTGCGTCTCAAAGAAGGAGTGGACTACCAAGTCGTCAACGTTGAGAACGATCACCGTTACCGCGATTTTTGGCAAACCTACTGGCGCTTAATGCAAAGAAAAGGGGTCACGCAACAACTGGCCAAAATCGACATGCGCCGCCGCCTCACCCTGATTGGCTCCATGCTCTTACATAAAGGCGAGGTTGACGGCTTAATTTGTGGCACCTGGGGCACCACCGATGTGCACTTGAACTACATTGACCAAGTGATTGGACACCGTAAAGGCGTGAGCACCTATGCGTGCATGAATGGACTATTGCTCCCAGAGCGACAAGTCTTCTTGGTGGACACCCACATCAATTACGACCCCAGCGCCGCCCAATTGGCAGAGATCACCATCTTGGCCGCCAAAGAGATGATGCGATTTGGCATCCGTCCCAAAGCCGCACTGCTCTCACACTCCAATTTTGGCTCCAGCAATCATCCAAGCGCCCTCAAAATGAGGGACACCTTGGCGCTATTGCAAACCCAGGCTCCCTGGCTTGAGGTGGATGGTGAAATGCACGGAGACTTGGCCATTGATGAAGCAGCCCGCTCGGCCATCATGCCGAACAGCACCCTGGCTGGCAACGCCAATTTGCTCGTGCTCCCCAACTTGGACGCGGCCAACATTGCCTACAACTTGCTTAAAACTGCGGCTGGGGGCAACATCGCCATTGGCCCAGTTTTACTCGGTGCCAACAAACCGATCCATATTTTGACCCCCAGTACCACGGTCAGAAGAATTGTGAACATGACAGCTCTCACCGTTGCAGACGCTAGCGCCCAGAGATAGGCCTATTCGAGTTTGTGTGCACTTGCTTACTTGGCAAAAATGACCCTTGGTTTTGCTGATTAAACGGGCAAGCTCTTGCATTTTTGGGTCATCTGAGTGACAATCTCGGATGAGGTTTCGGGTTGCCTCGGCCAGTTTTGGCGTCCCAACCCCTTCACTTTTCATGGAAGCGTCACGGAGATGGAGATGCCACTTCGTACTGTCAAGACCAACATTGTTCAGTCCATTCGAGCTTTTAGGGTGTCGGATTTGCAATTGGCGGCCAAGGAATTGGGTCACCACTTTTTGTATGCCCATTTGGCCCAAGCCCAGAGCAAACAAGATGTGCTGGATTTGATCATCCAGCAATTCACCTTCCCCGCACAAGCGAGCAAGAATTTCGACTCTCTGTATGACAGCATGACCGATCCCTTGCACAAATCTGGCCCTCAGCCCGGCTTTGTGGTGGTGCTCGAGCACATCCCTGCGCACTCCAAATTTGACAAAGAAGCACGCGAACAGCTCTTAGACATCTTCCGTGAAGCGGCCGATTACTGGTCTGATCGCAAGGTTTGCTTTCGCGCTTTTTACTCCTTCTCGGTCGCCAGGGTTCCCTCGGTGCTCGACATTGAAAGACCCGTTGTAGCCACACAAGAGCTCACCGGTATCGAGTTGCCCGAAGAAACCGAAAAAATGCCCACCGACAAATTGGTAGACATCTCTCCTTTGGCACTCAGAATGAGCAGCCCTTTCAATGCGGGCTACTGGCTAAGCGCGGCTTAAGGACCACCGTGCCAGGCATGACCGCTTGGCCCATCAAGAACCTGCTAGAGGGACACAAGCTCCTTTTTGCAGGTTTTTTTGTGTCTGGATTCAAGCTTGTCGGCCAAAATTCAGGGCCTTTGATGCCAAGGTCGCTTAACTCCTTCGATTACTCTCTCCTTCGCCTCATGAAGACCTGACCGGCAGTGACTGCGCAAGAGCCACGTACTCTTGCACGCTTACCTCCTGGGCCCGGCGCTTGAAGTCGAACTCACCCCCCCAGCCCTGCGCCATGAGCCAAGGCTCCAGGGTGTGTCTGAGCAGTTTACGCCGCTGAGAAAAGGCGGCTTGTACCATTGAAGAAAACCGATCCACCTCCAAACGGGGCGGGTCTCTGAGTGGCGTCATTCGAACCACCGCACTCTTGACTTTGGGGGGCGGATCAAACGCGTCCTCCCCAACCCTTAAGACACACTCCATCTCATAGCGCCACTGCAGCATGACACTCAGGCGTGAGTAATCGCTGTCCCCCACGGGAGCAACCATGCGCTCAACCACCTCGAGTTGGAGCATAAAGTGCTGATCCTCAATGCAGTTCACGTGTTCGAGCAGGTGAAACAAAATAGGGGTAGAGATGTTATAGGGCAAATTGCCCACCACCCGTAAACGACTCTTGGGCATTGGCGCATCCCTCTCGCCGCTTGCACCCAAAGACACAGGCTCGGCTGAACTAGACACAGTGGGTTGCCATTCGCCTTGAAGCACGGTGAAGTCCACTTGGAGGACATCACGCTCAATCACCTTCAAACGCGGGTTGTGTCTGAGCTCTTGGGCCAAGTCGCGGTCGAGTTCGATCACACACAATTGCCCTAAAGCCTCAGACAAAGGGCGTGTGATGGCTGACAACCCTGGCCCGATCTCCACAACCGCTTGTCCTCTTTGAGGGGCAATGGCCGAGACGATATTTTCGATGACCGCAGGATCGACCAAAAAATGTTGGCCAAACCGTTTTTTAGCGATGTGCTTCAACTCGTGGGTCTCAATCTCACACGCGGACCCATCAATTTTGGCTCAATTGAGGCGCGTCTCGGTACTCGATGAAAGCGCGCCCTCGCACCTCTTGGGCCCACTCAGCATAGGTTTGGTCGTATTTGCTCTCGCGCAAAATATTTTTAGCCATCTCGCGTTGCTCCTTTGGCGACATGGTGTTTTTACGACGCTCCAAAACCTGGATCAAATGAACCCCGAAACGAGACACCACAGGGTCAGAGATCTCGCCAGGGGCCAAATGATTCATGACTTCTTCAAATTCAGGTACAAAGACTCCTACCCCAGCCCAGCCCAAGTCACCTCCATTGGGGGCGGTGCCGTCTTGGGAGATTTCTTTGGCCACGGCTGAGAACTCTAGCTCAGAGCGGTCCATTTGCTGCTTTAAACCGTACAAACGAGCCCTGAGCGCGTTCACCCCAACTTGGGAGGAGGGTCTGAGCAAAATATGCCTCACATGCGTCTGATTGGACGTGAAGACCGAATTGTCTGATGCCGTTTTGGAGACAAGTTTGATCAAATGCAGGCCTGCGGGTGAACGCAATGGGCCCACCACGTCGCCGACCTGGGCGAGCTGCACGGCTTGTAAAAAAAGTTCCGGATAGCGCTGTGGGGGTTTGTCCCCCATCAAGCCGCCCAAGGTACGCTCAGGTCCTTTGGAGGCGATTTTGGCCAACTCCAAAAAGTCTTCTCCCCCCTTTAGACGAGTTTGGAGGGTTGACATCTCTGACAAAGCCGCTTGAATCTCCTCGGGTTTGGCCTCTTCGGGGAGGGGCAGAAAAATTTGCGCCAACTCAAGTTTGGAAACCGTTTTACTCAAATCTTGGGTCTGCTCCTTCAAGTACTGGTCCACCTCGGCCTCACTGACTTTGATGCGGGGGGTGACTTCCTTTTCACGCAAACGCTGCAAAATCAATTGGCTTCGTAGGTCATCGGCAAAGCGCTCTGGGTTGATCCCAGATGAGGACAACTTACGACGAAATTCTTCAACGCTCAAATCATTTCGAGAAGCCAGCGTGATCTCTGCTTGTTTGACCTCGGAGGCGGGCACTTTGATGCCTTGCTCACGGGCCCATTCGAGTTGGGCTCGCTCAGAAATCACTCGCTCCAAGACTTGTTTACTTAATTCTTGCCGCGGCGGTGTTGGGCCTTTGTTGACGGTGAGTTGAGCCAGCACTTGTTGCACTTGTGCGTTGACCTCTTGGTTGGTGATGGGGTCACTGTCAACCAAGGCAACAATATAGTCCGAGGACAGTGTGGCGCCAGGCCCCACACCCGAACGCGCTTGTACCGAGGCTTTAGAGTCGAGTGGACTGGCCAGCGACGAGCCCAATTTGCCCGCCATACCGCCTCCCCCAGCGCTGACGCTGGGCTTGAGGCCTTGGGCCATCACGCATTGAGCGCACAAGCACCAAAGCACCAATGACCAACACCTCCCAATTGAGCTCAAACGCATCGAAGAATCCACTTTATTCATAATTGCCAAAACGACTGGGAGAGTGAAAAGGGTCTCTGAGATTTTGATAGCGAGGGATATTGTCTTTGAGCGTTTGTAGCGGATTGATTCCAACCCGCGTAAAACCCACCAACTCCAATTGAAACATGATTCGCTGGTTCATTTGGTTGGCCCCCACTTGCAACCGCTCAAAGACCACCCGACCCAGCCAACACCCTGCATCGTACTCGAAACCCACAATCGAATTGACCACGGTGTGCTGCTGAAGGTCAAAGTTTAACCGACCCACGGTGTACCACTGATTCTCCCCCATGCCTTGGCCTGCACCCAAATCCACAGCATGACCACCCCACAAATCACTCATCGGCCACTGCCAAGCCGTGTCAATGAGCTCACTATTGACGTCTCTTTGAAAACTGTAATAAGCGCTGAACAATCGATAGTTAGAGGGGAAGTAACGCGCGCCCACCTTGGTTTGCATGGACTCATGGGTATCCGGGTTGTATTGCAAGGTGGAGTCAGCCGAGAGGTTTTTTTGCATATTCACACTCGCACCCAATAACAAATCGGACACCCCTTTATTGAGAACATTCACATCACTGGGCAAAACCACCTGGGTGTTACTCAAGCGAAAACGCTGAGCTACCCCAAAACGTGCCATCTCCTCGCCCGTTTGAGGCGCAATGAGCCTAGAAGTCGTGCCCACGGTGAGTAAGCGGTCATCGGAGACGCGGTCATAGCCCGAGAAAGCATTCTCGGTGTAGACCGTGGAGAAGTTAAAGTCATTGCGTCCTGTGTCGTAGACCGGCAAGAAATTTTGGTTTCGATAAGGCGTATTGACAAAAAAGACCCTGGGCTCCAAGGTCTGGATATAGTCGCGACCCGACCAATTGATGTTTCTCTCCAGCACTGTACTTGCATCCAAGCTAAAGGTGGGCACGGTCACATTGGCCTGGGTGAGTCCATTGGAGAGGAGGGGAGTATCAAAGTCATAGGCACGACTGAGAAGACTGATTTTGGGTGTGAGGGTCGCATAGCCCAAGTCGATGGGGTAGCTCGCCTTGGCCGCCACCAAGGCGCGAGCTCCATTGGGTTGACAGTCGATGGTCCCGGTCTGGCAGGCCAAAACCCGGTTCGCTTGAAATTTGGTGATGTCGGTCTGCACACCCACATTCCATCCCTCCCACTGTGGGTTGTAGCGTGTGATCCATTGCGGTAAACGATCAAAAGGCGGGGTGATGGGAGCTGTGAGATCTTGTAGGGTTTGCCACTTCAAGCTTCTAAGCGATGAGCTCCAAGATCCACTGGCCCAATTCATCGACACATCGGTGGGCAACAAACGTTGGCTCAAGGGGTTGGTCATTTGAGAGAAATCTCTCCAATAGTTATCATCACTCACTCGCTTGATGTTCAAATTCAGACCCACCCGCTCCCCAAGCACATCCATGGCACCTTGGTGGGTTTGAGAAAAACCCCAGCGTGCAGAATTTCTGAGCGAATCATGCTCCATGTAGTCCAAGTGCACCATGCCCTTTTCTTCCGGATTGACTTGCTCGAGGTAACGAAACTCGCCCCCCAATTCAATGCCTCGTTTACTCCAGGTGGTGAGCTGCATGGTGGCATCCCGATTAGGCGCAATGTTCCAATAATAGGGCTGGGTGTACTCCAAGCCCCCGATGCTGTCGAGCCCGATGGTGGGAGGTAAGAGACCGGACTTTCGATCGGAGCTCAAGGGAAAACTCAGCTCTGGAACAGGCAAGAAGGGCATGCCTTTGAAGCTCAAAATGGCGCCACTGGCCAAGCCCTCGTTGGTCTCACTGTTGATGTCGATTTTGTTGGCCTTCAAAATCCAGTCCGGCATCCAACTCGGCCCTGGCTTGATTTGACAAGTTGTGAAAGTGGCGTTTTGGACTTGTGCATGTTGTTCGTCTAAGAAACGCATACCCGAAGCCTCTCCGTAGGCATCGTTGCGAATCAAGCGGAAATGAGGCTGGGTAAAAAACCCTTCAAACGCGTCCACCTTAAGTTCAAGCAAGGGGCCCTCGTACACGTTCCCCGCTTTGTTGATGCGCACACCTCCTTGGGCCTTCAAATAGTCTTGGGCCTGGTCATAATCGACCTCATCGGCTCGCAAATGCATGTCCCCACGCCTAAAGTCGACATCGCCGCCCAAGTGGGTGTTTAAATTGGTTTGTCCACTCATGGTGTTGGCTTGGACAAATGAGGGTTGTGAGCGTTTGGCAGGGTCGGAGACTTTTTCTTGCAAGAGAGAGCTGGCTTTGAAGACCAGTGCGGGCTGCAAAGGGGTCGGCTTTGAGGCTGGCTTTAAGGCCGGTGTTGAGGCTGGCGTGGAGGTTGGCGAGGAAGCTAGTGACGCGGGGGGAGTTGGGGACATTGGGGACATTGGGGGCATTGGGGGCTCAGGCGGGCTTGCCAGCGCTTGAGCGCACACTCGAGACGCCACCATCACCCAGCAAAAAATGAAGAAAAATTTCAATTCAATTCACCCATACCCAACACGGCTGACTTGGAACGCAGGCATAAAAGCTCCCAACAACCAACTTTTGGCTGGACGCCAAGACGGTGCAGGTTGAACGCACGAAGATGCGTTTTTTTACTCTTATATTCACTCTTAATCTTTCTGGCGCTCAAAGCTTTGTAGAATTTGGATTATCCATGACCATCGACACCTTGCCCACCCCAAACCCTCCAGAGCAAAGCGTCAGCACGCCCATTGCCCCACAAAACCCAACCCCAAGCGTTGGAGAGCCCCCAGTTTGGAGCGATGAAGCCCGAAAAAGTCATTTCGAGCAGTGGTTTACTGAGGTCTGCACTCGCCACGATCTTGAGAGCGAGAGTCTTCGTTTGGCCTCAGCCGATGCCAGCTTCAGACGGTATTTCCGTGTCAATGTGCGCGCTAAGCCCACCGGTAGCCTGATTATCATGGACTCACCCCCTGACAAAGAAGATGCCAAGCCCTTTGTACGCATCGCTGAGCTCTTTGCAAAGGCCCAGGTTCATACCCCCCGCGTACTGGAGTGGAATGAAGAACGGGGCTTTTTACTCTTGAGTGACCTGGGTGAGCAAACGTTGATGCAATCCTTTGATTTGGCCACTCAAGCGGGCTACAACGCCTTAGAGAACACGGTGAGCTTACCCACCGAGGAGACAAGGCGGCTTTTTACGCTTTCACTTGAAGCCTTGTTGGCTTGGCAGTTGAGCTCTCGCCCGGATGTTCTCCCAGACTATAACGAGGCACTGCTGCGGCGCGAGCTCTCGCTCTTTGATCAATGGTATTTGGTCGCCCACAAAGGCCTCACCACCGATCCCCAAGCGCAAACCTGGAGCGAGATGCTAGAGCCTCATTTTGCGCTGATCGTGAAGCACAACCTCAGTACCCCAAAGGTCTTTGTGCACCGTGATTTCATGACCCGAAATTTAATGATGCCCCAAGACCCCGAGCATCCTCGGGTGGGAGTGCTGGATTTCCAAGACAGCGTTTATGGGCCCATCACCTACGACATCGCAAGCTTAATGCGAGATGCGTTCATCTCTTGGCCCGAAGAGTTTATCTTGGACATTAGCATCCGCTATTGGGAAAAAGCGCGTCAACAAGGGCTCTTGGATGCTCAAGGGTTGTGGGGAGACTTTGGTGCCTTTTACCGAGAGATCGAATGGATGGCGTTGCAGCGACATTTGAAGGTGGCGGGAATTTTTGCGCGGCTTGGGCTTCGTGACCATAAACCCAAATACTTGGCCGATACCCCACGCTTTATCAACTACATTCGCCAGACCTGCACACGCTACCGTGAGCTTGGGCCTTTGCTCAAAATCATCGACCAAGTGGAGCAAATCCAAGAGGTGAGCGGCTGGTCTTATGGCCGTGCTTGATCTCCCCCAAAGCGCCTGGGCTTAGTTCTAAGTTCATCTCAAACCTATCCCCCACGCCAAGCCTCGAACCCAACCCTACGCCTTGTCATGCCCCGCATCTACTGCTCCACACGACTGAGTCAACACGCAACGCTGGACTTACCCGCTGATGCAGCCAAGCACTGTCAGGTCTTACGCCTTCAACCCCAAGACCACTTGACGTTGTTTGACGGCTTTGGTGGCGAGTACCAAGCTCGGGTGATAGAGATGGGTCGCCAATCGGTGTGCGTGGAGGTGCAAAATTTTGACCCCATTGAGCGTGAAAATAAGCACCAAGTTCACCTGATCGTGGGCATGCCCGCCAATGAGCGCATGGATTGGTTGGTTGAAAAAGCCACAGAGCTTGGTGTTCACCGCATCACCCCGGTGATGACAAGCCGCTCTGTGCTGCGTTTGAGTGGCGAGCGTGCACAGAAAAAACAATTGCACTGGCGCGGCATTGCGTTGGGGGCCTGTGCGCAAAGTGCCCGCAACACCATTCCTTTGATCGATGCACCCCTGAGCTTGGAGGCATGGTGCGCAAGTCTTGGCGAGACCGCCAAGGACACAACGCTGTCCAAGCTTTCCCTCAACCCTCTCACTGAAACCCTCCCCAACCACTTGGCATCTACTGCCCCAAGGCGAGAGGAGACACCTGAGAACTTACCTGTGCTCAAAAAAATGCTCTCTACCCGATTACTTGAGAGCTCAGGAGCCCACCATTGCGACACCTTCGGGCCAACCACAGCCCTGGCCAGCGCCCATGCCATTCAAGTGGTGAGTGGCCCTGAGGGGGGGCTCACTGAAGCGGAAGAGTTGGCGCTACAAAGCCTAGGTTTTGAGCCCAGCTCCTTGGGGCCGCGTGTGCTCAGAGCTGAAACAGCCTCCTTGGTAGCCCTCACCCTTTGGGGGAACGCTTAGTTTGGTTTTTAAAAGTCCCAGTAACGGTTTGGCAAAAACTTAGCGTTTTATCACCTCAAGTTTTATTTTGAGTCATTTGCGCATCCCGATAGGGCGCCATCCACGCCAATCCACGTTGTGTACCCCCAGGGGTCAGTCCCTCTCGAGGCCTATACTCGCAGCCCACAAACCCACTCCATTCCCCGTTTGAGTCGAGTCGGTCAAGGAGCGCAAAAATCTCCCCATAGTTCACCTCTCCCGTATTGGGCTCATGGCGAGACGGAACGCCTGCGATTTGTAGGTGAGCGACACGCTGGGTGGGCAAATAGCGCTCAAGTAGGCGCGTGAGATCGCCTTGTGCGACTTGGGCATGGTACAAATCCATTTGAACTTTCACATTAGGACGCCCTAACGCCTGGACTACCGCATGGGCTTGCTCTTGTAGATTAAGAAAGTAATGGGGCATGTCTCTGGCATTGATCGGCTCGATCAAGAGATCAACCCCTTCATCAAGGGCCCAGTCGGCCGCTTTGGCGAGATTTTTCAAATAGGTCTGCATGAGCACGCTGTCCACACTTGCATAATGGTGGTGAGTGCGGGCAGTCCCTTGCTCTGGGATACCAAAGGTGAACTGGAGACTGGGGTCAAGGTGCCAAAACTCAGACGGCACACAACCCGCCATCAGGTGGATTTGCCGGCATCCCACCACCTTGGCATACGCCAAGGCCATGCGCACACCCGCCTCAAACTCCTGCTCACGTCCCGGTAAACACGCAACCCCACGCTCACCCTTGTCCCACGCCAATTGCGCGTGTTGGGGCTCAAACCCGCCGGGTGGCGCATTAAAAAGAGCTTGGACGAGACCACAAGACTGAAGCCCTTGGACCCAATCTTGGGGCTCATGGGCATAGGGAAATAGGCACTCAACAGCACCAAAACCGTCAAGGCTTGCGGCGCGCATACGCTCCAGCATTCCAAGCTCTGGGTACAACATCGTGAGATTGGCAGCAAATTGGGGCATGGGGAACAATCCTAAGGAAAAGGGGACTCCAGTTGACTCTCGGTCTGAGCAATGGGGCAACTGTGCTTAAGGGGATGGTTGATGGTTGATGGTTGATGGTTGATCGTTAATGGCGAGTGGCGGGCGGCTGATAACTCATGACTGATCGATGATTGCAGGTAACTTGGAAAAATGCGGTGCTTATCCAGGCTTCTCGAGCCTTGAGGAGTCTTGCCAATGTTGAGCCTTGGTCAGTTTTACTGTTTTTACAGATCTTAGCGGCTGGTGTGCGGCTGCATCAACTGTTGCGGCTCATTGGAATGAATCACCTCTTGCGCCCAAGCCGTGAGTTTGGAGATGTCGGTGCGCAAGATTTCTTGCTTCACGGTCAAAATTTGCGTGGGGTGCATCGAAAAACTCCTCAACCCA
>Ga0164297_10005519_pt1 | contig 10798 bp, 13 predicted proteins | sample GEODES058metaG_FD_113539 | JGI IMG/M metagenome (GOLD analysis project Ga0164297, IMG submission 113539) | Dystrophic lake water microbial communities from Trout Bog Lake, Wisconsin, USA - GEODES058 metaG | ecosystem: Environmental > Aquatic > Freshwater > Lake | place: USA: Trout Bog Lake...
AGCCTGAACTGGGTTCACGATCACTGGCAAGATTTCATAGTCAACAACAATCTTTGCGCACGCATCCTTAGCGATGTAAGGATCATCAGCAATAACTGCAGCAACTTCTTGGCCTTGGAAACGAACCTTGTCAGTGGCAAGCACTGCTTGGGTGTCGTATGAAAGTGTTGGCATCCATGCCAAGTTACGGGCAGCCATCATCTCGCCGGTAAGAACCAAGCGAACTCCTGGCATATCCCATGCGGCGCTGGTGTCGATTGACTTAATGCGTGCGTGAGCTACTGGACTACGGAGGATCTCCATGTGCAGCATGCCTGGTAGCACGATGTCATCGACATAATTTCCTTTACCGCGAATAAAACGGTTATCTTCGACACGGCGACGGCTTGCGCCCATTCCGCCGATCTTGAGTTCATCTAGTGACATATTCAGTCCCCCGCCTTAGATTGATTCCGCGCGCATTTTGTCGGCTGCCCAGAGAACAGCCTTCACGATATTTTGATATCCAGTGCAACGGCACAAGTTTCCAGAAAGTGCCCAACGAACATCATCTTCTGTTGGATTTGGATTGCGCTCAAGCAGAGCTTTCGCAGCCAACATCATTCCTGGTGTGCAGAAACCGCATTGCAAACCGTGTTCTTGCTTGAAACCTTCTTGAATTGGGTGCAATTCACTTGGGGTAGCAAGGCCCTCAACGGTTTGAACTTCATGACCATCTGCTTGAACAGCAAGCATGGTGCAGCTCTTAATTGGTCGGCCATCAAACAACACGGTGCAGGCACCGCAGCTAGTTGTGTCACAACCCTTGTGAGTTCCAGTGAGCTTTAGACCTTGACGTAGCAGATCGGCAAGAAGCAAACGCGGTTCAATATTTGCAGAACGATCTTCTCCGTTGACATTAATAGTGACTCGACGTACCGGAATGTCAGCGTTTGGCTGTGTTTGAACTTCTTCAAAGAGAGATGACATATCAGGCTGCTTTCTGTGTTGATTGAGCGAGAAGAATTCGCTTGACGAAGGTACGAACAATTTGACGCTTGTATTCTGAAGAACCACGATGGTCTGTCTTTGGTTCTGCCTTGGCAGCAACAAGATCAGCGACATGGTTGATATTCGCCTCGGTCAAATCTTTTCCTACGAGATAGGAAGCTTCTTCATTTGCATCGATGGTCTTGCCGCCTACGCCAGCAAGTGCCATTCCAGCACGAAGAACTCGATTGCCATCCATGTCGAGTGCAACAGCAACAGAAGCTGTAGCAAAGTCGCCAACGCGGCGCTCGAGCTTGAGATAACCGCCACGAGCAACGCCCTTTGGAGCTGGGATCACTGCTTCGATCGCGATCTCGTTGTAGTTCAATGCATTTGCATATGGACCTAGTACGAAGTCCTTCATTTCAATAGTGCGCTTGCCCTTAGGGCCTTGAACGACAAGATGTCCGCCGAGAGCAATCATGGTTGCAGCCCAGTCACCTTGTGGATCTGCGTGACAGACAGAACCCACAAATGTTCCGCGAGTTCTAACAATTGGATCTGCGACAAGTGGTGCGGCTGCTGCAATTGTTGGTTGCTTAGCTGCGATCTCTCTTGAGAACTCCAACTGTTCGTGACGAACGAGTGCACCGATATGAAGTGTGCCATCAGCATCGAAGGTGATGTGATTGAGCCCAGGAATATTGTTGATGTCGACGAGTTGCTCAGGGAATGCGAAACGCAACTTCAACATCGGCACCAAACTTTGGCCACCAGCCAAAATTTTTGCATCGCCCTTTGCTGCATCGAGAAGCGCGATTGCTTCTTCAATACTCTTTGGAGATTCGTATTTAAAACGTGATGGATACATAGGTGGCTACTTCTTTCGCTTATCCGGAACGGCTGTTGGCAATGAATCTGCATCTGGATCAGGACGAGGCTCTTGGTGTGCAGGCCATGGTCCTTGAACTGGCTGACTTGCTACTTTCATAAATTCGGTGAACTGCGGCCACGCCCAAATTGTTGGACTTTTGCCCGTTTTAGGTGAGTTTTCAATGAGAGCAAAGAAACGTGGATTACCGCGTTCGTGTCCCGAAGATTCAACAGCCATGACACATCCTTCTTCTCGTAGGACTTCTTCTCGTAGGACTTCTTCCCGTAAGGGTTGAGAGATGAAAGTAACACTCGCCCCCACGCTCAGCAATAGATAACTGTAAATCATTTGCGTTGGGCGTTTTGCAATAATTCTTTATCTAAACGTTATAAATCAACCCTGAAATTGAACGAAATCTTCGGGCGAATCCAAATCGTTTCCAGTTGCGAGATCGTCTAAGGCGATGTAATTCACTTCTGCTTCATCTCGCTCTTTATCCGCTATGTAGTTGCGGGCACCCACATCGCCCTTAGCACTCTCAATAATTCCAGCCCAGTGATTTCGCGAAAACTTCACTGGATGGCCGTTTTTCCCAAGATATGTGGCCATTACTAGCTCGCCTTTGGCTTCTGCAATCTTCTTCATAGCAGCTGCAGTCATTCCAGGAAGATCGACGAGGGAAACAACAACTTCATCAATTCCAGGGACTTGTGAGATTGCTGTGAGCCCAGCCCGAAGTGAGCTACCCATGCCTTCTGGCCATTGCTCATTGATAAGAATAGTTGCGCCAGGAACTTCTCCCACCCATGCGCCGAGAACAACATAGACCTGGTCGATGTCGGCTGCCTTAAAGAGCGCAACTGCTCGGTCTACCAAGCGCACGCCATTTATTTCCAGCGCAGCCTTGGGCTGTCCCATGCGAGAACCGTTTCCCGCCGCCAAGAGCAATCCTACGAGCATCGCTACACTCTACGTCATGCGCGAAATAATTGAAGAGGTTTTGCCAAGTTTTAATCTTGCCGAACCTTTTGCTCTAGCAACTGTCACTCGCACATGGAGTTCTGCGCCCCGCCCAGTCGGAGCCGCTATGGCTGTCTCGGCTAACGGTGAAGTAGTAGGTAGCGTCTCGGGTGGTTGCGTTGAAGGCGCGATTCATGAGGCCGCGCTAGAAGTTCTTAAAACCGGCGTTTCTCAATCAGTTACTTATGGCGTAAGCGATGACAACGCTTTTGCAGTTGGACTTACATGCGGTGGAACCATTGAGCTATTCATTCAAGTAGTAAGCCCAACAACGTTTTCACAATTTGGTGAAATTGCCCGCGCCATTCGAGAAGAAAAGCCCGTTGGGGTGGCTACTCTCGTTGCCGGAACGCAAAGTATTGGATCCCGTATTGTCTTCACTCGCACTAGCGCTGAAGGATCTCTCGGTGATGCCGGCTTAGATCACTCGGTGATCGAAGATGCCCGTGGCCTACTAGAACAAGGCAAAACCAAAACTATCAAGCTTGGGCCTCACGGAGAGCGCCGGGTGGATGAAGTCTCGATCTTTGTTGAATCCTTCGCACCCGCACCTAAGATGATCGTGTTTGGTGCGATTGATTTTGCTGCAGCAGTTGCGCGCATCGGTAAATTTATGGGCTATCACGTGACGGTCTGCGATGCTCGTTCGCTCTTTGCAACCAAACGACGTTTCCCAGAAGCAGATGAAGTTGTTGTGGATTGGCCGCATCGATTCTTGCCGACTGTCGATGTCGATGAACGCACGGTGATCTGCGTTCTTACTCATGATCCAAAGTTTGATGTACCGGTCTTAGAGATTGCGCTGCGAACAAAAGCTGGTTACGTAGGTGCCATGGGTTCACGTCGAACGCATTTAGATCGGTTAGTCCGATTGAAAGAAGTTGGAATGAGTGATGCCGAGATCGCACGGCTCCGCTCGCCTATCGGCCTTGATCTTGGAGCGAGAACTCCAGAAGAGACAGCGATTTCAATTGCTGCAGAAATAATTTCGGATATGGTCGGTGGGACAAATCGACCACTACGTGAAGGTAGCGATCCGATTCATAAGAACACTTTGGCCAGTGAAGATGAGCCAGCCCCAGTTCTTAAATATTGATTGTAATTAAGAGATAACTACCTGAGGCAGCGCAAGCCACCTAGCTTTCTTCGCGTCACTATCGCTGATGAGTGCAAAGCCAGAACCGCTTGCCACTCCTCGCAACATGGCAGAACCTAAATATCCACTAGAAGTGAACTCGTTGCCCACAAGATTTCCGGGCACAAGCCGCGCGAAACCTGGCTGAGTTTTAAAGCTCTCGGTGAGTGAGATCTCTGTCAGCCCTGCAAAGCTAATGGCCCTTCGCCCTGCCAGAGAATCGATTACGGGTGCACCAAAGGAGACCAACGCTGCTAGCGCAGACTGCGGATTACCGGGAAGCGCCAAGAACGGAAGTGTGCGGTTTTCGTGGGAAATACGAGCAAGCAATATGTGATAGCCCGGACGGACTTTTGCGCAGTCGATTAAGTAATCTCCATTGAGCGAGGCGATTGCAGGTCGAACAAAATCCCTAGGTCCATCAGCGGTGCCGCCGGTAGTGACGATCATGTCTACTTCCGATAACGCCGCTTTGATTGTGTTGTTCAAGAGCTCACTATCGTCTTTTACAAACTCAGCACGCACTACATCACAACCATAAAGTTCAAAGAGCGCTGGGAGTTGAGGACCAAGCGCGTCACGAATTGCACCATCAACGGGAACACCGCTGTGAATAAGTTCATCACCCAGGAAGAAAATTGCTACTCGCGGTTTACGGACTACATCGACTTGATCGTGACCTGTTGCAGCGAGCAATCCAATAAGTGCGGGAGCGATTCGATCACCCTGATGAGCCAGAAGGTCACCAAGGGAGCACTCCATTCCGGCAGGCCTAATGTGAGCCCCTGGCTCAATTTCACCTCGGACTTCAGTTGGACTTTCATCGGCGTTCTCCCACGGCAGTATTCCTTCACATCCACGCGGCACTACTCCACCGGTTGATATTCTCATGCACTGTCCCGATGTGATTTCAATTGTTGGAGCTTTGCCCATAAGTACTTCGCCCACAATCTGCCATGGTGTTGGCCCACACACTGCCCAGCCATCCATTGCAGATGTTGCAAACGCTGGCAGTTCACAGAGCGATCGAAGATCGGTTGCCGCAGTTCGAGAAAAAGCTTCCCGAAGTGAAACTCGCTCGCTGGCTAATTTAGGAAAACTTGTAGCTGCTATCTCACGAGCCTCTGCCCACGTGCCCTCACGCATTGCGACTACTTCTTTGAATCTTTAAGGGCAGCGATCTCTTGCTCTAATTGCTGCACTCTTTTATGGGTCTTGGCGTGGATATAGAACATGAAAACTTCCATCACAAACATCACTCCCATAAAAATCCACATCAAAGTCATCTGGGTGTCGCTCGAATTGCTCATATTCATTTTATTAGAACCTTCATTGTCTTAGAACCCTTCGACGCCTTTGAGGACAGCAACCGCTTCGGCAACAACCGAGAGCGCAATTTCGGCGGGAGATTTAGCTCCGATATTTATTCCGGCAGGTCCATGGACTCGCGAGAGATCGGTAATCTCGCGAAATGCTAGCCAGTCGGCGCGACTCTCTTGCATTTTCATTGAACCAAGAGCTCCTATGTATCCGGCACGACTTTCTAGCGCTGATGCAAGTGCTCGACTCGAGCTCTCCACGTCGTGACCCATGATGACAGCAGCATCGATAGGTGAAAGCGTGGCGGCTAAGCCAGCAAAGTTCTCGGTGCGCGGGTCTACTGCTGTCTGCCAACCGAGCGCTTGCGCTGCAGAAGCGAGTGCATCTGCAATTGCCCCTTGCCCGGCAATAATCATTCGAGTCACTGGCATATACGTTGTAATAATTCGATCGCCGAGGTAAACAACAGTTGATTTGCCCTGATTAAAAATTTCAGCCACTTGTGGATCCGCCGCCAAAATTGTGGCAGAGGTGAAAACTTCGGTACGAACAATTTCTTGATTGTCTACATGAGCCACGATCGCAATCGACTCGCGTTCTATGAGCGCTGGCCAGAGTTCAGCCTCTAGCTCTTGCGCCGAGATTACAACGAAACGAAGTGAAGTTCCTTGAGGAATTGAGGTAAGGGCCGATTCAAGCGGGCCGACGACTACATCGACAACTCGACCACGTGGAAGTTTTCGTGCAGCAAAATCTGTAAAGTGTCCATCGAATGCTCCGCCAAGCACAGTACCGATTTTGCCGCCACCAGGTGTGAGGACAAGAGCTTCGGTTGAGTTGGTTGCTCCAAGCGGATTTTCTGAAACTAGCCAAGCAAGATCGGCGCGTGTATTTGAGCGAACACAGGAACTCACACTCAGGGCTATTTCATACATTTGTCGAGTATAAAGCCCAAGCTTCAATGCCACCATCTAAACTGGCAACATCTTTAAAACCTGCATTCAAAAGCGCAGTTGCACAATTGGCTGATCGATAACCCGAGTGGCAGTACAGCACGATCGGCACTTGTGGGGAAAGCGCTGCAATCGCGGTGCCGCCATAGAACTCTCCTTGTGGCACGAGCGCCGCTCCCGGGATAAAGCCTTCATCCCATTCGCCAGGTTCACGAACATCGATGAGTTGGAAGACTGCCCCACTCTTTTGCATCTGATCTAGCTTTTCGGGAGTTACAACTGGAATATCAAACTCGTTGTACTCAAAGAGGCTGACGGAGCAGAAAGATTCGTAATCCTCCATCAACTCCGTCTGAACTGGGTTTTCCGAGCAGATGACACACGATGGATCTTTTTTGAGCGTGATGGTGTCGTAGCTATTTTCCAGTGCGTTATAGAGCAGAACTTTTCCAACCATCGGCTGACCGATACCGGTAATCAATTTAATTGCTTCAGTACTCTGAATCGAACCAATCACGCCACAAAGCGCTCCGAATACTCCGCCGACCGCGCAGTTAGGCGCAAGTTCTTTAGCGGGAGGTTCAGGATGCATGCATCGATAGCAAGGACCGTGCTTTGACCAAAAGACAGAGGATTGACCATCAAATCGATAAATAGAACCCCAGACACACGGCTTACCTAGCAGGACACAAGCATCATTAATAAGGTAACGCGTTGCAAAATTATCTGTCGCATCGATGACGAGGTCGTATCCAGCGATTAATTCCAGCGCATTTTTACGAGTGATGCCCTGACTATGAGTGATCACCTTGATCGATGAATTAATTTCAAGAATTGCGGCTCGCGCGCTTACAGTTTTAGGTGAGCCGACATTCCCTTCGCCATGCATTACTTGGCGTTGCAGATTCGAAACGTCGACGATGTCGTGATCGGCAATTCCAATAGTGCCAACTCCGGCTGCGGCTAGATAGAGCAAGACTGGAGATCCAAGTCCACCTGCTCCTATGCAGAGTACTTTGGCATTGGCCAACCGCATTTGTCCTTCAATACCGATCTCTGGGATGACGGTATGGCGTCGGTACCTTGCTTTGGCCTCGTCATTAAGAGGTTCTCCAAGTGCAACCAATGGTTCGAAGGAGTTCACGTTAAGAAGCGTAGCAATCTTGCCGACTTTCGTCCCAGCAATCTTTACCCGCGATGCTTAGACTGGGGCTATGAGCACATCTTCTGATGCCAGTTTCACTATTCGACCTATTGGCGTGGTCCACTCGCCTTTCACAAGCGTGGAAGGTATGCCAATTCAGGCGGCAGCGGCCATGGATCAAGCCGCTCGGGTAGAGGTCTTTGAAGAGTTCGCACCTGGCCTAAGAGATATCGAAGGCTTTGAGTACTTAGTTCTGATCACCAGGTTTCATGTCGGATCATCGGAAAATCTCAATGTAATTCCTTTTATGGATGTTAAAACTCACGGTGTCTTTTCTACTCGCTCGCCTGCACGGCCTAATCGCCTTGGCCTTACGATCGTAAAACTAGAAAAAGTTTCTGGCCGATTCCTTGAAATTCGTGGAAATGACATGCTGGATCAAACACCCGTAATTGATATCAAGCCGTATGTTCCTGCACTTGATGCCCACCAAACCGAGAACATCGGTTGGTATAAGGATCGATTGTTTGTGCTTCCTACTGCCAAAAGCGATTCACGAATGGCTGATTAACTCAGTCTAGTAATCCCTTGCCCGCCATGATCGCCGGGATAGCTTTTTCAATTCGAGAATCCATTGTCTTTTCTTGCTTGGCCGAACCAAAGTGATGAGCGTAGGCACGCTGGCGACCCGGAGTAAGTTTCTTAAAGGCTGGCCAGAGCCCTGAAAACTCTTTGAGTTTCTCTTCGATCTCTTTGGGGATTACAAAATCTTTAGCTTTAACAACTGGAACTTCAAGACCAGCTTCTTCAAGTGCGATCGCATCCTTCATGTAGGCCTTGATGGTGGCCTTCTGCTTCTTGATTTCAGCAAGGGAAGTGAATCGAAGCTGTCGCCCGGCCTGAACATTTGCGGTCTGCTGGATCAATAACTTCTTAGGATCTTTCATGATCGCGCCTTTCATGAAAAGAACTGCGCAATACTCTTTGAAACCATGAATGAGAAAAACGTTTTTACCATCGAGGGTGTAGCAAGGGTGCATCCATTTAAATTCTTCAGTGAGATTGGTTGTTACGGCAATTTCACGTAGCTCGGAAAGTTCGTCGTTCCACCGCTTCTCATGCTTGAGAAAAGCGTCCACTTTTTTATTTCGCTGCGATGGCATTTATATTCCTTGTTTACTTATGGGATTCGGAGGTCTCGGTTGAGGGCGGCCTGGGTGCGTTCATCGATACTGAGCTTCTCTGGATCTAGCCGTACTGTCATGGCCCAGTGTCTTCCAACAGGGCAACGTTGATAGCGCTTACTGAGCAATCGAACAGATTTAAAACTCACTGCCGGAATCCAAATTGAGGTATAGATATGGCCCTTGCTGCACTTCACTACGCGGTCATAGTCCATGCCTTCTCGATGTTTGTTCATAATCGCAAATGGAATGAAGAGCGCCGCGATCAATATCAAGAGAAAAGGTAACCAGAAAGAAATCCCCACGTGCCGTACTCCCCCTACAAACCGATCCGATACTGAACTTTACCTGACTCACTCACGTACGTGTCATAGAGCTTGCGAGCAGTTTCATTTGTTCGATCTGTGTTCCAATAAAGACGACTTGATCCTGATGCAATTGCAATCTCTTTTACCGCATCGATCAAAGCTCGACCCAAACCTTTACCCCGGGCGGCTGGTGCAACAAATAGATCCTCTAAATAGCAGTAATTCACAGGAGCCCATGTTGATGTTTGAAAAGCGTAGTGAGTGATTCCCAAGACGACACCATCTTCTTCTGCCGCTAATCCAAAAGAGTTGTATTCAGGGTCAAGCAGACGCTTCCACGTTAATTCGTACTGAGATTCCGGCAGGTTCGCCTTGTAGAACTCGATGTAGCCCTGCCAGAGCTGCAACCATTCGTCTTTATCAGCTTCTTGAAGTGGGCGGACTGTAATCATCCCCGTGAGAATAACCTAGCCTTTACACTAAGTCCATGCTCTCCAACACTTTAACCTTTCTGGTCTTTGTGTTGATAGGGCTGGAAATTCGTGAGAACTTCAAAAGTCCAAAACATATTCTTTTACCTGCAGCTTGTGCTCTTGCCGGAATGATTTTGCCAGCGCTGATCTTTGAAGCATTTAATACCCACACAAACGCCTGGGCCGTTGCTATGCCTACTGATGTGGCACTGGCCATCGGAGCGCTCAGTCTGGTCGGCAAACATGTCAGCGCAGAATTACGAACTTTTCTGTTAACTCTCGCAGTTGCCGATGACTTCTTCTCGCTTCTTGTCATAGCAATTTTCTTCACGAGCCACCTCAATCTGACCAGCTCGTTTTACACACTCGGGGCTGCTGCAATTGGTGCAGTGCTCCCCAAGCGCGCCGTTCTTATTCGATTACTCTCACCAGTAACCACTTTTGTAGTTATTCCTCTCTACATTTGGATCAACCTGTTGACCCATCTCAACTTTGGGCAAGCTGGTACTCGAATTTCACTTGGCCTCATTGTTGCCCGTGTAGTTGGAAAAGTTCTTGGAATTACTTTGATAGCTTGGAAACTTCCTCGCGAACTCCAACCCTATCAAATCGCAGGCGTCGGGTTATTGGCGGGAATGGGCATGACTGTTTCTCTCGTCATTGCAAAAATTACAATTTCTAGTCCAGCTCAACTCGATCAAGTTCGAATGGGGCTATTTCTGACGGCAATCGTTTCAGCTGTTTTGGGAACTTCGTGGTTGAGATTTGTCTCGCTCCGAAATCGCAACTAAGCCCACGATAAAGACAGTGAGAACAAGCGCTGTGCTTCCGTAGCCATAACCATGACCGCCTTTAATCTTGTCTGCTCCGAAGAGGTCAGCAAACGATGCTCCAAACGGACGAGTGATCACATATGAGATCCAGAATGCCAATACCGCGCTGAACTTAAAGAGAACATAGGCAAGTGCTGGCAGGAAGAAGAGAACTCCAAAGATGATTCCAGAGTTTAGGAAACCCCACTTAAAGCTATGGGCAGTAAGGTCGCCAGCAGCGGTGCCGAGGGCAAAGGTGGTAACAACTGTCAGCCAATAAAATGCTTCACGGCGTGAAGTTGAAATGCTGTCGATCGACAAGGTTCCTTCAACGCGATTCCACATCCAGAAGATGGTGATGAGTGCGACTAAGAAGAATGTCGTTGAAGCCGCGTAAGGAATACCGAGGCCAAGATGCAGGACATCTGCCGCCATAGTTCCAAAGACCGAGACCATGACAACAGCAAACCAATAGACCCACTTGTTGTAACGAGGGTTTTTAAACTGTAGATACAAGCCACCAAGGAAGATAAACATTCCAGTGATGACAGCTGGGGCTTTACCGAATTGATTGACCAAGAAGTCTGAAGCGTCTTCTCCCATACC
>Ga0164297_10005520_pt1 | contig 10795 bp, 5 predicted proteins | sample GEODES058metaG_FD_113539 | JGI IMG/M metagenome (GOLD analysis project Ga0164297, IMG submission 113539) | Dystrophic lake water microbial communities from Trout Bog Lake, Wisconsin, USA - GEODES058 metaG | ecosystem: Environmental > Aquatic > Freshwater > Lake | place: USA: Trout Bog Lake...
TCACCGGTGGTCATGGCTGCGATGGCGGCCGTGGTCAGTGCGGTGATCTGGGTTGCGGTCAAAGCGGCGATATCGGCGGAGGCGATGGCGGTGATGCCAGCCGACCCGAGGCTTGCGATGGCCCCTGTCGACAGGACGGCGGCCTGGCTTGTCGTGATGGCGCCGATATCGGCTGACGGCATGGCAGCGATCTGCGACGACGTCAGTGCTGCTGCCTGCGCTGTTGTCATTGCAGCGATTTGCGACGTCGTCAGACCAGCGATTGCACTGGTCGAAAGTGCAGCAATCTGTGCTGTCGTCAGTGCGGTGATATCGATGCTCATCAGAGGCTCCGAAAAATTTGCTCATTGAAGGCGAAATTTTTTCGGCCTGAGGTCAGCATCGTGCGGGACGGTTAAGAAAAGGTAAAAGGCGCGCTGAAATTTTTGCGATGCCGCTGCAAGCGCGATTTAACCGTTACTTAATGTCTCGCGAGCAACGTCCCGGCATGACAATTTTTTTGTCACGCTGGTTCGTTTGGCTCCGCGCAGCACTTGGCTCCGCGACCGACTGCGCGCGCGTGGGGGAGGTTCTTTGGCACTGCAACCAGCCTCGGCGCGCGGTCCGCTACCTAGCGCGGGGCGCCTTATCCGGTATTCCCGCGGCCCAAGCATTGCTCGCTCAAGCCTACCTGCACGGCAGGGGGGTGCCGTCTGCGATTGATCAGGCGATGCGTTGGTTGCACGCAGCGGCAGATGGCGGTGATCAGGGGGCATGCGCGCAATTGGCCGAACTTGCCTTGCAGGGCGTCACACGCCAGAGCCATCGCGGACTATTCCGGTGTCGGACGGAAATGTTGCCCGATTGGGAATTGGCAAGCCATTTCGCTGTTCTTGCAGCCGATGCCGGGTCCCCACACGGGAAATCCCTTCTTGGCTTCATACGCAGCGAAGGCCCTGCCTATCTTCGCGATGAAGCCGCAGCAGAATGCCTTTACCGGGAAAGCGCCGCAGCGGGCTGGGCACCGGCACAACTCGGTCTCGGGTTATTGCTGATGAAACATCATAAAGTGGCTGAAGCGCATCCATTTCTGTCTCTTGCTGCCGCGGCGTCATTTTCGATCGCGCATTATTGGCTTGGTGTCATCGCAGAAAGCGGCGCCGATGGCAGTGCCGACATTGAAGCTGCGGCAAATCATTATCGCCAAGCGTCAGAGGGGGGCTGTGTCCCCGCGCAAACCCGACTGGGCTTCGCGTTATACCACGGGCGTGGATTGCCACGAGATCGTAATGCTGCGGAAACTTGGCTGAGGCGCGCTGCCATCGCCGGCGACGTGCAGGCTGCAGCTGTGCTGGGCCTTATATCCGCCGACGCGCAAGAGCAGGTGCCCAACCTCATCGAGGCTGTCGCTTGGTTAGAACGCTCCGCAGAAGCCGGTCACATCGGCGCTGCGCGGTCATTGGCACAGCTATACCGCTTGGGGCAGGGCGTGCGGAAGGACGTGGGCGAATCTCTGCGCTGGCTGCGGCGCGCTGCGGCGGCCGGCGATCCGACCGCGCGCTCAGATCTGATCGCTACGGTTCTCGCCGGGGCGGGTGAGGCCGAGGATCGACGCGTCGTCGCGCGATGGCTTTTGATGGCGGCCGAAGCCGGCGACACGGGTGCGCTATTTCGTCTCGGCTACTGCGCGGCCAATGGAATTGCCATGCCGCCCGACGCGACGGTTGCCCGCACCTGCTTCGTCTCTGCCGCTGAGCGTGGTTCTGCCGACGCCGCCGCAGCAGCGGGGGAAATGCTTATCAATGGGCGTGGCGGACCCGCCGATCCACCGCGTGGTCTGGCGTTTTTTCGGCAGGCCGCCGCCGATGGCCATGCCGGCGCGCTGTATGCACTTGGCGTCCTGCAGTCCGACATGGCAGCCTTGCGCCGCTCGGCCGAGGGAGGCCATCCAGCGGCACGGGACATGTTGGCACAGCTTCAGCCGACGTGAATACTGACTTCTGGCTGACGAACCACTGAGCACAAAGTGGTTTCAAACCGGTCGGTGAAGCCGGCAATATCACCGATCGTGCTGGCCCAGGCCTTTTCGTCGAACAGGCTCCGATAGGCTTTGTAGCGATCGGCGTCCAGGGCTAGAGCAATGGCCGTATCGCGGTAGGTGACCAAGTCTTTGGCGATCCCGTCATCCGCACCAATGGCATGCAACATACGCGCGGCCATGCGGGAGGCGAACGAGCGCCCGGCGACCGTCACCATCGGTAGGCCCATGCGGATGGCATCACTGGCGATAGTGCCGGCGTTATAGGGGAAAGTGTCGAGGAACACGTCACCAAGCGCTAAACGGACCATATAACGCTCTGGGTCAATCCGTGGCGCAAAGACCAACCGCGCAGGGTTGATGCCCGCGATCAGCGCACGGAGGCGGAGATTCTGTCGGGACCACTGGTTGTCGTCGACAAGCCAGAGGATGGAACTCTCGGTCTGATGCAGAATCTCCATCCATGTGGCGAAGACCTGTTCGGTGATCTTGTAGTGATTAGAAAAACAGCAGAAAACGAAACGATCTTCCGGTAGTCCTGCTTCCTGGCGAGACATGGCCGAACCAACGCTGCGCTTGCTGTCGTTGGCCTGATAAAGGCCGGGTATCGGGAGCGGTTGTGGCTGATAGTCGGGCGCGATGTCCGCCGGAATGACAAAATCATCGCAAAGAAGGTAATCGAGCTCAGGCAAGGGAACCGGACCGATGAAACCAAGATAAGTCGCCTGCACGGGCGCCGGTTTCCATCGTAGAACCTGAATGCGGCCGCCCGATGTCAGCCCATTCAGATCGATCAATATGTCGATCTCATCGGCGCGGATGCGGCGCGCCGCGTCCTCGTCAGATAGTGTTCGGATGGAAACGAAATGGTCGAACGCCGCTTTAACCCGTTCGCGGATCGGGCTGCCATCCTCTGGGCTGGCGCAGTAACCATAGACCGCAAATCGTGTGCGGTCGTGGCGTTCGAACAGTTCGGCGATGAGATAGCTCATGGCGTGGGAACAGAAATCCGACGACATATAGCCGACGCGAATACGCGCGTGCCGGTAGCCTTCCTCTGGGGCTAAGCGATGCGTCGGCAGGACGGTTTTGCGATTGATCCATCCGGCCGCGATGGTGGCTTGGGCGGTGACATCGTCCGTCAAGGCCAAGGCAGCAAGCGGGCCGGCTTGGCGCAGCAGATCCTGTGATGATAGGCCCGGGACGGTTTCGGACAGCACCGGCCACTGGCACATTTTCTGCCGAATATGCACCCAATGCTGAATGACGTCCGGCTGGTCCGGTTTCGTCAACAGGCTGGCCCGAAGCGTGTCGGCTGCATCGGCTAAAAGGCCAGTTTGTTCTTGTAGCCGACCGCGCTGGTTTAACAGCGCAATGCGCTCCTCGTCCGGTTGCAGAGCGTCAGACCATGCTGCAAGGGCAGCGTCTGTCTGGCCAAGGCGTTCCAGCAACAAGCCTAGATTGATCGCCGCTGGATGAAATCTCGGCATTGCTGCCAGCGCGTTGCGATAAGCGCCGATCGCGGCGGCGATCTCCCCTGCCTGACTCAGTTCGCTGCCCAAGTTAAACCAAGCCGCATGCAAATCTCGCCCCGCCTTCGGCTGAGCGTCGATCCAATCGACATAGAGCCGGATGACTTCGGACCTACCTTGACCGGCGCTGAGTGCGTCTACTTTGCCGATGAGCGCTTGGAAGGGTAGGGAGGCCAAGCCAACGGTATCGGAGCGCACGTGTTCGCCTTCCGCACGATGTGAACGTGGGATGATTGGACACGCAGTCGGTTAACCAGCGGTTAAAGCTTTGAGCTCTGAAGGCGTCGCGCTCAGTCGGGCTGCTGTTTTTTGTGTGCCAGTAATGCCATCAGTCGGCGATCGCGCCATTCTTGCCGAACGGGCTGCATGTTGGCGGGCAGTTCCGCTCGCCGAGCGTCGTGCAAACGGCCAACCAAACCGCCATCCCAGTCCAGTGGCTGCATCTGCGCCTGCATCTTGGCATATAGCGGGCCGTATCGATTGCAGTAGTCAGCCAAGCCGCCGGGGGCGTTCAGGTCGATGGTTTCCAACGGCCCCATGAAACTCCACCGCAAGCCGAGTCCGTGTTTAACCAGGGAATCGAGATCGGCAGGGGAAATGACGTCATCGGCGATGAGGCGAAATGCCTCGGCCAGCAGCGCGCCTTGCAGTCTGTTCAGAGCAAAGCCATCGATTTCTTTTTTTACTGTTGCCGGTACCTGACCGGCACGCGTCATGATCTGACGCGTGGTTTCCACCGCCGCCGGTGATGTCCATGGTGCCGGGCAGATCTCCACCAAGGGTATCAAGTAGGGTGGGTTGACCGGATGGGCGATCAGGCAGCGTTCGCGGGTTCGTAGATGTTCGGTGAAGGCGCTGGCAGGGATGCCGGACGAGGATGACGCAATCACGGTTGACGCGGCGGCGACGCGTTCGAGTTCAGTGTAGATTGCGGTTTTGACCTCGACTCGCTCCGGACCGTTTTCCTGCACGTAAACGGCGCCTTGGACTGCGTCGGCAAGCGATGCCATCGGTTGGATACGGGGCATAACAGCGTCGGGGGCTTCATCCAAAAGCCCCGCAGCGTGCAGTTCCGGAAGGCGATCGGCGATAAAGGAAAGTGCTTGCGTCACCTGTTGAGGGAACTGATCCCAAAGCCCAACCATGAACCCGGCGCGGGCAAAGACGATCGACCACGCTCGGCCGATCAGTCCGGCGCCAATGACGGCTATTTTGTCTTGAGTTGCCATGGCTTTCAGATGCCATGCCCGACGCGGCCCGGCAACCATTGTCCGACAATCCAAGAGTCTGTCCGACGCCCTTGAAAATCCGGGTGGTCGGTGTGGACTCCGGTCGGTGCCCCTTGTTCGTTTCCCTTGGATTGGGGAGTGCTTGCAAGATCGATTGGGTGGCGTCACGTTCAGGCCATGGTATTCAGGAGGATGATCAGATGACCCGTGTCGCAGTGTTGGATGACTGGCAGGGCGTGGCTCAGGGCGCGGCGGACTGGTCAGCGCTGCAGTTGCGCGCCGACGTGGTGTTTTTTGCCGACGCATTCGCTGATGAGGATGACGCCGTTCGGCAACTGGCGGATTTTGATATCGTTCTGTCGATGCGGGAGCGCACGCCGCTGCCTGGTTCGCTGATCAACCGGTTACCGAAGTTGAAGATGCTGGGGATGACTGGGTGGCGAAACCTGTCGCTGGACACGCCGGCCTGCACTGCGCGCGGCATTCCAGTGTGCAATACGGAGAATACCGCCACCAGTGGATTTCCCGATTCCGCCACAGCCGAACTCGCGCTGGGCTTGCTGATTTCGGCTGCGCGTGGCTTGGCCGTGGGTGATCACATGATCCGCACAGGTGGGTTTCAGCTAGGCGTACCGATCGGAATGGGGCTTGCCGGGAAGACGATCGGCATTCTCGGCTTGGGCCGCCTGGGCAGCTATATGGCAAGCTACTGCAAGGCCTTGCGCATGAATGTGCAGGCCTGGAGCCAGAATTTGACTGCGGAAAAAGCCGCGGCTGCCGGCGCGAAGCTGGTTTCCAAGGATGAATTGATGGCGACGTCCGACGCGATCAGTGTCCATATGGTCCTATCGGCTCGGTCTCGTGGCTTGATCGGTGCGGCGGAGATCGCGCGTATGAAGCAAGGCACTATCCTCATCAACACCTCCCGCGGGCCGATTATCGATGAGGCGGCGATGCTAGCCGCCTTGCATGCAAACAAGATCGTTGCGGCCTTAGATGTTTATGATCGTGAGCCTTTGTCAGCAGACCATCCGCTTCGCCGTGCCCCGAACACGGTCCTTAGTCCGCATCTAGGTTACTGTGTGAAAGAAACCTGGGATCAGTTTTATCCGCAAATGATCGAGAATGCCTTGGCGTTCATGGATGGCAAGCCAGTGCGTGTCACTAACCCCGAGGTTTTGGCTGGCTAACGGCATAAGGTTTGGCGCCTACTTGCGCCAAACCGCCACCGCCTTCTGGCTCGCTGAAGTGGCGCCCCGTCGACTGACACCTCCGGTGCTGTCAGCGTTGCGCGGCGACATTTGAAATCCGATGCGGTGCCGGGATCTTATCGTGACTCCCGATGCCAAGCTGCCAGGATCAGCCCCAAAATCAGCGGTAGACATAGCCAAAATGGCATAAGATCCATCGCTGCAACGCCGATCACGAGCTGATCATGGCGTCGCTGCAGCCCGATCCAGGTGCTGCCGGATGCGGTGTTTCCTGCTTCTGTCCGACGTAATTCGGGGAGCTGGCTGGCGCCGAGCCAGTGCACGCCCCCGCCGGATTGGCGCGCTAGAGGGGCGGCCAGAGCGGCGGTGACGCGAAGATCGGCGATCTCTCGCGGGTTCGCCGAATTTGCGGCCGCGAAGGCTGATCGTGTGCCCTGCGTGACGCGCCAGATGCCAGGCCTGGGCGCGGCCAGGGTAGCCCGAGCCTGCCCTGGCTTATCCTGTTGCAAACGCACCTTAGTGGTGCCCCCATCGGGGTCTGTGACTTCGACATCCAGCTCTGGGGACGCATCGGTCGAGCGTGCTTCGATCTGTAATATGCCATCCACCACGTGGGCCGTGAGTGCGTTCTCCTCCAAAGCCGGTTCCTGCATCAACCAGTGGGCGATCCGGCGCAGCAATTCCGCTTGCGGCCCGCCCCCCTGATGGCCGCGCGCCCAAAGCCAGATCTGGTCCGATAATAATAAAGCCGTACGCCCGTCGCCGACGTGGTCCAGGGTCAATAATGGTGCCCCGTCAGGCGTTTTGAGGAGAATTTCACCACTGACATCGTCGGCGTGGATGCGTCGATACCAGGAGCCCCAGGTTGGCTGAGCGGTTGGATCGCTGGGCGGATTTGCGCCCGTTAGTCCGGCTGTCACCGGGTGACGCTGACCAAGGTCGGAAACCTCCGGACGGAACGCCTCCTCCACCACGGCATGATTTCGGGCTGGAGCGGCGGGTAAAATCGATCCAAGTGGCGTTGCAGCAAGAGAGGTCGCGCCACTGAATTCCGGGCCAACGCTCATCAGCAGCGCGCCGCCCGCGCGGACGCGGTCGGCGATGTTCGCCAAATATGTTAGCGGCAGCAGGCCGCGGTTCTGGAACCGGTCTAGAATGATCAGGTCGAATTCGTTGATTTTGTCGACAAACAATTCACGAATTGGGAACGCGATCAGAGCCAATTCATTCAGCGGAGTGCGGTCATCCTTGTCGGGTGGCCGCAGGATGGTGAAATGCACCAGATCAACGGACGGATCGGCCTTTAACAATCGTCGCCACGTGCGCTCGCCCTGGTGTGGCTCGCCGGACACCAACAACACGCGCAGCCGGTCGCGTACGCCATTGATTGCAACCACGGCCCGGTTGTTGATCTGTGATACCTCCCCGGGCAATGGGCTGGCCGCGAGCTCGATAACGGCTGGGCCGGCTCGTGTGATTGGTACCTCGATATGCTGCTCAACGCCGATCGGCGCGGTCTCTTGCAAGAAAGGCTGGCCGTCCCGGTGGACAATCAGATCGGTGGTGCCGGTTCTGGCCGATGTGCCTAAGTCCTCGACGATGAAGCGCAGCATGGCAGTTTTGCCGACGATGCCATAACGCGGGGCTTCAATCAGACGGATGCGGCGGTCTGTTTCCTCACTGTGGGCTGTCAGTAACAAATGCAGCGGTGCACCACCGGGGGCTGTGGGTGGCACGTCCATGATTTGCCCGTCCGTAACGACGATTGTTCCCGCTAGACGGGCGCGGGGAATGTCTGCCAGTGCTTTGTCGATCGCCGCGAACAGTTTTGTGCCGTCATTGCCGGATTCGGGGACTGTTATCGTGCGTAGTTCCAGATCGGGCATGGCTGATGCCTGTGCCTGGAGAGTAAGGCGGGCAGATTCGGCCAGCGCGGTGCGATCGCCGATCTGCATTGATGCTGTTTCGTCAACGACCAAGAGGCCAATATCGGGTAACCCCTGCCGTGTTTCCTGCACGAGGCGGGGCGCGGCGATCCACAGGAGCAAAACCAGGAATACTGCGGCGCGAAGCGTTGTGCCCCGGGCGCGTCGAGCAAAGCCCCAGACGATCAGCAAGGATGCGGCAGCGGCCAGCGCCGCCAGAGTCCAGATCGGCAGCAACGGGTCGAAGCGGATCGCGGCGATGATTTGTTCAGGCTGGGTCATGTCATTGTCCCAGCCGCCGCAGGATTGCCGGAATATGGACTTGATCGCCCTTGTAGTTACCGGTCAGTGCATACATCACAAGATTAACCCCGAAACGATAGGCCATCGTGCGTTGTCGCTCTCCGCCGGGGATCACTGCATAGGGGGAACTGCCGTCCTGGTTTTCAACCCAGGCTGCGGCCCAATCGTTGCCACCGATGACAACGGGACTGACGCTATCATTCGTCGGATCAGAATCGCGCTGCACCCAGACGCTCTCGCCGGTGAAGCGGCCGGGGAAATCGGAGAGAAGGTAGAACGCCCTAGAGAGAACCTGCTGGTCGTTCAAGGGTGTTAGGGGCGGTATATGCAGTGCCTGGCCAATACGGCGGAATGCTTCGGCTGATCCTGGGGCAAAGCCTTCGCCGGAGCCGCCGCCCCGCGTGTCTATCAAGATGATGCCCCCGTGTTCCATGTAGGTGTTCAGCGCGGCGGCTTGGTCGCTGGTCAAGTTCTGCGTAGAGGCGGTGATCGGCCAATAGACAAGGGGGTAGGGGCTGAGATCTGTCTCCCCAGGCCGGATGGGATCGGGTCGATGGAGCGCGGCGGCGGTGCGCCTGTTCACATACGTGGTTAGTGCCTCAAGCCCGGCCTCGGCGATCCGATCCACGTGTTCATCGCCCGACAGGATGTAACCAAGCCGGGTCGCAGTCGCCGGATTAGGGGGAGGCTCCAGAGCGCGCGCGGCGGGCGCGCATAGGATGACTAGCGCGAGTCCGGCAGCGCCAAGCCGGGCTCTGAAGAAACCCCGCATCGCGAGTGAGATGAACATATCGACCAGAAGGAGTGCTGTCGCCCCGCCGATCAGTGCAGGCGCTAACGCGCGTTCCTGGCCAATACCGCTTAGTGTCTGCAACTTGGCACCGTCGATCGGCGGCGCTGCCTGCAGGGGCGACAGTGCCGTCCCCAGGTTCAGAACTTGGCGGCTTTCTTCGGGGCCGTAGAGGCCGGGCGGATTTTGTGCTGAAACCGGCGACCGGGAGAATTGATCGGCGGCAAGGCCGGTTGCGGAAGGCGGAGGCTGGTTCAGCACACCAAACCCGTCCACCGTTTGATACGGTGCCAAGACCGTTTTGTCGGCCGGCGTTGCCACACCGACAGAGATGGCGACCAATCGGCGCAACATTTCGACGAATAATCCGGACAGGGGAAGGTTCGACCAGTCGGCATTTGCGGTCACATGGAACAGCACCACCCGACCGGCACCCAATGCCTTTTCCGTCACCAGCGGCGTTCCGTCCCGCAGCGTCGCCCAAGTATGCGCTGCGAGGCTGGAACTGGGTTCTGCCAGAACCTGGCGTTCAACTTTAACCTCTTCAGCAGCCGTTAGACCGCTGAACGGAGATTCGGGGGCAAAAGGTGCCAAGCCGGCCGGTTGGCTCCAGGACATCGCACCGCCCAATTGTCGGCCGTTTGCGAGGAGTGTTACCGGCAGTAGTGGATCGGTCTCGTTTCCTGCCGCCTCGGCCGTGCGTGGTCCAGCGAACCGGATCAGCAGCCCGCCATGCTTTACCCAATTGGTCAAAGCTTCCTGTTCCGGGCCGGGCAACTGCGGCTGATCGGCCATGAGCAGCACCGATATGTCCCGGCTCAGCAACGCCGTGCTGGTTCCATCGCGCACTTCGAAAAACGGGCTGAGCGCGCGACGCACGAAGTAGAAAGCGCCAAGGAAAGGCGTGTCCGCTGTCGTCAGATCGCCCGTTAGCAGTCCTACGGGCCGACGCCGCGAACGCTCATCTAAAAGCATGACCGAACCTGCGCTGGGTGGCCCTTCCAGCACGAGGCGGGTAAGGCGGTTGCGCAGTTCAGGCGGTAGCGTCATGGCGCCGGAGCCTGTTGTGGCATCTGGCGGTATGATGATGTCGCTGCGTGCCAAGGTCCGCCCGTCACCGCTTTGGCCTAACACGATGGCATGCAGTGGTGCATCGTCTGGTACACGTGCCACGTGAACGACCAGCCGGTCTGCCTCTGCATTCGGGGAAAGCAGAAGCGGGACGGGCGGCATTTCCAGACCGATTTCCGTCACGTCTCCAACGTTGCGCAGCGCAGCGGCGAAGTCTGAAAAATCCGGGCCGTCGGTCAGGCCATCAGGCAGATAGGCGACGGATGCGTCTTTGCGCTCGTGCCAAGCGGTCAGGGCGCGGGCGGCGGCGGCGCGATCCGGCGGCCATGCCTCAGGTTGCAGCGCTTCCAGCCGTTGTCGCAGATCCGCGATCGGCATCGTCGCGGTTACGGCAATGGGCGCGCCATCGCCGTTTGTGGCCGTAGCCAGCAGAGCCGCCCTACGGCCGCTTCTCTCGGCTTGGTCCAGGATCGCGGTGGCGGCCTTTTTGCGCAAATCCCAGCCCGGTGCCGAGGCCCAGCCATTGTCGATGACCAGCAATAGCGGTCCGTTGCCGGGTAGCGCCGAACCAGCGTCGAGCACTGGGCGCGCCAGGCCGACGATCACCAGCCCCGCTGCCAGAAGGCGCAGCAATAGCAGCCAAGCGGGGGTGCGGGCCGGCGTTTCCTCGGTGGTATGTAGACCCATCAAAAAGCGTATTGCCGGAAAATCTTGCGA
>Ga0164297_10005521_pt1 | contig 10793 bp, 8 predicted proteins | sample GEODES058metaG_FD_113539 | JGI IMG/M metagenome (GOLD analysis project Ga0164297, IMG submission 113539) | Dystrophic lake water microbial communities from Trout Bog Lake, Wisconsin, USA - GEODES058 metaG | ecosystem: Environmental > Aquatic > Freshwater > Lake | place: USA: Trout Bog Lake...
AATATCGGGCGGGAAGGGCGATACTTTTCGCAAGGTCTTGTTGACATGGAGCGCCATCAATTCGGAGGTGGCCGCCAGCCAGCCCTCCGATGCGTGTCGCATTTCAAGGTAGAGATGCATCCGCTTTACGTCATAATCGATCAGTTGAACCGTTATTCGTATTGGCGTTTCGAGCTTAACCTCACGTCTGTAGCGCAGATGTGCCTCACCAATAAAAACGGTACCGGGCCCATCAGTATAATAATCGTGGGTAAGAGCCAGAAGCTCGAAAGCCTGATCTAGCGCGCGGTCAAACAATACGTTGAAATATGCCATGTTCAAATGTCCATTGGCATCAATCCAGCCGGGTTCAACCCGCATCAGAGACGATACAAAGGGCACGAAAAAAAGCGGATTTAGCTTACGTTTGGCGGTCATTCATCAGTTCGCGTGTTGACATGACACGCTACCAAAGTCCGCAGCACAATGGCAAGTGGTACCTAAGTACATTCAAATCGTCTATTTTCACTGTTCTCCGCGATACGACGTTTGTAGCTGATCATCTGACAGCCGGGACAAGGACCAAACGAAATATCTTGTGCGGCATGCCCTGTTAAGGCGAGCAATGTTTTAGATAGACCTTCAACTTGACCAATGGTGCCATCCGCGCGGTAAACCGTTTTTCCCTCTTTGATGGTCTCAACAACCTTAATATCCTTGATCGACGTCCTTTCGACTTTGAGGGGGTTTCTATCGAGGATCACAAGATCGGCGAGTTTACCTCTTTCGAGTGTGCCTTTGGTGTTTTCTTCCTTGATTTGATAGGCTGCAAAATGGGTGACGCCAAGCAGGGCGTCATAGGGTGATAGCCGTTCTTGCGGGCCGACCACCGATCCGCTGGCCGTTATTCGGTTCACGGAGGCGTCGACTAGTGGCAGGATGACCGGGCGTGGCGTTATTGGTGCGTCGTGGGAGAGCGTGAACCGCATCCCTTTCTTGACCACCGTATGCGCGGCCATGGATTGAGCCGCCCGCTCAGGACCCCATAGCTTGACTACATTGTCGCCCGCGCCCGGAAGAGCGGTAGATAAATAACTCGGAATAGCCCCGACTGCCCGCATGCGCTCGATCTGATCAGGGCGCATATAGGACGCATGAACGAAAACCGGACGGTGATCATACATACCGTGCTTTTTGATTGCTGCTTCGATCGCGTTGAGCGCTTGTTCGGCTGCGGCATCGCCGTTCATATGCATGTTGATTTGCATCGATGTTGTCCAAAACTTGTCAAAGAAGTCTTGAAGAATTTGATCCGAGATTTGGCGATAAGCGACATAATCGGCGGGCTGACCGGTTGGCGGATTCGCATAGGGCTTGGTCATCCAAGCTGTCGGGATCGAGCCATCGAGCCAGAATTTAATTCCGCCCAATCGCACACGATTGATGTAGCGCTTATCCATATCTGGGCGTGCGGCCAAAAGTTTACCCGCATTATCGGTAACGGTTTTATCATACGACCGATTTACGCCGTAAGCGGCGTCTATAACATCTGCTGTTGCGCTTTCTTTCGCGAAGACAACGAGGTCAATTGGAAGTAGATTTTTATTAATGCCGTTTTTAACAATATCAATATCATCGGGGCTTAAACCAAGGCCGCATTCCATTGCCGTAGTTTGACCATAGGCGGCCCATAGGGCGGCACCTTCGGTTATGACGCGGTCAGCCAACGCCCCTGTAAATTGGGGTCTAAGCGGACGTACTTGAACCAGAAGGGCAGTCTCTTCCATCGGTCCTAAAGGCTCTCTCGTATCTGGTTTACGTAGAAACACACCTCCCTCGGGATCCGGTGTATCCGCTGAAACTTTTGCCAACTTCATCAAGAATGAATTCATTGAGCCTTGATGGCCTGAACTGTCCATCACAAGCACGGGGCGATCGGTTGCAATCTTGTCTAACTCTTCAGCTGTGGGATGGCGTTTTTCGGAAAGCGCCGGGATTGTATAGCCGAAGCCGACAATCCAACCGTCGGCTGGTACTTTTGCTGCTTGGGCTTTCATGCGCGTCACAATATCTGCGACATGTTTAGATCCGAACAAGTCGCTATCAACCAGGTTTTTTCCGAAAACAACCATGTGGCCATGGGTATCGATAAAGCCTGGTAATAGTGTTTTTCCGCCCAAATGGATGATTTCAGTATTTGCGCTCTTGAGCTTAAGGGCCTCGGCCTCTGACCCTGTATAGGCTATAATACCGTCGCTGATCGCAAGCGCTTGAACATAACGGGGCGTTTTGCCCTTCATGGTTAGGATGTCACCACCAACATAAATTTTATCGGCGAAGCCTTTTATTTTGGCTTTTGCATAAACGGCGGTGCCTATACTCGAGGCCGCAAGGGCGGCACCTGCTGATAAGATCTGGCGGCGGGTCGGGCTGATGGCTCCTAGTTTCTTATTCATCTTAACCTCCTCCAAATCTTACGTTACGTAAGAAATATAGGACGGACGGTATGATTACAAGTCATGAAAAGATCAAGGGTTATGATTGATTTTATTTTAAAAAAGTGGAACTGCATTCTTATTATGGCGATGGAGGCAATTGGCTGCACAACAGTGCGATGCTTTGGGCTGCAACCCAAATAATTTGGCTTGCCCGTTATTTATGTTGGTATTCTAAGGTCGTTAATCAGACTGGATCATGGTATTGGTTTCATGGATTTTATTCATTTCTATCAAAATGCAGGATGAGTATGAAAATCATCGCGTGATTGTCGCTTAGTCGGTATTCTTGGGGTAACAAATAAAATACGTCTTTATACGGTTTTGGAACTGATTTACGAGTTTTCTGTGCGCGAATTTTTAACTGGCTTGGCAATTTTGGTTATCGGCGTGCTCTTTGCGGCGCTGATTGCTCCTTTTGTTGTCGATTTTAATAGCCAGCGCTCCTTCATCGAAAACACATTGACGGAAGCCGTTGGCTTTCCAGTAACCATTGGGGGCCAGATCGATATTCGAATTTTACCGTTTCCGGTGCTTCACCTTGAAAAAATTGCCATTGGGGCGCCGGATGGCGGCATGGCAGTAAAGGCCGAGCGGGTAAGCCTTGATATCGCCACCATGCCGCTTTTGAAGGGTGAGGTCCATGTGATGGACGCACTTATCGAGCAGCCTTCGCTCAACGCCGCTTTGGGAACGGATGGGCTAACAAAGGGGGGTAGTCGATCCTCTACTTCTGAACCGAAGGCCGCCTTGGCAGGCGTGCCTATGACGATCGAGAAATTAACGATCAAAGACGGGTCAATGGCTGTTCAGCCGGCGCAGGGTGTTCCGGCGGTTACGCTCACCAAGCTTGATTTAGAGGTGACGGCTGCGTCTTTGATGGGCCCATGGCGCGTTGATGGTTTCGGCGTGTGGAATAATCGACCTGTTGGCTTGCGGTTCTCTACGGGCACCGTGGATGAGGCGGGCTCGCTCCGTATGAAGGGCAGTATGGACCATCCAGGAGGTGGTTTTAAAGCCGATATAGACGGAATGGTCGCGTTAAATCCGCATTTTGGATTTAACGGTAAGCTTGTGGTTGGCGGGGACATGCCGTGGCCCGAGGCCGATCTTTTAACCACGCGGCCATGGTCGGTTTCCACCCAAGCTCATCTGGATGGCAGCAAACTTGAACTCTCCGCCGCCGAGATTAATGCGGGAGGCGATGAGGGCGGGTTTAAGCTCAACGGTTCGGGAGCAGGCATATTGGGCGATGGACGCTCGCTGTCTCTGCTTTTTGATGCGAGGCAGATTGATCTTGATCGTCCGTTACATGTGGATGGGAAACCTAATCCGACGCTTCCCAAGGTTTTATCGGCATGGCGGAATGCTTTGTTGGCCTCGGACGATGATCTACGTCCTTCCATCCCCGTCGATTTGAGCATTGCCATTGATAGTGTGATGGCGGGCGGCGACACGATGCGCGGCTTGAAACTCGAGACGCGACTCGATTCGGGCGGCGTGACGTTGAAGCATGGCGATGTGCAATTACCAGGTAATTCCAAATTATCGGCATCGGGTGAAATTGGTTTATCCGATGGTGGCGCCTTTTATGGCCATGCGAGTTTTACGTCGAAAGAATTGCCGCGTTTTGGTGGATGGGTTGATGGCGAAGCATCAGGCCGTTCGGCGCGGTATGGCGAAGCGCATGAAGTGGGCGGTGAAGCGGATTTGGCATTGTCGTCGACACTTATCGGAGCGAGCAATTTAAAGATTATGCTCGATCAATCTTCGATCACCGGGCTTGTGCGCTATGCGTTACCGGAAATGGGGCAAAGAGGCCGTTTGGATGCGCAATTGGCTTCCGACGGATTTGATCTTGAGCAATTGCCGGAAGCCTCAATTGTCGCGGCGCGGTTTGGTGCGATCGATGCTTCTGTTGTGATTGATGCCCGCAATGTACGTGCGCCTCGTGTGAGGGATGCACATGCCGGGCGGCTGCAAATGAAGGCCACGGCATCGGATGAAGGCCTTGTTATTGATATGCTCGATATCGCCGATATTGGTGGCGCGAATGTCAAAGCAAGCGGGCGCTTAACCTCTGCGGGGGATCGCGTTGAAGCTTTGATTGATGCGAAAGATGTTGGGCCGATTGCGGTTCTGTTTCGAAAAGTATTTCCCGGCCCCGTTGCCAATGCGGTTGCGGATCGGGCGAAACTGCTGGGGCCCGCCAAGTTTAATGTTACGGCGCAACGGGCTTCCGACAAAGCGCGGACGATCCAATTGGCTTTTGATGGCACTGCTGCGGGGAGCGTTCTCTCAGGCACCGGTAATATGACCGTTGATGAGGATGATCTCGCTTTGGTGGGTGATATCAAAGCAAGTTCGGCCGATGCAGGCCTTATGCTTCGGCAAATTGGTATTGCAGTTTTGCCATTACCGCTTGAAGGGGGCGCGCAATTATCCGCGCGTATCGGTGGACATTCGGCGGGTGGATTTCTCCTTGGTCTAAAGGGCGATGTGGCTGGTGCTGCCGTATCAGGCGATTTGAAGCTTGATACAGCTGCATCGCATGTGAATGGCTCGGTTCGTTTCAGCTCGAATGACGCGCTTCCTTTAATGCAGGCGTTGGCATTTCCGACGCCGGACGTATCGAGCCGATTGCCTGTTGCACTCACGGCCCTTGCGGATTGGGGCAATGCTGGCCTTCGCTTGAATGATTTTGATCTACAAGTGAGTGGCCGCCGTTTTTCAGGCGCTGTCACTTATGCAAGCTCTAACGGAAAATTGACGGGTGACGTGGCGGTTGATGCGGTCTCGCTGCCTGCGATAGCTTCACTTGTTGTTGGGCCGATTGGAGCGCCAACCGCTGGCGGTATCTGGCCCGCGACGCGGTTTTCGCCGCCCGGGCCGCCGCCGTTTGATGTGGATGTTACGCTAACGGCCAAGGCATTTGATACAGGGTTTGGACCGATCATGTCCGGTGCCGCTATGAAGCTGCTTTGGCAACCGGATAGCGTAGAAATTCGCGACTTTAAGGGTGACGCGTTGAAGGGGCATGTGCGCGGCAATGTGGCGGTGCGGAGTGCGAGTGGGCTTGGCAGCTATTTGGCGAAGCTGACATGGACCGATGTTTTACTCAGTGAGCTTCTACCGAAATCTGGCGTGACGGGTATGGCCGATTTTGAGTTTGACGCAGGCGGGTCAGGTGAAAGTCTTTCGGCCTTCGCCAATGTGCTTGCCGGTGGCGGCTCGATGAAGGCGAAGAACGTTACATTGCCAGGCTTCGATGTTGCAGCCGTTGGAGCCGTCACCAAAGCGCTTGATGCGGAACGTGATCCACCGGACCCGAAAAAACTCAATGAGTTGATCGCAACAAAATTAATGGCAAAGCCACTTGCGATAGCTGCTTTGCAGGCCCCTATGACGGCATCGGGCGGCGTCGTTCGTTTTGGTCCGATCGAGACGCATGATGGTGGCGCTTTGGTGCAGGGTAGCCTTGCCCTCGATATTCGCTCGTTGCGCGTCGATGGACGTTCGACGCTGCTTTCCGATGATGCGCCTAAGGATTGGGTTGGGCCACCACCGCAAGCATCCGTTGGCCTTAAAGGTTTTGTAGGCGGAACGATGATCCGTGATGTGGATGCCTCCTCGCTTTCAAACATCATCACGACGCGTACGGTTTCGCGTGAACTTGCACGATTAGAAGCCCAAGAAGCTGATTTGCGCGAGCGGAATGCGTTTGCTCGTCACTTGAAGCATGATCGCGAAATGGCGGAACAGGCTAGAAAAGCCGCTGAAGAAGAAAGATTAGCGGAAGAAGCGCGTAAGGCAGAGGCAGCGCGTGCGGCAGAAGAAGCACGTAAAAAAGCGGAAGCCGAAGAAGCTGCAAGAAAGGCTAATGAAGCCTCGGAAACGCAGAAGATTTTGGACGATCTTTCCGGTCAAGCGGCGGCGGAAGATGCAGCCCGTAAGGCAAAAGAAAAAGAAGTGTTAGAGGGCGTTGACCAGTTGATTAAAGGCGGTGTGCCTAATCAACCTTGAATATTTAAGCGCGTTTGATAATCGCGCAAAATGGCAAGCCTTATGGCGGAGGATAGGTTTTGTTCTCCGCGTCCAGCATCGATACGGCTGATTTCGGCATTCACACTGTGTCCATTGGCTTTAGCGAGCGCTTGAAGCGCGTCCCAGAATTCAGGTTCAAGCGAAACGCTGGTGCGATGCCCTGCAATGACGACGGAATGTTTGATGAGCCCCGTCATGATGCGGGTGGTAAATCATCATCGGGGGAAAGACGCGCACCGTCGACAATGCGGGCGATCTGATCTTTGCGGGTTTTTTCGGCCAGTTTTTCGGCTTTGGTTCGACCGAAGGCAGCGCGGTTTTCAGCTGCTTTTTGCTCGTCCTTCTTTTTCTGAAGGGATTTTTTGGCGCGGTTAAAGGGGATAATCTCGGCCATAAATGCTTTGTATTACGGCTTTTTGCGGAAGGCGCTCAGGCTTACAATCTCTGCGCCGCCTTCGCCATCCTTACGGGGCGTTTCGCTGGCCTCGAGAATCCGTTCAAGGAGCTGCGGATCTTCGGCATCGACGTGGAGATCTTCCGGCGTATCATTATCAGCGGATTCAACACCGGCGAGTTCAAATTTGAGGCCAAAATCAACCGACGGGTCCCAAAATCCCGACATGGCATCGAAGGGAACGATCAGCTTTTCGGGAATGCCGCCAAAGGAGAGGCCGACTTCAAGCCCGCTATCCGTGACGGTGAGGTCCCAGAATTGGTGTTGCAGGACGATGGTCATTTCTTCCGGATGCCGCTCAAGCAGGCGCGTCGAGATCTGCACACCAGGTGATTTGGTGCGGAAGGAAATGAAAAAATGATGTTCGCCGGGCAGGCCGTGTTGGGACGCGTCAACGAGCACGCGCTTCACAACGCCGCGCAGCGCCTCTTGGACCAGAAGGTCGTATCGGATCATATCTTCTGGCATCTTACGCTATCCCACACCACAAATTAAGTGGAGGCTTCTGTTGCCAGGCGCCTCCGGGCCCCGCCTTACGCTGCTAGGCGCAAGGGCTTTGATTTCGGTACCAGCGCCGCATTACGCAGCGAGAGCCACCGGAGCATAGTTGTCATTGGCAACTATAGAAAAGCCCGATAACGGCGGAACCATACCGGAAGAAAGATCACCCTTTACGCCCTCGTCGATCCTATTTCGCCCCCGCCAAAGTGCATGTCGAACCATAGAAATTGGCCATGCCATGCATTTAGGTGGAGGCGCCGGGTACCGCCCCCGGGTCCGAAAGGTTTATTCCGATGCTCGTTTATCCTCATAGCCGCCTTGCGACGGCAATCTGAATATAGGCGTTTAAAGCGCTAAACGGAAGGGGCTAATCCATTGGGGACAAATAGGGGGTGTTTTATGAATTTCAGGTCCCGTTTCAGCTCTTAACAGGGTAAGGTCGCGGCTTAAGAAGGATTCGGGACATGCAGGCCTATCACGATCTACTGAAGCGGGTATTGACGGACGGTGTCGTTAAGACAGACCGGACGGGAACGGGTACGCGCTCGGTCTTTGGCCACCAGATGCGGTTTGATCTGTCCAAGGGTTTTCCGCTGGTAACGACGAAAAAGCTGCATTTGCGGTCGATTATCCATGAATTGCTGTGGTTTATCGCGGGCGAGACGAATATCGACTATCTTCGCAAAAATGCCGTGACGATTTGGGATGAATGGGCGGATGAAGGCGGCGAGCTTGGCCCTGTTTACGGCAAACAATGGCGCTCCTGGGCCACTCCGGACGGCGGAACCGTCGACCAGATCCAGTGGGTGATCAACGAGATCAAGCGCAACCCGGACTCGCGGCGTTTGGTGGTTTCGGCTTGGAATCCGGCCGATTTGGACAAAATGGCGCTACCGCCCTGCCATTGCCTTTTTCAATTTTACGTCGCCGAGGGGCGGCTTTCTTGTCAGCTTTATCAGCGTTCGGCGGATATTTTCTTAGGCGTTCCGTTCAATATCGCGAGCTACGCGCTGCTCACCCATATGATGGCGCAGGTAACGGGGCTGAAGGTGGGTGATTTCGTGCACACATTTGGCGATGCGCATATTTATTCGAACCATCTCGAGCAGACGGAACTTCTATTGTCGCGCGAGCCTCGGCCTCTGCCTGTTCTAAAACTGAACCCAAAGGTTCAATCGCTGTTTGATTTCACCTTCGATGATATTGTGATCGAAGGCTATGATCCGCATCCCGCCATTAAGGCCGCAGTTGCGGTTTAAGGACTTTTCATGATCCGTATTCGTCGTGCTGAGACAAAAGACCGCGCCCTTGTGTATGGGCTCATCCGTGATTTGGCCGTTTACGAAAAGCTGCTCGATCAAGTTGATGCAACCGAAGCTATGATTGGCGATGCGCTTTTTGGTGAAAACCCCCGCGCTTTTTGTGAAATTGTATCGTGGAACGGCGAGGATGCGGGGTTTGCGCTCTGGTTTTACAATTTTTCGACGTTTCGCGGGAAGCACGGCCTGTTTTTAGAAGATATCTTTGTTAATCCCGATTATCGCGGCTGGGGATTGGGCAAGGCGTTGCTCAAGCATCTCGCCCAGCGTTGCGTCGAAGAAGGCCTCGCGCGCTTTGAGTGGTCAGTGCTGGATTGGAATGAGCCTTCGATTGCCTTTTATAAAGCCATGGGTGCCGAGATGATGGATGGCTGGACGGGATGCCGTGTATCGGGCGATGCGCTGGTACGTTTGGCGGCTGCGGAATGAGTCTTCCTCTCTCCCTCGTTGTTGCGATGGCCGAAAACCGCGTAATTGGACGCGATAATGGACTTATCTGGCGGATTAAATCCGATTTGAAGTATTTTAAGGCCAATACGATCGGGCGTCCTGTGATTATGGGGCGGAAGACCTTTTTATCGATTGGGCGACCGTTACCGGCGCGGGAAAACATTGTTTTGACCCGTGATCCGGATTTTTCGGCGACCGGCGTTCATGCGGTTCGATCTATTGATGAGGCAATTGAACTTGCCAATCGGCTCGGTGTCGAAATGGGCGCCTCCGAGATTGCCGTGGCCGGTGGCGCCGATGTCTATGCCCAAATTCTGCCGCTGGCGCACAAGATTGTACTCACCCTTGTTCATGCGAGGCCGGAGGGGGATGCCTTTTTCCCAGCCTTTGAACAGACGAATTTTCACGAAATCTTCCGCGAAACCCATGATGCCGGTCCGGATGATCAATATTCGTTCACTTATATCACCTATCAACGGATCTGAAGCGAGAACGTGAGCGGGGAGGAGCCGTTGACGAAACGGTGCGGAAACCCCATCTGAGAGAGAGTTGTCGGCTCAATTTGCCGGAAGCCGAATAGAAAAGGACGGATTGGATGACCTGGAGTAATCAAGGCGGCGGTGGACCATGGGGTCCGAAAAAGCCAAATCCCTGGGGTCAGGGGCCACAGGGTGGCGGCAAAAATAATGGTCCGACGCCGGATCTCGAGGACATCATCCGCCGGAGCCAAGACCAGCTGAAATCCATGATGCCAGGCGGGGCCTTTAGCGGTCGCGGCATGGGTTTGATCGGAATGGCCGCCGTGGTGCTATGGCTCGCCAGTGGCCTTTATACGGTTAAGCCCGACGAAGTGGGCCTTAATCTCGTGTTTGGTCGCTATGTCGGTTCGACGCAGCCAGGTTTGAATTACAACCTTCCTTATCCAATCGGTTCGGTGATCCGTCCGAGTGTGACGACGGTGAACACGACGGAAATCGGGTTTCGTTCGGGCGAGGGTCGTGCGCGCAATGCGCAGCGCGATCTGGCCGAAGAGAGCCTGATGCTGACGGGTGATGAGAATATTGTCGATATCAATTTTGCGGTGCAATGGCAGGTAAACCCTGCCAAGGCGGGTGATTTCGTCTTTAATATTCAAGAGCCTGAAACCTCGATTAAAGCGGTTGCCGAAAGCGCGATGCGCGAAGTGATTGGCAAGCGCAATATTCAGGCGATTTTGACGACGGAGCGTGGTGCGGTTGAAGCCGATGTGCGCCAATTGATGCAGGACACGCTCGACTCTTATGGTGCGGGTGTCGTGATCCGTCTCGTGCAATTGCAGAAGGTTGACCCGCCTGCGCAAGTGATTGATGCGTTCCGCGATGTTCAAGCTGCAAGACAAGATCAAGACCGTGCGCGCAACGAAGCGGAAACCTATGCGTCGAAAGTTGTGCCGGAGGCACGTGGTGAAGCAGCGCGTATTCAGCAAGAATCGGAAGCCTATCGTGAGCGTGTGATTGCGGAAGCAACCGGTCAGGCGAGCCGCTTTAGCCAGATTTATGCCGAGTATAAAAA
>Ga0164297_10005525_pt1 | contig 10789 bp, 9 predicted proteins | sample GEODES058metaG_FD_113539 | JGI IMG/M metagenome (GOLD analysis project Ga0164297, IMG submission 113539) | Dystrophic lake water microbial communities from Trout Bog Lake, Wisconsin, USA - GEODES058 metaG | ecosystem: Environmental > Aquatic > Freshwater > Lake | place: USA: Trout Bog Lake...
GAGGTAATGGGAATATCGTTAAAGGCACTTGAATCGCTCTTACAAAGAGCCAAACAACGGCTAAGGGAACAACTTTCTGACATATACGACCGAAGGAAACCAACTTAATAATCGTCTATTGTAATAAGCTATGCGCAATACATCAGAAAAAGACAAATGGATCGAAGAAGTGATCAATAGCGCCGGAAACATCAACAGAATTTCAGGCGATGCAAGATTGTATGAAAAAATGCGGGCCGGCCTAGAAAACAATGCAGTGCCGACACGTTCGTTGTGGCCACGTATTTCACTGGCAGCATCGCTGCTGTTAGTGATCCTGAACACAGCAATTGTTATTTATAATTACTTACCCCCACAACCCAACAAAAGCTCCGCAGGGGTATATGAAACAATGAAGGCAGAATTAAATATTTTAACCAATGATAATTCAGTGACCTATGCAGGAAAATAAAACGAATCGCCTCTTGAAATGGTCTGTGCTCCTATTGGTCATGTCCAATATCGGCATCTTAGTATCGCTATGGGTGAAGCCCCATTTAGGCAGGCATTTGCCACCTCCGCCACCCCAACACTTAGGGCCAACTGCCCCTCTGGATCAGGCACTGCATTTGACTAATCAACAGTCCGCACGGTTTGACGAGTTAAGGGCTGCAAATCAGATCAAAATAGACAGCATTAAGGCTGTTGCCATTGACGTGCGCAAAGCCTATTTTGATTGTTTAAAAGATACAAACGACAATTCAGCAAAGTCTGATTCACTGGCCAAAGAGCTGGGAGCGTTACATTATGCGATCGAGGCGCAAACCTTTGCACACTTTAAGTCTATCAGATCTTTACTGCAAGACGACCAAAAGAAAATTTTCGATGACATGATGACAGATGTACTGCGTACAATGCCTGAACAGCCCCATATCCAAATAAACAAAGCGGAAAGGCCAGATGACTATAATGGACCCGGTATGCGACCTGAGGAAAGAGAACGGGGTCCTCACAGACCGCCACCACCGCCCGGCGCTCCCCCACCACCCGGGGAGGAGATGCATCGACCACAATAGTTGCAATATTCAGCTAATAGTTTGATTCACTTCGAATTCCCACCAACTATTTTTTATCACATTACCCAAAAATAAGAAAGAGGTTGCCAAAACCTGACAACCTCTTTCTTATGTAAAATTATTAACTAAGCTAATTTGAACGCATGCTTCACTTTACTTACGTAGTCCAGTTTTTCCCAAGTGAATAGTTCAACATCCATCTGACGGGTTTTACCATCTGCGCTTCTGAAGTTTTTTGAAACGGTCTCAGGTACACGACCCATATGACCATAAGCTGCACATTCGCTATACATAGGCTGACGCAGTTTCAGGCGGGTTTCAATAAAGTAAGGGCGCATATCAAATATCTCTTCCACGATCTTAGCGATCTGACCATCATTCATGTTCACTTTAGCAGTGCCATAGGTATTTACATAAATGCCCATTGGTTTGGCAACACCGATAGCGTAAGAAACCTGAACAAGGATCTCATCACAAACGCCGGCAGCAACCATGTTCTTGGCGATATGACGTGTTGCATATGCCGCAGAACGATCCACCTTGCTCGGATCTTTACCGGAAAATGCACCACCACCGTGAGCACCCTTTCCACCATAGGTATCAACAATGATCTTTCGGCCTGTAAGACCGGTATCACCATGCGGACCGCCGATCACGAATTTACCGGTTGGATTTACATAATACTTGATATGGTCGTTGAATAAATGGTTATACTCGGGATAGTTGTTCAAAATACGTGGGATCAATACAGATTTTACATCAGCAGTGATCTTATCTTGCATTTCTTTCTCATCTGCAAAATCATCATGTTGTGTAGAAATAACTATAGTATCAATACGCACCGGCTTGTTATTATCGTCGTACTCCAGTGTTACCTGACTTTTTGCATCCGGGCGCAGGTAGGTCATATCCTTTCCTTCGCGGCGAATGGCAGCCAATTGCAACAGGAGATTATGAGCCAGATCTAACGCCAAAGGCATGTAGTTGGTTGTCTCATTGGTAGCATAGCCAAACATCATACCCTGATCACCTGCACCTTGTTCTTCTTTTTCTTTGCGTTCAACACCCTGATTAATGTCGGGCGATTGCTCATGAATAGCAGACAAAACGCCACAAGAATGTGCCTCAAACATATATTCGCTCTTGGTATAGCCAATACGCGCTATCACCTCGCGGGCGATCGTCTGTACGTCGATATAAGTATTGCACTTTACTTCTCCTGCCAAAATTACCTGACCGGTAGTAACCAGGGTTTCACAGGCAACTTTTGATTGTGGATCCCACGCCAGAAAATTATCTACCAATGCGTCAGATATCTGGTCAGCAACTTTATCCGGATGGCCCTCAGAAACAGATTCTGATGTAAAAAGATACGGCATAAATTTTGTTCTATTTTTTGATAATTAATAATAAAAGGACTGCAAGTTATTCTACTGTTACCGATTTTGCAAGGTTGCGGGGCTGATCAACATTACATCCACGCATGATAGCTATATGATAAGCCAACAATTGTAGTGGCACGATGGTGATCAATGGGGATAAGACTTCTTCTGTTTCGGGAACTTCGATAATGTGATCTGCTAGTGCTCTGATCTGAGTATCGCCTTTATGCACTACAGCAATGATCTTGCCTTTACGCGCTTTTACTTCCTGAACATTGGAAACTATTTTTTCATATGCACTCTTATTGGTAGCTAAAAACACCACCGGCATATTCTCATCTATCAATGCTATCGGACCGTGCTTCATTTCAGCAGCCGGATAACCCTCTGCATGAATATAGGATATCTCTTTTAATTTTAATGCACCTTCAAGTGCCACAGGGAAATTATATCCCCTGCCGAGATACAAGAAGTTGGTAGCGTCCTTATAAATAGCCGCTATTTCTTTGATCTGAGCATCTAGTTCCAGAGTCTCTTCGATCTTTTTAGGGATATTCTCAAGTTCTGTGAGTATTTCCCTGATCTTGGAAATAGGCATAGTACCTTTTACCATTGCTATTTGCAAGGCAATAAGCGTAATGATAGATACCTGCGTTGAAAATGCTTTGGTTGATGCAACACCTATTTCAGGACCGGCATGGGTGTAGGACCCTGCATGTACTTTGCGCGGAATAGATGAGCCGATAACATTGCAAATACCATAGATCAAGGCCATGCGTTCCTTGGCAATTTCAACCGCTGCCAAAGTGTCGGCAGTTTCACCTGATTGTGAGATCGCTATAACAACATCAGACTCATGAATAATAGGATTGCGATACCTGAATTCTGAGGCGTATTCCACTTCTACAGGCACACGTGCCATGTCTTCGATCAGGTATTCACCAATAAGTCCGGAATGCCATGACGTGCCACAGGCTGTAATTATAAATCTGTCGGCATTTACTACCCTATTGATATATTCATTCAGCCCGCCAAGTCTTATCCAACAGCCGTTGGCACTCATCCGACCCCGTAAAGAGTCCTCAATGGCCTTGGGTTGTTCATAAATTTCTTTCAGCATGAACGTTTCAAAACCACCCTTCTCTATCATTTCCAGTGAAAGTTCGAGCTTTTGAATTTCATGCGATTTCTCAATGTTGCCAAGCGTCTTTATGGAATAAGACCCATCTCTGTTCAACACAGCATATTCCATATCATCCAGATACACTACGTTCTTAGTGTATTCTATGATGGGTGAGGCATCTGATGCAACGTAAAATTCATTTTCTCCTATACCCAATACCAATGGGCTGCTTTTTCGGGCAGCTATCAATTGATCAGGATTATTACGATTCAATATTACTATAGCATAAGCGCCAACAATTTCGTTGAGTGCCAGCCTTACTGCATTGTCGAGTGAAGTATTTTCAGCTTTCATCAACATTTCAATCAGGTTTACCAGCACTTCAGTATCGGTATCCGACTTAAATGTATAGCCTCTTTTTAAAAGTTCTTCTTTAATGGCAGCGTAGTTTTCAATAATCCCATTGTGGATCAATGCAAGATCACCGGACTGAGAAATATGCGGATGTGCGTTTCGGTCGTTTGGCTCGCCGTGAGTGGCCCAACGGGTGTGCCCGATCCCAATGTTCGCAAAAAAGGGTGCCTGCTCCACTAATTTTTCCAGCTCGCTAACCTTGCCCGCTTTTTTGAAAATTTTCATTTCACCGGCATTGAGCACAGCAATACCTGCACTGTCATAACCTCTGTATTCCAGTCTTTTCAGCCCCTTGATCAGTATTGGGGTCACTTCTTTGTTACCGATATATCCAACTATTCCACACATACAAAAAATTAATGACTAAGTTTTGAATACGTTACCACAAATTTAGCGCGGCTGGTAGAATCAGATAAACTCCCCCCCCCAACTACTAAATGGAATGCTCCATAAAAATCTTGAGAACCGTTAATATGTAAATGTATTGAATCGCTTTTCATGGCTATAGCCTGCATTACTTCTCTTGGCAGGTCCACAGTGTAAACATAGTTATTTGTAACGGGAAACTGATGGAGGTAACCATCCATCATGGTAAGCGGCGTAAGACTGGTTGTTGGATAACGGTCTGCAACAAGGTATAACTGATTCAATGCTGTTGCCGAATCAGGATAAACACCACCCATGCCGTTTCCAATACTTAACCCGTTGGGATATAGCTTAATAGGCGGACCAAGAGTATCCGGTCCATAGATAGGCGCCATCGGATTATATTGCGGCAACATGGTAAATTGAAGCTCTGCTTTATTGATCACCACGCCTTTGGGGATAGAATTGATCCCATATATCTTTACATCAATACTGGCACCTGGTTGGTTCTGCAATGCTACAATACTGTCGTTGGCAGCAGTGCTATGCAATAATGCATTTATAGGGTACCGGCTGTAGGACTTTGTTATTTGATTAAAGTGTGTACAGACAGCATAATTATAAGAATATTGTTGAATCAGCGTATCTGTAATCGTGGAACCCTTGGTATGATAATACAATAAAACCCCGGCCGATGAGTATTCGTCAATGCCGTCCAGTTCAAAATATGGAATTACGTTTGAAACACTTCGGGTATCCGCAGGACGCACACAAATACCGTTAAATGCCGAAATAAACGCTGCGCTTGGGTCGGCAGCGTTATAACTATTGGCCAGAGCCACATTCAGCAATTCAGTAAAATAAGTATTGAGCCGGATACGCATACTAGCGTGATCAGCGCCCGCCACATTATCAGAATCCTGTAAATGATACATATTAACTGTAAATGGCGCTGTAATAGGATTACGTTCGTCGACAGCTTTGTTGGTGAACGAGTAATAATTGGAATAGTATCCCATTGAGTCAGTCATATAAAATGCCTGATAGGTCTGGGTGAGGTTTTGATTGGAAGTATCACCATAAAGCAGACAACCATAGGTAAAAGGCACCACTAAAACACAAGAATCTATGGTAACTGTTGAATCAATGAAAGGGTCATAACCCGGTGAGCCAGGGGTGATCTGAAAAAATGTTGACCCGGTCATGGTGCCAAAAAACGGATCATACATATTCCCAATAGCTTCATATACGGGGATTCCCGAATAATTCACATTGGTCATCACAGTATCATCAAAATAAGTGTGTGTTATACAAGAGAGTACTAACTGTTTGATCTGTGCTGTATCATTGGATGGCGATAACTTGGAGCTGATAAGGGTATTTTCGCGACATGCCGCGACAAGTATTGCTAAAGACAATACAGCCACAGCCTGCTTGATCAGAATAGAATAATGCTTCAATTTGTGAATTTGAATGCTAAAGTGAAAAATTAATTTCTAAGACTCTGTTAAGCTTTTATAAAGCTCCAAAAGGGGTGTAATATTTTCCTTCCACTCTGCATCATATTGAAGCACCTTTTGACTTTTTCCGAATTTGATATCTGCCGGGAATGAACCATTTTCGCTCTTTTCAGAGCCGATCACCACCACATCTGCAAATTTTGAACCACCGTTAGTAAGCGCATTATTTGTGCTTTCTTTAAATATTTCAAAATCTTTATCTTTAATATCGCCACTGATGATCGCTTTTCTGTGGAAATTCGGATTCAGTACCTCGTTGAATTGGTTGTCTTGTGCGGTATAGATCACTTTAGAATAACCAAATACCGGTTCTTTTTTATAGGTGGTCTTTAAATACAATGGTATAAGTGATGTCATCCAGCCATGGCAATGGATCACATGTGGCGGCCAGCCAAATTTCTTAACGGTCTCTAAGGCGCTTTTGCAAAAGAAGATCATTCTCTCAGCATTATCGTCATAGAAATTATCCTGATCGTCACGGAAAACAGTTTTGCGTTTAAAGTAGTCCTCATTATCCATGAAATACACCTGCAAGCGGGCGTTGGGCAGAGAAGCCACCTTGATTATCAAGGGATAATCGTCCTTATCTATGATAACGTTGATTCCCGAAAGCCTGACCACTTCGTGCAGTCTGTGACGCCTTTCGTTGATCACACCAAACCGGGGCATGATGACCCTAACTTCAAGACCTGCATCAAAAGTTTTGATGGCCAGTTTATTCAGTATATGGGCAAAATCTGTGAACTCAATATAAGGGGCCAGTTCGTTGGCAATGATCAGTACGCGTTTCTTTATGTCTACAGACATGCAAAAGAGTTGATAATTAAATTTTAATAAATAATGGGCAAAGTTACGAAAATATACATTTCAAACCTTATTTTGCGCCCTTGATGTTGAAAAAAATAAAATGATAATATTTAAAAAAGTTGCAGAAATCAGAAATTTTCTGGACAAGGAACGTCTTGAAGGTTCTGAGATCGGCTTTATTCCAACCATGGGCGCACTGCACGAAGGTCATATATCTTTGGTGCAACAATCACTCAATAATGGCAATTATACAGTTTGCAGTATTTTCGTAAATCCGACCCAATTCAACGACAAGAAAGACCTGGAATTATATCCGGTAACTCCTGAAAGAGACATAGAAATGTTGCTGGAAGCGGGTTGTAACGTTCTTTTCATGCCGGACGTTCAAGAAATGTATCCCAACGGTTTTGACCGGCAACCTGCTTATAATTTTGGTAATCTGGAGCAAATACTGGAAGGAGAAAAACGCCCCGGTCATTTTAAAGGTGTGGGACAGATAGTGGGCAGGCTATTGGAAATTGTGCTGCCGGACTGGGTCTATCTGGGACAAAAAGACTACCAGCAATGTATGGTGATCACCCGCCTTACCGAACTCATGCAAATCAAAGATCAGGTAAAAATAGTGATCTGCCCCACCCAAAGAGAGCCTGATGGTCTGGCAATGAGTAGCAGAAATCGAAGACTCAGTACTGAGGAACGAGAAAAAGCAGTAGTAATATTTGAGTGCCTTGAACATATCAGGAACAGAAAATTGACTGGCAATTTTGCCGCAATAAAGATGGAATGCGAGCAAATGTTGAAAGATGCAGGTTTTGAAACTGAATACATTGCCTTGGCTGATTCAAGAAACCTTAATCTTTTAGACAATTATAATCCAGATATAACAATGGTTTCTTTGATCGCCGCACGGATAGGGAATGTGCGATTGATAGACAATATATTAATTGCATAAATCAAAGTGCTGCTTTTTTACCTGATTATTCGTGAAGAAATAAATAAACCAAAAATCGGGTCAATTAACATTGACGCTTCCATTTTTTATTGATGTAAACTTCAAGACGCAACTAAAAATCCAAATATTTTTACGATTTTCGCTACAGAATGAAAATGCATGAAGTGGCTTCGGCCAGTGACCGACAATTATTCCTTCAGTTGGCTGTTGACTTGTACAAAAGTGATAAAGAGTGGATCAGACCACTTAATAAGGATATCGAAGAGGTATTTGACCCGGTAAAAAATAAAGCTTTCAGAAAGGGAGAATGTGCCCGATGGTTATTGATCGACGATACCGGTAAAGCTATAGGCAGAATTGCAGCATTTGTAAACAAAAAATATAAGCAAGAACAACCAACCGGAGGAATCGGCTTTTTTGATTGTGTCAACGATCAGCAGGCTGCGTTTTTCATGTTCGACCATTGCAAAAAATGGTTGGAAGAAAGGGGCATGGAAGCAATGGATGGGCCAATCAATTTCGGTGAACGCGATAAATGGTGGGGACTGTTGGTTGATGGTTTTTATTCACCACTCTATTGCATGAATTATAACCCACCCTACTACAAAGCCTTTTTTGAAAATTATGGCTTTCAGGTTTACTTCAATCAGATCTGTTTTGGAATGAAGGTCAAGCAACATTTGCCCGACAAGTTCTACGACCGGCATGCAATAATCGCTGCAGACAAAGGGTACAGGGCTGAAATGATCCAAAAATCGAATTTGGAAAAATATGCCAGAGACTTTACCTATGTTTATAATAAGGCATGGGCCGGGCATGGCGGTGGTAAGACATTGGAAGAAAAAGTTGTGATCAAGATGTTTGCAACAATGAAACCTGCTATGGATGAACATCTAACCTGGTTTGTATATTACAAGGAAGAACCTATTGCCATGTGGGTGAACCTGCCCGACATGAATCAGTACTTTAAACACATGAATGGCAAATTCGGATTATTGGAAAAATTAAAATTCCTGTACCTGAAAAGTTTTGGAAAATGCAACCGTTTTGTAGGTCTTGTGTTTGGGATCATACCTGAGTTTCAGGGTAAGGGCATCGATGCCTATATTATTGTAGAGGGGGCAAAAGTGATTCAAGCCGAGGCGCGGTATGAAGACTATGAAATGCAGTGGATCGGAGATTTCAATCCAAAAATGGTGAATATTGCCGAAAATTTGGGCACCCACAGAAGCCGCACATTAAGCACTTACCGCTATCTTTTCGATAGTACAATAGAATTTAAAAGACATCCGTATCTGGGGTAGAATAAACGATCAGTCGAATACATTAAATGCTAAGCGTTGCATTGGGAATAAAGATGAACGGCAATTTTCAATAGAAACCGCTCAGTGTGGCTCTAAAAAAGACCATTGATATTATCCTTATATACTTCTAATATTTGTGTCGTAACAGGTCGTATTTCCGGCACTCACTTATTGTACATCATGCTGATGATCCGAACAACCTCCCTGCCTTCTTCTGCACCTGTCATTACGGCATGTCCATGAAACAGCACATCTACAACATTTTGTATGACAGCATCATGATTGCTCATGCTGCCCTGATATAGCCCGTAATCGTTTGCTTTGGCGGTTATGTTGATTGGAGGCAGGTCACCGCCTTTTAACCGCTGATATTCTATAGTGTTCAAATATTGACCACCGATTTTTACCGTGCCATGTTCAGCAATTATGGTAATGGACCCTTCCATATTGCGCTCATAGGCATTGGTAGTAAAATTAAAATTCACAATGGCACCGTTGGCCGCGTTTAAAACAAAACTACCTGTATCTTCTACCTCCGTATTATGCTGATGCGCGAAGTTTTGCACACGACCGGCAGCGTCGGTAATGGTGCCGTTCAGGTAGAATAATATATCCACAAAATGACTGAATTGGGTAAACAGACAACCTCCATCCTTCATTTTGTTGCCGCGCCAATCGCTTCCGGAATAATAGGCGTCTCCCCTATTCCAGAAACAATTCACCTGTATCATGTAGATCTCACCCAGGGTCTTACTGTCCATTAGATGTTTTACTGCCTGCACAGGGGGATTATAACGGTTTTGCTTTACTGCGAAGATGGTTTTACCGGACGAATTGGCGGCTGCTATCATATTGTCACACTCTGCAACCGACAAGGCCATAGGCTTTTCTACCACGGTATGCAACCCGGCAAGCAACCCTTTAATGGTATGAGGTTCATGCAGATAGTTTGGCGTACACACACACAGCACGTCCGCACTGATCCCGGACAACATACTATCCAGATCATTAAAAAAGGGCACACCTTCCGGTACTTGTGTTCTGACGGATTCGTCATGGTCGCAAATACCTACCAGCGTTGTGTGAGCATTATGCAATATATGGCCTGCATGCCTGCGACCAATATTGCCATAGCCAACTATACAAAAACGGATCTTCCGGTCAGATTTCAAATAAAAAAGAATTGCTCAGGTACAAAGATATATATCCCACCGATAACGAAGCAGCCTGATTTATATTGTGTTATCCGGTGATACTGCGGAACAAAGTGTAACGCAACAACATTTCAGCACCAACACAAAGAATACAGATCAATGCAAACGGGAAGAACAACTCTGTATAATGTTTATACGAGCTGACCTCTATGCTGGTTTTTTCCAACTTATCGATCTCATTATAAATATCTTCCATCGATTTGTTGCCGGTCGCTCTATAGTATTTACCGCCTGTCTGCTGCGCTATTTGTTTCAATAGCGCCTCATCAATTTCTACCGGCATCATTTGTTTTTGAATGCCCATAGGGGTCTGAACCGGAATAATAGCTTGTCCCATTGTTCCGATCCCAATCGTATAACATTTAACATGATAGGCTTTTGCTATTTCAAGCGCTGTCATAGGATCAATGAGTCCGGTATTATTTACACCGTCTGTCATCAGTATGATCACCTTACTTTTGGCTTTTGAATTGCGCAATCGGTCAACCGCAGTGGCCAATCCCATACCAATTGAGGTACCATCCACTATCAATCCACTTTTTATTTGACTGATCTGATCCTTTAATACATTATGATCAATGGTTATCGGGCACATCGTAAAGCTTTCACCGGCAAAGATCACCATACCGATGCGGTCGGTAGGGCGTTTATC
>Ga0164297_10005527_pt1 | contig 10786 bp, 12 predicted proteins | sample GEODES058metaG_FD_113539 | JGI IMG/M metagenome (GOLD analysis project Ga0164297, IMG submission 113539) | Dystrophic lake water microbial communities from Trout Bog Lake, Wisconsin, USA - GEODES058 metaG | ecosystem: Environmental > Aquatic > Freshwater > Lake | place: USA: Trout Bog Lake...
CCTAGTATATTTAGACAGGCCAATAAGTTTATTGGCTGCAATAATTCCGATGTATGCAACACCACTAACAGGTTGATGGTGATGGCTACACATACTACGCAACTCGCTACGAACAACAAGCATACCTTCATATCTATCTTCTGAATCATTTGGAAAAGCTGTTGCATCTGGTGCTGGATCATATCGACCTCCCATAATTTCGTTATAATACATCTTGGCCAAGCGACGTGCTGTGCCTTTTGAGTTAGGATCAGTTTCTCTATCAATTAAGAGTGCATCTAAGACACCCTCAAAAGCCTTGGTTGCTTCGTCGATCAAGTAGACTTTATCGCCCTTGCTAACAAAGTCACTGATGTTGTCGCCAGCCCAAAAACGTTTGCCTTGCGCTCGCATCTGTTCGCGAATTACTTCGCTCAAATTCTTTTCTTGTTCTTCTGCCATTTATTTCTCCGAGTTATAGGGTCGAGGATGACCAGTCTTGTTACTATTATAGGGGTTATTTAGGTCTATGTCAAGACTTTATTGCGATTGTTCTGCAATCTGGATAATCATAATGCTTGTCGACCTGTGGTGTAAAGTTTTTCTGTTCCAAAAGGTTAAGACCTTCCACACAATCACCAGGTCTCAAGGTATAGTGATATCCAACTTCAAAATCTTTTTGTCGATCCCAACTGTGTTCAGTTCCAATGCTGTAGCGGAATATGTCACGACCATCGGCACGCATCATGCTGGCACGACGGTAAACTTCGGCATCGTCGGTCAAGATACAGCCGCCGCGACCGATTTCCATGGGTTTGGTTCGACCAAAACTGAGACACTGTATGGTGCCGGTCTGATACATGCCCGGAGCCAACTGTCGAGCACAGTCCCAAACTCTAGTGCCTTTGATTTCATAGCTTTCACGCCAGGCCACATCTTCCAACGTGTAGGGAATGTTTAGGATATGCATGGTCATCAGCACACTGAGATAGGTTCTGGCCGGAAAGGTCACAGGGGACCCGTCATGTGTGATTCGAAGAGCCAGTTCTATGGCATGGGTGCAACTGTCAGTGGTAATACAGTAGGGAGCACCGGTGTATTCACACAAGGCAGATTCAAAGTCCTTGATGGCCAGGAAAGCATCACTGTAGTCAGCTAAGGATTTCATTTTTGGTTATACCAGGCCCAGGCATGACGCATGATATCTTCTAGATTAAATTGTGGTTTCCAGGTGCCGACTTTCATAAACTTGCCAGCGTCAGCTGTGAGTATGGCTGGATCACCTTCACGACGTGGTCCATGAACAACCGGAATAGAAGTTCCAGTTATAACTGCGGCCAACTGTATCACAGCAAGATTGCTGTTGCCAGCATTGGTTCCAAGATTGTAAATATCGCTGGGGATAGACCGGTCCATGGCCAGTATGTGCGCAGAGGCTAGATCTTCCACATGAATATAGTCTCGAACACAGGTTCCATCATCGGTAGAATAGTCTGTTCCATACAACATAAAATCTGTACCGGTCTTGACACCTTCCAACACTCGAGCAATAATGTGTGTAGCACCCGGGGCCTGTCCGTGTCGTGCTTGACTGTCAGCACCGCAGGCATTGAAGTAGCGAAAACTCACAAAGTCTAAGCCATAAGCACGGCGGTAACTGGACAACATCCAGTCAATCATGAGCTTGCTCTGACCATACGGGCTGATAGGTTCAGTGGGATCAATTTCTTGAACCGGAGTCATGATGGGATTACCGTAGGTAGCAGCACTTGAACTAAAAATAAATCTAATATGAGTCAACTTGTTGGTGACCAAATAGTTAAGCAGGCTCATGGTCTTGACAAAGTTGTTGTCGTAGTATTCACCTGGATTGGCTATGCTGGGTCCAACCAGACTGGTTCCGGCACAGTGTATGATAGCATCAGGTGCAAATAGTCTGATAGCATCAAGGCCCACTTCGCCGGCAAAATCACCGGTATGCCATTTGGCGCCCGAGTCAATCAGGTGTTGTGGTGGCAGTTGGCGGTCAATGGCCAAGACGCTGTGTCCGGCATCCAACAGTTTGAGAACTGTTTCACCACCGATATATCCGGCACCGCCGGTAACTATAACTCTCATGATTCGATTTTCTTTACTGCATATTTGGCCTGGCTCACGTGATCACGATATCTATTGCCAGCACGATTCCAACTCTCGCCCGTGCCTTCTAAGATATCACAGATACGATCCACAGTGCCATTGGTCCAATCTGAGATCAAGCCCATGTTGTGATGTGGTGCCGTCAACAGGTTTTCTAACTTATGGTATGCGTCATCTATTGACCAAGGAACATAAAGCCTGTTAGGATCATCAGCAAAAGTTTCAGGGAAACTGCGATAAGCAGGATAAAGCACATTAGCGCCAAGTGTGTCTGCCTCCGAGACGGTGTTGCTGACCCAGTCTTGTAAAGCACAGTTAAACAATACCCTAGTATCGTTAAGCAAAGAGTAGTAATCATTTTTCTTTAGGTTCTCGTAAATGGCAAGTTTGCCTTCGCTTTGTAGAACTCTTGCACGGGTTACATACTCGGTATTGTTACTGCGTAACGGGCCGCCTTGCATGATGGCAAACTCAATGTCCTTGTGTCGACCTTGACTGTGATACATCTCAACCAAGTCCAAAAAGAAGCCGGGCTGTTTTTCTTGATCAAAACGGGCGGCAAAGGCCACACGCATTTTTCTTTGTTCAAAGGGTTGAATATTAGCCGCACCACCTATACGTTCTAACACTTCTTCCTTGCCAAATGCTAGACCTGAAATATTGTAAATAGGCGCTTCCCAACCAGCAATACGCATGTGAGCAACCATTTCTTCATTGCTGGCTAATACACCAGTGGCAAATTCATTAACCATTTTCTCATATAGGCCCATCCACTTAGCCATACCCCATACATGAACGAAATCGTCAGGATCAATGGCCTGAGCAAGACAACGAACAAAAATATGGGGACGCTGAGCAGGATCAACTTGATCCAGGATGTAAGGCAAGCTCTCAATACCGGGTTGAAACATGTCTTCAAAGTATACGACGTCTTCACTGGTAACCTCTCCATTACGCATCATCTGCACCAGATTCATCATCTGGCTCATACCAAAGTAACTGCGACCGTGTGCGTCTAGCACTTGACCTACACTGATACTCTGTGTGTTGTCGATAGTGGTGCCGGGCACAATCACATAGTCGATGCCTCTGCGGTCAAATACTCTGGTGTTCCATTCGGTCAGTTGTAGGGTATAGCGAGCTTCGTAACTCTCTAGTCCCATGTAGAATAACTTACGCACGATGACGGTATCCTGCAAATCTGCGGCTGTCCTCTTCCCACATGTTCTTGGCATTTTTGCCTTGGCTGAACTTGTTATACTGTTGCCAAGCATAGGCCTTGAAGTTATACAAATCCTCTTCACGGAATCTATAGCCGTAATCTCTACAGAATTCCAAGTAGTTGGCTAGATCCTCGTGTGCTTGAACAGCTCTGGGACTAAGACGATGTTGGGGTTTACCCATGATATTTCCTTTTTAAAAATTACAGTTGAAAAATAGTAGGTTCGTTGTTGTCTAGGAGTGACTGAAACGTATCATTGATTTCGCCGGCTATCAACAATATAGGCCGAGTGTGCCAACTGGCATTGGCAGTAAAGTGCCATACATTTGGATAATCAGTATACATGACAGTTCCGGGTTCCCAATGAGAAACAATATGATTATTAAAACCCAGAATCTGTCCGTGTTCTCCGGCTGTCAATGTTATGATCACTTGTTTGTGTTTTGGGTTTTCAAACTGCTCAGCAGGGTCTGTGTGTTTGCTGATCACACATCCGGGTCGTTGCATCTGGACATTGCTTATAGACAATTTTTCAAAACCTAACAACCGAGCCATCTTTTCTAGTTTTGGCATTTTTCCAGGATGTTTAAAAAGCGGCACAACATACAGATACTCAGGATGAAACTCACTGGGTGTATACTCTGCTTTTGTAGCCAACGATACCGCAGTATCAAGTTCGTCCATCCAGTCTCCTTGAAATTTGGCAAGAATTTTAACAGGATTTTCTTGATTCTTAAAAATAGTAAGCCGTTCTTGATCATAAGTGTCAGAACCAAAGTATTCAAACTTACTAGGAACCATTGGTTCCATATATTTTATTTCTGGCATGTTTAGATTACAATCGATTGAGCCGGGCGAGTAAGGTTATAACTAATGGAGCATCCGTTCTCGCCATCTTCGGACACTTCAATTACTACATTACGACCAGGATAGCGATCGGCTATCTGTATATATAGGTCGTCTGCAATCATCTCGCAACTTTTCCAGTCCAGTTCTAAAACGGAACTTGAACCTGAATACAGTGACTCACACCAGCGTTTGAACTGGATGAATTCGATGTCCCGGTCATTGTGGAACACATCGATTGACACCCGGAAATGAAATATATGGCGATGAGGACTGGCAAGAAACGATACATCATACTCTCCTGCTGTATTTAATCGAGGATCTGTAGCCGCCGCTGGATAGCAGTGAATGCCTTCTTTACGGAATGTGACCCAAATTTGACGTTGGGCCGCCTGCATTACTCTGTCTACTGTTGCACGTTCTTCTTGTATCATTTTTGCAATAACTCCATGGTTACGATTTTACCAATTGATTCTGCTAGATTTTCTTCGGGTGTCACAATGTGTAGCTTGACGCGATTTTCGTCCTTCTTGGGATCATAGTAGCGTGTTTCAATCACTGTGCCACCGTTGACCTGTTGCACCTTGAAGTTGATAGGGTCTGGTAGATCAATACCGCTTACTGAACAGTCTTCTATTTCGTCAAAGCTACTCAAGCGGCCACTACCTCTGCTTGATACTTTTATTTCGGCATGCCCGCCTACCAAGAGATTGAGCAAGCGTTGTCTTAACCAGTTCTTCATTTGATTACTTCGTCCTTGGTATATTTAGACCAGTCAGTAAACAGATCTCGATTTTGTAAGTCATGCAGGCTGTGACACCACACGCCTGGGTTGGTTGCTGCAAAATCTCGGTCGTCAAGTTTGACTACTGCATTATAACCAAACTGTCGAATGTAAGGTAGCTTGACCGAAATCATAGGAATGAAATTATGGAACTCGACTAAACTAGATTCTAACAGACCTTCGGCCTGTGCCAGATCTAAATCCAAGGTGCATAACCAACCAGCCTCCAAACAGTCTTGAACCATGACTTCCCAATCGCGCCAGCCGTCGGCATCGTTGGTAGCCAGGGCAGGAAAACTCTGATTGGCACCAAAGTAGATGTGTTCACAGTCGTTGTTTTTGGCTTCTTGTAAGACAATTTGACTGTCTTGTAGGCCTACCACAAACAGGGTGGCTTTGCCCAATGCTGGTGTATGTTCTACTTCAGTTCCGGTAAAAAAGCTGACTTCCTCGTGTCCTGCTCTAATCATTTTGTTCAGTGTTGTAGTGAGTTGAGGGATTGTGTTCTTGTTTAAGTTTAACAATTTGTGTCTTTAATTGCAACCGTTGTTTCTTCAAATCAGTCAGTTCGGCATCATCAAATACTCCGGTTGATTCTAAACCGTCGATGCGCTTGTCCAGGGCCTGATGTGCTTGTTCTAAATGTCGGATACGATTTTCCCAGGTCATACTGCCTCCAAATTATCTAGTTTTGATTGATCTAATTCTACTTCATCTTCACTTGAACCGTGTGCGGGTTCGACTTCTTCAAATAACAGATTGAACATGGGACGGCCACTCTTGGCTTTTTTGCCTTTGAATCCTCTCGTGCCAATAATGTCCATCCAGTAGCGGTCATACTTTTCAATGATCTCTTCGGCTTCTGCACGATCGGCGGTGGCAAATATGCTGTCTACAATGTCATGGAAATACTTGTGATCACCGTTTTCGTTACGCATCATGTAGGGATACTTGCCTGCATCGTATTCTCTATTGGCACGTTGGACCGCTTCAATATGCATCCAAACATTGTGACCCATGAGTAGAGCATAGCTAAAACTATCCCACGAGGTCTTGCCTTCCTTGCCAATTTTATTTAGATCGCCGGGCTTGTAGATGCAAATATCCTTCATGGTCAGGTGCTGACTGATTGGGCTTTCGTCAAAGTGATCGACTAGGCCATCAGCCACAACGGCCTGTCCGTATGGACGTGTATCGGTGCTATACTTCTTATCATCGGCGATTGGGCTCATTCTATAGCACCATTTGCCTTCATGTGGCAGATCAATATGATGATACACTTGTCCATTGGCCGTAGCCAAGAACGGACTAGCACAGTCAAAGCTAATAGTAAAGGCAGGATTAACATACTTGCGCACAGCTCGTTGAATGTCAGTCAATAACACTGCCCACTCCAGTTTGCTAGTGCCCAAGAAGTGCATCCAATCATGTATGCCTTCTTTCAAAAATCCATCATGACGCAACGCCACCAATCTACGCAAGATCAAGTGAACGTCACACATATTTTGTCCACCCATGGCCCAACCATCAAAGTGTGTGTCAGGATATTTCACGGGATCACAATAGTCTTTCATGATGTCATACCAGTCATCAGCATTGCGGTGATTGTCGCCCTGCAATACATTTAAGATTTTGGTTCCGCCATTGGCCTTGCCTTTACGGTTGGCCATGAAGTATTCGTTGTTGAACTTGGTAGCGTCGATGGCCTGTTGTAGGGTTTTGATCTGACAGGCATCGCTTGCCTTTTGATCATGAATAACCCAAGTTGGAATATCCAAGGTCATACAGTAGTTGCTGACACTATCCAACCAGGTCAAGACTGCCTTGCGTTTGGCTTCGGCTTTTTTACAGCCTGAGTTGGCTTTCCAGTCACCTTCCCATAGGCCTTTGGCAATTTGGAATCCACCTGAGTCACCCAGCATGAGCGTGTTGGGATCACGATTGCGAACCATGTCTTCGGACCAGTCTTGCTTGGTTAAATCTAAATTGGCATGACCACCTGAATACAGGCTCCATCGATATGGAAACAGGCCCTTCTGATCATTGAGCCAGTTCATTTGCTCCATGTCTTTGATGCCTGCAGGCATGCGTGCCGGATCCACATAAGGACCGTTGACAGGATCACGCTGTTTACCAACAAAGGTGGCATAGAAGCCACTGATTGCTGGCAAGAATACAGCGTAATCCGACTGCTTGGCTGTTAGGTTGTCTTGTATCACTTGCTTTGTGCTGGAAGGATATAGTTATACGTGGCCAACCCGCTGTCTACTGTGATCATGGCAGCACCATCATCACTGATTTTAAATGTCTTGTCACCGGTAAGGTCAAGAATACTGATCACAGTCTTGATTGGCCAGGACCATGCACGTTTGAGTGTGCCGGTCACACCAGGATGAAACACAAAGTTGCCCGCATGGGTGGAGTGATCGCCAAAGAAAAACTTCAAGTCGCCGTTTTCAGTTTTGGCCTGGAAGTTTACTTCTTCGGCATTGGCACTGGCCTGCATTTTTAAACGCTGAATAGCGGCCACAGTAGGTTCAAACTCAATGTGCCAGTTGACACCTTTGAACTTGACTGTTTTGAGTTTTTCATTGACGATTTCGCTGGCCATAAAACGATAGTTGTTTTTAAAATCGCCTGTGGCGTTTTTAAAATTGATACCGTCGGGTGCACCAGTATCCTTGCGAGTCAAACTTAAATCGGCACCTTCGCGATATTCTTGTAGATTCAAAAGAATCTTCAACTTGCTCAGGTTAGGCATGCCAAAGTTACCAACAAAGTCGGCCACTGGATTGGCAAAGGTTCCTTCTACTACTACACTACGGTCTTCGGCCAAACCAGAAATAACTGTTTCTGTATCGGAGCCTGTAATTTTAACCAGGTCAATAACGCCTAGGTCATGTGTGTGTTCTACTAAGTCTAATAAGTGATCTCTCATGTAATTCTCCTTGTGTTTGATTATACGATGTTTATTTAGATTCTGCAACAGGTTTTTGTGATATTTTTGCCAAAGGCTGGCCGCCACGATAAGATTTCCATTCGCCCGGCTTTTGGAATTCAACCCAGCTCCATGGACCATTTTCGTGATAGTAAAATGTTTGTTCAAAACCCAAACTTTCGGCAAATGATCTGATCAAGGTTCCTGGAGTATACAGGGCTGTTTCAGCTTCAACAGCTACAACGCCCGGCCAACGGTCACAGTCGTTGTAGGTCATCATCAAGATACCGCCGGGTCGTAACTTTTCATAAAGTTCGGTCAGATACTGTCGTATGATTTCAAAAGGTCTGTGATTGAAATAGTTCCAAGACAAGATCAATCCAAATTGTTGATCAGGCAGTTGCTCCAGTATGTGTTGATCAGTGTCTTCTTTTATCACATAGGTTCTTAGTCTGCGCTGATACAGCTCGTTGAAGACAGCCATGGCAGGTTTCAGTAGGTCATAACTTTCGTCAACCAAATACAAAGGGTCATTGGATACCATGTTGGCCAACCAGGGTTCAAGTCCAGGGTGCAACACCATGGTAGTAGTTTGCCAACCAGAACGACGAGTGATCCTGTTCATGATTAGATCCTGCCCTTTGTCACTCAAAGGCAAATGATTGTTCAATATGCTATTGACATGTGCTTGTATTTTTCTATCGCGGATTTCAGGAGCAGATTCCAAATATGCGGGCAAGGCGTCCATGTTGAACCATTGATATCGATTGGAACGATTGCCTTCGTAGTATTGATAACTTTTCTGCACATAGGGCCGCTCGGCTTCTCTGATCTGTTGATGTATGGTCTGTTTAAATTGTTCAAGTTCTTCGTTGAAGCGATCAAAACTGGATAGTATATCAGCCTGTAATTTTTCCAGAGGCAAATGCTGTGACAGAGTGACCATGTGACTCAAGGCCCGGTCCGCTGCCTGTTGAGCATCGCCTGGCTTTAAATTGCACAGTTGATTATAGAATCTAACTAGGTCGCTTAGTAACATATCACCACTCAAATAGGGTTTGGAAAGTGTTTTCAGTGTTGGTAGCACTGGCAAGATCCCACTCCAACACACTCAGCAAGTTGTCCAGCTTTTGATCCACCACTGTGGCTTCCATTTCCGAATCATCAAACGGCAGGTCTTTGAACCACTGTGGCAGGTGCATTTCGTCTGTAGGATAGCCAATTGATGTCCAGCCCAAGGGATTTTGTTTTAGTTTACACACAATGGTTTTCATACCGTCCACAATCTGCATGGAGTATTTGTCGCTGTTCATACGACGCAGGTTGTTCCAGTTGATTGCAGCACGAACGTGTCCTGGCATATTGGCTTTGCCTAGACGTTCTTCTTCTTTGGCATACTTGGTCAAGTTGTTGACACGCTTGGGACTGCCCTTCTCCCAACCTGGTCGCTCTTTGAACCGGTATTTGAACTCGCGAATTTTTTCAATGATTTCATCACGTGTGGCACCTACCAGCACATCATTAAGAATCTCACTCAAGAACTCTTGGATTACCTTGGGTGTGTCCGACCGCTTCAAATCTAGGCCCATGGCTTTGACTTTACCGGGCTCGCCGTGTGTGTCTACACGCTTGTTTTCTTTGTCATAATACATGACAGCATAACGCTTCTTGGTAATGAACAGGCCCTTTGAAGCCACAATCTCACGACCGCCTCGAATTACTGAGCCCATCTCTCTGGGCACATGGAATGCAGTTTCCATAAAACCTGGAAAGCTGTCGTTGACCTGATCAGCAATGCTGTTATACAGTTGAACAGCAATCTCTCGACTCCACTGCATCTCGCCCTTCTCTATTGCGTCTTTCAGCACAGGATAAGCTGTAAAGTAACAGGAGTCTGTATCACCATAGATGATTGCCTCGCCTACATGGTCATACTCACCGGTGATGCATTCGTTTACATAAGCATCCATGTGCCGGGCAATCGCACGACCAGTAAGAGTTGTGGATTGGCCAATACGCTTGTCAAAGAAACGACAACCAGGATTAAGAATAGCACCATAGAGACTGTTGAGGTTAATCTTTTTAACCAGTTGGCGTTTGTCCCAATACTCTTCATCTTCTTCATTTTTTGCCTCTTTCAATCGAGCCTGCATGTCTTTACGTTCGGCATACCAGCGTTTTAATAAACCTGGAATGATGCCTTCTTTCTCATAGGTAAAGATTGTGCCATTGGCACTGATCATCCAGGGTTGGTTTGAATCAAATATAATTTTCCATACTTCGGCCGCGCTGTGAACCGACTCATCGCCATCTTGCCAGTCTATGGTGATCTCTGTGCCGGTCTGCATTTCCATCACGGCTGTATATTCCAGTGTACCAAACAGGCCTTCCCAAGCGGCAGCAAAACTTGAACCTGAACGCATCTTGTCGCTGATGTAGCGATCGGTCATGACTGGACGTAGTTGACCTACAATGGTTTCTGGTCCCATGTTGAGCGCACGAATCGCACTTGGATAAAGACTGTTGATGTCTATGGACCCTACATATTCGTGTATGCCTTTGCGCGGATAAGCCACATAAGCACCTGCGGCCTGGGTATCTTCGTCCGAGTAGCGTTCCTTGCGATTGGGCACAACCATGCCACGTTCATGTGCTTCGTTGATGATGGCCTGTTCGGTCACAGCCACAGCACCCATGGTGGTTTGTAGCAACACAGTATTCTCATGTGCTAAGGTATTGGCCAGATCCAAGAACTTGAGTTTCTTGTCCAGCTTGGCCAAGATCATGGTATCTTGACGATTGTATTCAATAAAGCGTTTGAAGTTTTGATTATACAGTTGATCCAAGGTGCCTTCAAACACTGTTTTGGTTTCGCCCA
>Ga0164297_10005531_pt1 | contig 10781 bp, 10 predicted proteins | sample GEODES058metaG_FD_113539 | JGI IMG/M metagenome (GOLD analysis project Ga0164297, IMG submission 113539) | Dystrophic lake water microbial communities from Trout Bog Lake, Wisconsin, USA - GEODES058 metaG | ecosystem: Environmental > Aquatic > Freshwater > Lake | place: USA: Trout Bog Lake...
ACAAAGTTTTCAAAAGCTTGCGAAGCACCTGACATACCCGGTTTGATAAAGGTTTCAATACCAGACGGCGCAAATCCCATATCTTCTAAAGTGATAGTTTTACAGAGTGACTCTGGAAGTGGTGCAAGGCGTTCAATATCTTTTTTATCGATCAAACATGGAAAAGGTGTCAGATCCTGATCAGTTATTTTCTTTAGCCAATTATTTTTATAAGGTGTAAAGACAGAATAGACATTACCTTCTTTGGTCAGTACTTCATCCTTACCAAAGATGACATGATCTTTATAGGTGTGCAGCTGGCTTTCGTTTTGGCGTAAGTTTGTCGATACTGAGTGATCTCTTTGAATCGCGCTAGGCTCATAATCCTCATTAGCGTAGACACTTTCAATATTTAGCGTTCTAGCTAGCTCAGGGATAAGTTTGGTTGGGTCGCCATGAAGTCGAATGATTCCAGAATGAGGATTCATTTTTTTGAGTTCTAAATCAAGTTCTTCAACTGACTGCCAGATAAAATCAACGCGCCTGTCTTTTGTGAAACCTTTTTCGAGAAGTGGGTTCAGTATGTTTGTGTCAAACACAAAACATAAGTAAATTTGATCGCATTCTTGGAGGGCCGTATAGATGGCTTTTGAATCAAATAAACGTAAATCCCGACGTAACCAGACTAGACCGCTTTTCATAAGAATACCTAATAAAAATAGAACGACATCTATTTTGCTACGAAAATTAACCCTTTGGTTTTTTAGGAATTATCAGTTCTAATATATTAGAAAATCAATATTTATAGGGAATTTAAAATTAATTTTGTAAGTCTTAAAACTAGTAAGATGAAATATTGAGCAAACTAAAAACGTAAGATTTTTTAAGTTAAAAATATCAGTGCGTTATAAAATTTTCTGAAAGGGTACTTTCGTCAAATCTGCACCATAAATTAAAGTTATCTCTTATTTTTAACTTGTAAAGCACTTTTTTCACACAAGTCAAAATTATTTAGATTAATGACCTTTGGAATCCAAATCTCAGGAGGTTCATCATCTAGTGCTAACCATGAGCAACCGCCACCAAAGTTAGATGGAAAAACTGCTAAACATTTTTTACTGGTTTTAGTTGAGCGAAAAAGAATTCCGTCAATACCAGCTTGATGGGCTAATTGTCCAAATATTTGACTATTAGCGGGTATATCAAATTGAGCAGGTTCTTTACGCCAGCTAGGTGATAGAAACGATTGAAGCAAAAGAGTAGATGTATTTATTAGGGTAGGCTTAGGTATACCCAAACGTTTTGCCGAGTCATAAATTGACTGAGGAATCGTAAAACTAGAAATTAATCGAACAAATTTCGTCAAAGATGATTTCTTTGTTAAATCAATTACCTTATCTAAGGACCCAGAGATACTAATACAACTATAAGAGGATTTATTAGTAAGAGCCACATCTTCTACAGTTAACTTTTCATTTGGTACCTGACTACCAAAGGCCTCTATTTGAGCTGTACCTTGATCCTCAGCCAAATAGAAAGCCTGAAAGGTTTTTAAAGTATTAGCTTGCGAAATATCCTCACCAATATTAAACCTACCTCCATACTGTTTAATACTACCAAGTGTACAAAGTGGATGGTTTGAGTATTTCCAACTAATCACACGTTGCCAAGAGTTAAATTTAAAATCTGTCAAACAACTTTGGGCAATAGCACTTAATAACTTGTCTTGGATAATGCTTCTTTGAAAAGCCAATTCAGAATAAAAATCCCATTGATACTTTAAATTATCTTGCGATAATTGCTTTGCCTTAGTAAGGCTCTCAACAGTACCTTCCTCAAGCAAGTGAGTTACTTGCTTACCTAAGTCTTGATTTTCAACTTTTTTTACGGATGAAGATCTTCGCCTTTGATGAAATGCCGTTTTACGTTCCACCAATCAAGCGTTCTCATCTAGCGCTGTTTGAATGAATTTAAGCAGCTTCTTAAATCGACCTACTTTAATCATGTCGCGTGGAGCAACATCACCTAAAAGTGGGTTGGGTACCTTGAACCATAAAACTGTTTTTGACTCATCCTTAAAGAACCCATGTACTAAACCGATTGCAATAGCCCATTCAGTGACACGTTCGGTAAGCTCAGAAGGAATCTTCTTGTCAAAGCGTATAGATCCGAATGGAACACCTGAGGCAATGGAAATATCTTGCTTCGAATAACCTAAAATATCCTTAACCTTATCGTAGTTCGGTTTACCAGCACCTATAAAAAGCCCTAAGTCATCCGAACTAGGAATGGAATTAAAGATAGCCGGATTGGTTTTTGTTGCTAAAGTTTCTGTTCTCATGGAAACCTAATTTTACACACTTTTTCCATTTTTTTACCACTTTTACCCATATTAATTCCATATTTTAAGAAGGGCTATCCGCAAAGCCATATTTTGCTTTGAAAAATTTATCTTGAATTACAAAAAGTACTGATAGAAAGAGTGCTATCAATAAGCGATTTAATAAATATAAGTTTGAAATTTTTATATGTGAAGGCATAACATGTATAGAAAATTCGTTTTTTAATACATATTAAGTTGATAGGTATATGAAATTAAACTTTTTCTTATTTAATTTAGACATATAAGTGTTTACTTTATCAGTAATCTTAAAAAAAATTCCTCAGGGAAGCCGTGTGTTTGAGGAGTTCAATGCCGTTTAAAAATAAATAATGTTTAAATATTTTGAGAGAGTTTTCAGAAAATATGACAGATAGGGATAGAATACTTACATGGATTTTTTTACTGAAGATGTATCTCACCTCGCTAATCAATTATTGATCGCTATGCCTGGCATGTTGGATGACCAATTTGCTGGCACGGTTGTCTATGTGTGTGAACACAATGATCAGGGTGCGATGGGTTTGGTTGTTAATCGACCAACTAATATTGATCTAAAAGATTTGTTTGAAAGAATAGAACTCAAATTAGAGAATGAGCCCCTCACTAAACAGCCTGTTTATTTAGGTGGTCCAGTTCAAACCGAAAGAGGTTTTGTGCTCCACCCTCAGGCAGACGACATTCGATACAACTCTTCTTTAAGTATTCCTGGTGGACTTGCCATGACCACATCAAAAGACGTGTTGGAAGCAGTATCTCTTGGACAAGGCCCAGAAAATTTTTTGATGACCTTGGGATATGCAGGTTGGTCCGCAGGGCAGCTTGAAGAAGAAATCTCTCGTAACGGTTGGCTAAATGTATCTACCAATATCGATGATATTAAAAAGATCATTTTTGAAACACCGTTTGATCAGCGTTATCAAAAGGTGATGAGTATTATTGGAGTTGATCCAAGCCATTTAAGTGGTGACGTTGGTCACGCCTGATAACGCATCAATAAGTTTGTTAAATAACATCATATAAAAATATGCAAACTTTTTTAGCTTTTGATTATGGGGTGAAAAGAATTGGCATAGCTGTTGGCAACTCTTACAGTCGTTTAGCACAGCCATTAAAAACCCTACAAAATAAAAATATTGATGAAACATTTAATGTCATTCAGAAGCTAGTCAAAGAGTGGGAAGTAAATGTTTTTGTTGTTGGTTTACCCACTCATCCTGATAGAGCAGAGCATGAGATGACTCGCAGAGCTAAACGCTTTGGGAATCAATTAAATGGTCGTTTAAATCTTCCAGTCCAATGGGTTGATGAAAGATATTCATCTGCAGTTGCTGAGGATCAATTAGGAGATGTAGATAGTCAAGCCGCAGTATTGATCCTTGAACAGTATTTTCAAGAAAACCCCAACTAGTTTTTACAAGCTTAATTAAAATTATCCTTGTAAATTAGTATTCACAATACTAATTTACAAGGATAAATTAGAGTATGACAATTCACGATTCGCAATCTGTTCCTCGTAAACTGATTTTTAATATTCAGCAACGACTAAAACATATGCCTGCTGTGGCGCTTATAGGACCTAAAAAGATAGGTAAAACTTCACTTGCAAAGCGTATTGTCAGTGACTTTCCGAATGCTCAGTTTTTAGACTTAGAAAATAATCAAGATCGACAAGTACTTCAGGAGCCTGAACTATTTTTTCCAAGTCAAAGAGAAAAGCTCGTTGTCATAGATGAAATTCAGTTTGCCCCAGAGATCTTTCGAGCATTGCGTCCTGAAATTGACCAAGACAGAAAACCTGGTCGATTTTTACTCCTTGGATCTGCATCTGGCAAATTACTTCAACAAAGTTCTGAGACATTAGCTGGAAGAATTAGCTATCAAGAGTTGACACCATTTTTAATCAATGAACTTGAAGAAACGGATTCACAACAACAACTGCAAAAGTTATGGTTGAGAGGCGGGTATCCTGCTAGTTTCTTAGCTTCTTCAGAAGAATCCTCTTATTTATGGAGGATGGATTTCATGAAAACCTTGTTACAAAGAGATTTACCAAGTTTTGGAGTTAGAGTTTCCTCATCGATGTTAGATAGGTTTTTGCAAATGCTTGCACATTTACAAGGTAGCATATTTAATGCTTCAAACCTATCTAGATCAATGGGAATGTCCTCGCCAAAAACATCTGAGAACTATTTAGATCTATTAATTGACGCTATGATGGTCAGAAGATTAGCTCCATTTTTTACCAATGGAACGAAAAGACTTGTAAAGTCTCCAAAAATATATATAAGAGATTCAGGCATATTACATAGGATGTTAGGAATCGTTCATTTAAAAGATTTGCAGGGTCATCCAATTGTTGGGGCTTCCTGGGAGGGGTTTGTAGTTGAACAAATTGCAAATAATTTACCTATAGGTGCTCAAATTTTTTACTATCGAACTCAAGCGGGAAGTGAGTTAGATTTGGTCATTGAAAAAGGTTTAAAAAGAATAGCTATAGAAATTAAGCTTTCTACAAGTCCTCAAGTAAAAAAGGGTTTTTGGCAAGCTATAAAAGATATTAGTGCCACAGAAGCGTATGTGATTGCTCCAGTTACTCAAGTATATAAATTAAAAGATGATGTGAATGTAATATCACCACTTGATTTTATTAACCAAGTTCTCAAGTCAATTTAAATTGAAGTTTCAAACCCACTTAAAGTATTTAGTAATAAGGATGTCACTCATAAGCTCTTTTATCATGTACTTTTTATAGAGCTTAAGTGAGGATCGGAGTTGCAATTTCAGGTGGGGCATTAAAAAAAGCGAATGGATTAAAAAATTGCCGACCCATTAAATAGCGCTTTTCAACTTCCGAAAGTTGGGCCAGGGTACATACACTCTCCCAAGAATTTTGAATGACTTTAATTTGATGATTGATGATGTTGATGGCCTCACTTTTTGATAATAAAAAATGAGATGCTCCAATTAAGCAAATGGTCAAATTACTATGCCGATTTTGTCCTGAAATCAACATCGCTTGTGTTGCTTCTTGCCCAGTACGTGATTGAGGGCAGATGTCATAAGCCGGTGTGAGTTCAAGATATGAGCCATCCCAAAATGCAGCATGATTTCGGGCGTGGTCATCTGTGTTGCCGCATAAAATGTTAAAGACAATTCGACCAAAGAGTTCCTTTAAATCAGATTTTGGATCTTTAAAACGACGACGAATAATTTCTGCAAGTTTTTCATAACTCGCATATGGCGCCATCATTTCATCAAGTTCAAGAATCGTTAGAGCTGAAACGATAGCTTTTCTAGTCCAAGCTTCGAGCTTGATACGATCAAAGCGCTCAATTAATAAAATATCTTTACCTAATGCTTTTGTTAACTCTACATTTGCCACATTTAAACCAACTTTTTTGGCTAAGCGCATCGCAATAAACTCTGCTTTTACGAGATTAAAGATATCTGTACTCGTAGAAAATTTTGCAATCCATTGACGATTCTCTGCTTCAAGTAAAACTTTTGGTCGAGCTCCACCTAGTGAAGTACCGTGTTGTAAAGCGAGGCCTAACTCAGGAGTTAGAACTTCTCCCTTTTCAACTTTCTCACTTGCGACTAAAAGCTCATCTAGATTTCCGCTTTGTTGATTACGTGGAATATATTGTGAGGGTGATTCTTGAAAGTCTAGAGCACCAATTCGGTTAGAGCCAGACTCAAGAAGGTAATCTAATTCACTAAGGTCGTGTGACCAAGAAATACCTTTTTCATCTTGTACCAATTGATTCATTAACACTCTTCGACCCCATGCATCAGGCGAGGCATCTCGAATAGATCCAGGCATCATTAAGCTTGGATGGAGAGGTATCGGACCACTTTGCAAGGGTAATTCAGGTAGATAAATCGGGATAGCATTTGGGTTATTTAAATAATTTCGACCATAGTTAAAAATGAGTTGCTCACCAACTTGATTTAAAACTCCAGCGACTTGTGCATGTTTTTTATTGGGCAACCAAATCCAAACATAGGCTTGCGAATATCTTTTTCTAGAAATCATCATTAAAGTTAATCTGTGAAGGCCTAATTTTGGAAGGGAGTAATGTTAGCTTTTCCTGTTGATGATTGATGGCTTTAGCGATCGATGTTTCATCAAGATTAAATAAAGGAACACCAACGACAGTGGCAACCTCAAAAAACGCACCAATAGAACAACTTGGGTCTCCACTCTCAATACGGTGGAGCAAGGATCTAGAGATTCCAGACCGAAGGGCAAGTTCAGTCGTATTTATTTTCTTTTTGATGCGTTGTTCACGTATAAGTTGCCCCAGAAGCTGGGTCGCAGACAGGGTGAAGCCAGAAATAACGCGCACGTTCGGTTTAGGCATACTGTGACTCCAATAGACTGATTTCATTCCTTGTATTGTAAGGGATGATATTCAATGAAGTCAAATTATTTGTGTTATTAATAAATCAATAAATAGTTATTAACTTATTAATAATACATATTTTATAAATTGAATATTTATTCTATTAACTTTTGTTTATATTCAAACATAACAAAATCTTGGGTTATAAGGAAATTAAATCCTTAAAAATTAGTATTAGAAAGCTATGGTATTGTAATTACATCCTTATTCATTATTTTTTGATATATGACAGCCAATATTCCTGATGAAATCCCATCCTCACTTCCCGATGCGGAAAAACTATATGCCCACTTGCTTGAGCAAGTTCGGTCTGCCAAAACACGCAAACCCTCGCTTCAAGTTGCTGGTTTAGCTAGTGGTGGTGCTTGGATAGCTAAGCGTCTTGCAAAAGATTTAAACCTTGAATCTTATGGGGTGATTAATGTAAGTTTTCATCGCGATGATTATGCTGAAAAAGGTACAAAAGCCTTAAATACTGAAGAGGGTTTATCGACAAGTTTGCCTTTTGAGGTGGATGGGGCGCATATTATTTTGATAGACGATGTTCTTGATACTGGAAGAACAGTCAGAGCAGCTTTGAATGAGATTTTTGATTATGGGCGTCCTGCCAAAGTTGAGTTAGCAGTTCTTGCGGATCGTTATCGTCGAGAATTACCTGTTGAGGCTTCATTTAGAGGTGCCAAAGTAGAATTAGCTCCTAATCAAATTTTGGTTTTGGAGCAATTACCGGATGGTAGGTTTGATTTCAATACCGAAAGAAAGTCACCTTAACTTCTCAAAGTTTCTATTTAAGAAAAAAGTAAAAGATTTACAATACACCGTAAAATATAAAACATTCTAGAGACACCTAATTCGCTCATTTAAAAAAAGGGTATAAACAATAATGCCAAATCTTGTCGGTGAACTGCAACTTAATTCCAATCAAGAACTCCGGCATTTACTCTCCTTAGAAGGTTTACCACAAGAGACCTTGTTACAAATTCTAGACACAGCAAAACAGTTTGTCAGTGTTACAAATCCAGATCGTGAAGTAAAAAAGATACCTTTACTACGTGGCAAGAGTGTTTTTAATCTCTTTTTCGAAAATTCAACACGAACCAGAACCACTTTTGAGATTGCTGCTAATCGACTATCAGCGGATGTTATTAATTTAGATATACAGACATCATCCACTTCTAAAGGGGAGAGTCTTCTAGATACCATAGATAACTTAGTTGCAATGCAGGCAGATATCTTTGTTGTTAGACATAAAACGACTGGCGCTCCGGTTGAGATAGCAAAACATTTGCCACCGCATGTTCATGTTATCAATGCCGGTGATGGTACTAATCAGCATCCCACACAAGGATTATTGGATTTGTTTACTATGCGTCACTTTAAGCAAGACTTTACTAAATTAAAAGTAGCGATTATTGGTGATGTGATTCATAGCCGCGTAGCTAAATCCAATATTTACGGATTATCAACTTTGGGTTGCAAAGACATTCGTGTTATTGGCCCTAAGAGTTTATTGCCAAGTGATTTAGATCTTCAAGGTGTTCAAGTTTTCCATGATATTGCTCAAGGAATTCGTGGGGCGGATGTGGTGATGACACTGAGAATACAAAAAGAGCGTATGGAACAAGGTCAAGTTCCAGAGGGTGACGCATTTTTTAAAGAGTGGGGCTTAACTCCTGAGAGATTGGCGCTCGCAGATAAAAATGCCATTGTGATGCATCCAGGACCAATGAACCGGGGTATCGAGATTGCTAGTGAAGTTGCAGATGGTCCTCAGTCCGTTATCCTAAAACAGGTCACTTTCGGAATAGCCGTAAGAATGGCCGTCATGTCTATCGTTGCTGGTAATTGAGGTTCAAGGATGTTCAAATTTTGCTCTCCTAAGCAAGCTCAACTATTTCAATTAGGTAAGGCATTAAGTTTAATAATAGTAACCACTTACTTCTTTCCCATTATTTCTTTTGCGAATAGACAATTTGAAGAAAGTAAATCATTTAAAAGGGCAAATGCTAATTTTGAGCTTAAGGTAATTGAGTTTCAACCCACATTACCCATGGGGAATATTAAAAGCATATCAAGTCCATTTGGAACAAGACTGGATCCTTTTACAGGGTTTTTAGAGCACCACCAAGGAGTTGACTACCCAGCCGCAAATGGAACTCCGATATTGGCGACAGCTAGTGGAACTATTACTCAGGCAGGTTATAAGGGCGGATATGGCAATTTAGTTGAAATTGAGCATGGGCAAGGTTATACATCCAAATATGGACATGCTAGTCAAATATTGGTTCATGTAGGACAACAAGTTCAGAAGGGCCAAATTATTGCTTTGGTGGGGAGTACGGGACACTCTACGGGTCCTCACCTGCATTTTGAAATGGCACAAGATGGCCAAGCTTTCAATCCACTTGCCTTTATGGCTGAAGGATTGCAATTAGGTTCAGGTTATTCCTCAGCATTACATTTAGTTAAGGGGACAACCTATATGAATAATTACCCCTTAAACTCAAAAAATACAAAGTCGTTCATCACAACTGGCGATATGATAGTTGCTGTAAGGGTTCGGTCTGGAAAAGCAGTGAAGTGGTGAAGAATTTATTTTTTTTGAGTTTAATACAGCTTAATTTACTTAAAACGTATATTTAAATCAATCCGTTACAATTTATAAGTTCTCGCCCTGAAGTAATAATAATTGATGATTGCGGGACTACTTCTAGTTTATCAAGCTGAAAAATAGCTTAGCAACATTTATCGCTATTGAGATTTGAGCTTCAAAATAGCATTAGATTGATTAAAGCTTCATATATTTTTCTAACTATGTTGGCAGGCTTAGAACAACTTGTTATATTCTGTAGTTACTATTTTTTAAACTTTACTTCCATAAATCTATGATAAAAGTTGTTCCAATTATTTTATGTGGTGGTTCAGGAACCCGTTTATGGCCCCTGTCTAGAAACGGTTTTCCGAAACAATTTCTAGCACTCTACGGAACAAATAGTTTGTTTCAACAAACTATTGAACGGGCAAATAAAATTGGCACCAATATGATTGAGTGTGCAAAACCCATCATTGTGACGAATGAAGAGCATCGTTTTTTAGCCGTTGAACAACTTCGTGAATTAAAAATTGAAGCCGATTTTTTATTAGAGCCAATTGGGCGTAATACTGCTCCAGCCCTTACTTTGGCAAGTATGATGGTAAAAGATCACTACTCTGAAGACGTCATGATGGTTGTGATGCCCAGTGATCAGACCATCATGGATGAAGAAAAATGGATTGAATCGATTAGACAAAGTATTCAACAAGCAAGCGAAGGTGGCATCGTTACTTTAGGAATATTGCCAACGCATCCTGAGACAGGCTATGGTTATATAAAGAAGCATCAAGAAAAAAATAAAAATAATGCTAGCGAAGTAACCCAATTCACTGAAAAGCCTAATCTTGATATAGCAAAAGAATATATTGATTCTAAGCATTACTTATGGAATAGTGGTATTTTTATTCTTCAAGCAGGTGTCTGGTTACAGGCGATTGAACAATTTTGTCCTGAGATATTGAAACAAACTTACCAAGCTTGGGTGGGTAAATCAATTGATCATGGAGGGTTTGTCGATTTTGTTAGGCCGAATAAAGAAGACTTTTTAAAAATACAGAGCGATTCCATTGATTACGCTGTGATTGAGAAATGTCCAGGAAAGTTACCCATTTTTGTAGTTCCGCTTGATGCCGGTTGGAGTGACCTAGGTGCATGGGATGCGGTGTGGAATGTCGGTCATAAGGATACGTATCAAAATGTTATCCACGGAGATGTACTCTTGCACGATACCTATAATTCCTACATCCATGCAACTGGCAAACTTGTTGGAGTCGTGGGACTGAAAGATATTGTAGTGATTGAGACTGCTGATGCTGTTTTAGTTGCGGATAAAAACAATAGCCAAGCCGTCAAAAAGATTGTTGAACAGCTTGAAAAAAATAAAAGAGAAGAAAAGAATTTACACCGCAAAGTTCATCGT
>Ga0164297_10005532_pt1 | contig 10780 bp, 6 predicted proteins | sample GEODES058metaG_FD_113539 | JGI IMG/M metagenome (GOLD analysis project Ga0164297, IMG submission 113539) | Dystrophic lake water microbial communities from Trout Bog Lake, Wisconsin, USA - GEODES058 metaG | ecosystem: Environmental > Aquatic > Freshwater > Lake | place: USA: Trout Bog Lake...
CACTGGAGCGACTGGCGTCACTGGCGCGACCGGTGTCACGGGTGCGACCGGCCGAACCGGCGCAACTGGCGTTGCTGGTCCGACTGGCGCCACGGGGCCAGGTCCGGTTGGCCCGACGGGTGCCATCGGGCCGACGGGCGCCATTGGAGCGACCGGTGCCATCGGAGCGACGGGCGCCGTCGGGCCGACGGGAGCAATTGGGCCCTCCGGCCAAAGCGCTCCCACAACAAGCTTCTCGACGACGGATATTACGGGTTACAGTTCCACGGCTTTTGTCGGCGGAACGACCACGTTGTCGGCGTTGTCGGTTGCAAGCCCGGCCAGTGGGGTGAGTGGCGGGGAGTCGTTCATTATCCTCAGTGGCGCCAATGTTACGATCAATAACGTTGTTTCATCGGGCGCGAATGCCGATTTGATCGACCTCAGCAACTTGCTTGCGAACGCCACCACCGGATCGACGAGTTCGGCAGCCAACCTCTTCGCCGCTTCCACAGGACCAGTCAGTTTCACCTATAACAGCAGCACGAGCGTGACGCTGGGGCTGACTAATGGGAGCAATGGTGACAGCGGGACAGCAACGGTGACATTGCAGGCTGCGTCCGGGTCCTCGTTCGGTGCCGATCAAACGTCAGCCCAGAACGCGGTGTTCAACATAATCAAGGCTTCGATCAGTTGATCCTTGGGCCGCGCTTGGAGCGGGGGGGGGGCGGTTTCGCTCCCCCATATCGCGTGCTTACCCACTGGTCATAGAGCGGTTTTGGGAGTAACTTTCCTGAATCGTCGATGACGTGCCCTATGGGCTCTGCGGAGGCAGATGAAGCTCTACCGGCTGATAAGGTGATGAATGTCCGGCACAATCTCTATTTACGGCTTTCCCGACGGCTTCACCCTTCTTACAAACTATAGCACCTACACATACGTATTTTCCGATATCGGCCAACTCGGTACGAGCACAGCGTCTGCGGCCGTCGTTGGCGGTCCCGCCCCCTATACATGGACCGTCATCAACGAAGGAACGATCCTGGGCGGCACCGGGGACGGTTTCGACCTTTCTGGTGGCGTGATCACCAATGCTGGGTCGGCGCTAATCCAGGGTTCCGTTGCCGCTGTTTTGTTCGATGGTGGTCCAGGAACCGTTTTGAACAGCGGCACGTTGCTCTCGACCGCCTCGAATGGTGCCGCAGTCTATTTCGAATCGGCAGGCACGCTCGATAATCAGGCTGGCGCGGAGATACTTGCTGGTTACGACGGTGTTTATGGTTCCGGTGATGTCGTCGATGTGCTCAATTCTGGCACCATTGCGAGCACTGTCACGGATGGATCGGCAATCCAACTTTTTGCCGGCGGCGCCGTTACCAATGCGGTCGGCGGCACGTTGACGGGCGATTATGGCATTGTCATTGAAGGCGGGACAGATCCCTCGGTCTTGAATGCAGGTCTGATCAGTGCGGATACGAAATACGGGGTTTATCTCGGGGTCTCCGCGAATATCGTCAACCAGTCTGGCGGCACGATCGAAGGAACCTGGGGCATCGGTGCCGTGGGTGGTCCTACAACGTCAATAACCAACGATGGAACGATCGTCGGGAGCGATCAGCTAGGTCTAAGTGGCGTTTTCCTGAACGGCGGCGGCACCGTCGAAAACGGCGCAGATGGAACGATTGGTGGCTATTTCGGCATCGCTAGCCTTGGTAGCAGTGCCGTTACCGTCCTGAACGCTGGTAGCATTGTTGGCACGTCGGGGGATGCAATCTACCTTGCATCTGGCGTGGCTAACCGCGTTGTCCTCGAACCCGGTGCCGTCTTCGATGGTGTCGTAATTGGTGGTTCGTTAGGCAGCGGTAGCGTGCTGGACCTTGCTGTTGGAACCGTCGCTGGCACTGTAGATCCTATAGGTTCGGCGTTTTTGGGGTTTGACACGCTCACAGTCGACCCCAGCGCAGCTTGGAATTTGACAGGTACCAACACGATCGCAGCGCTGACTGATGACGGAACCCTGGCTATCGCCTCTGGCGTCGCACTGAACGTTGGTGGTTCCGTTATTGTGGGGGCCAATGCAAGTCTCGATAATGTTGGCGGTAGTGTTTCCGCAGATACGTTTGAGAATAATGGTTCCGCCAATGTTGGGCTGGGCAGCAATACCGAAAATGTCGTTTTAGAAAACCTTGGAACGGTTCAGATCGTCGGCGGTGTCGGAGTTTGGACGGCTCCGATGGTGCTGACGGGCACAGACGGCGGTCGCGGAGCCTGGCAGATTGGTGATGCGGGTACATTGGTGATCAATGCCAATACCGTCGACGCAGGCCAGGAGATCGATTTCCAGTCCGCATCAGATGACCCCACGTTGGTGATCGGACAGCAGGTTGATGGTGGCGGAGCCGGCACGGCAGGTGTTCCGGCTTGGATAGACCCGGCGGCTCCGAACTTGTTGCTCAACGGCGGTTTTCAGGCCTCCATCGTCGATTTCCAGGTGGGTGATAGCATACAGTTTACAAATCTGGCGTTCAGTACCGTCGACGTCGTCAACGGCAATACTGTTACCTTGTTTGACAGCGCTAATGACCCACTCGGGAGCCTGACGTTCCTCGATCAGCAGGGGAACGCATCCGACGCTGGCGCTCAGGCCGCCTCAAGTCAGATTTCCGCAGACGCTGCTTGTTTCGCACTTGGGACACGTCTGCAAACCACGCGGGGGGCTATCCCCGTGGAGGATCTCAAAGTTGGCGATCACCTTATCAGGATTGACGGCAGTCCAGCCCCAGTGACCTGGATTGGTCGCTGGGAGATTGATTGTAAAACATGGTCCAACCCGTCATTGGTTTGGCCAGTCCGTGTTGATCGTGATACGCTTGGCCCAGGCCAACCTGAGCGCGCCGTTTATCTCTCCCCAGATCATGCGATCTTCATTGATGATGTGTTGATCCCCGTAAAATACCTGATCGACGGCAACAACATCGTTCAGGTTGAAACCGATACGGTGACGTATTTCCACGTCGAACTAGACCGCCATTCTGTGATTTCAGCAGAGGGCTTGGCGGTCGAAAGTTATTTGGAGATGGATATGATGCCTCGCCGAGAAAAAAGCGACGGTTTGCGTCTTTTTCCGGCGTCTCGTCAGGACGAGTTGCTCGATCGAGCGGCAATTTGGGAGATGTGCGGGGCAGCGCCTCTGGTTATATCCGGTCGGCGCTTAGCCGCGGCAAAAGATCGCATCCGCGCGATAGCGTAACAGCCCAACCGAGTGGCGTTGGGGGGATCGTAATGTAATTGGCAAGCGGTCTCATCTGTTTCGTCTCTAACGCCCTGGAGTTTGCGAAGAAAACCGTATTCTGTCATAAATCGCCATATTGGCATATATAATTACAAAAATGCATATATAATTCCTCTATTGCGTAGGCGGTTTTTCATGAAACCTCATCCGATAAGGTGTGGTACTAAGATTGTGACTGGATCATTTGTTAGATTGTGCCATTGTCAGTAATCTGAACGCGTTGAAATGTGTGAGCTTACGATGCATTCGATCTGTCTCGTCGAAGATAATAGTGATTATGCAATAGAGGTTGCTGAATTTCTTGAGAGCCATGGCTACAAAGTAAGTCGCCGTGATCAGATAAAAGGCATTGGTGACTGGATACTGCAGGTTGAACCGGACATCATAATACTTGATCAGTTTGTTCGAGACGGTGACGCTGTCAGTGCAATCCCCGGATTACGTGAGAAATTCTCGGCAGGAATTATCGTCCTCACAGCCAATCAGAGCCCGATCGATCGGATCGTCGCTTTGGAATGTGGTGCAGACGATTTTGTCGACAAGGCAAGCGGTTTGCGAGAGCTTATTGCGCGCGTTCGCGCGGTTTTGCGCCGGATTGGCCGCGGCGCTGACGTAAGTGCTGTCAGAATGCCACCAAGTGTTGCTGCTCCAGAGCACGTTGGTGAGTGGGTAATGGACCAAGTTCAAGGTGTCATTATCAGCCCTGCCGGCCAGCAGATTCGCCTTACCAACCGTGAATTTAAGATGTTGATGTTTCTGCGAAGCCGAATGGGAGAGTGTGTGACCCGTGACGAGTTGTCTAAGGCAGTCATGGGTCGACCTTATGCGCAACTAGACCGATCGATTGATAATATGATTTCCCGTATCCGCCGAACCATAGAAGGTGTCGGCGGTGTTAGGGCCCCGATCGTGCGCTCGATCCGAGGTGTAGGTTACGTGTTTGTCGGGCTTCGAGGCGAAGGCTTGTCAGACAAATTCGCCGTGTCTGATGAAACGAGCGATGGCAGATCAATCGGCGCCAAAAATCTGATCTTTAGATCAACGCCATAGCTCCTGGAGGATTTGAAATTCTGGTATCCGTGGGGGCGTGGCCGTCTGTTCGGATCGCATATCGTTAGAATCGATCTGGTTTGATACAGGCGCGGGAAGGCCGAAAATATCGGCTAAGCGTCCGGACCTGCCGGCTTTCGTCGTTCGATAAGATGATGATGCCGCACTTGAAAGTGTCCCCATGAGCGGGGAAAGTAGAAAAGCCTTCGACGGATGCAGCAACTACCGCAAGAGAGCGTTAATACGGTTGAAGCGCTGATTATCGCGCCGCGCGTCAACCTCGTTCGACAGCTTTGATGGCGTTTTCATCCTTCGGCAGGGCCGCCAGTTCAGCAAGCGTAATCGGCTTCACTGGTGCCCGGATCCGGAAATAGCCGATCTCACTGGGCGATTTGTCGCGCGTCTTGCCCATCAGTTCCGTGACCGTCAGACCACACATCCGGCCCTGGCAGGGGCCCATGCCGGTGCGCCGATAGGCCTTTAATTGGTTGGGTCCTGTTGCGCCGATATTTATCGCCTCCAGAATCTCAGCAGCGGTCACCTCCTCGCATCGACAGACGATGGTGTCACCTGTGGGGATGCGGAACTTGGGCGATGGGCGGAACAACCTATCAAGGAAACTACGGCCCCGCATGGCGCGGCCGCATTCGGCTTGTAATTGCGCCATCGGCGGCAATGGCGCTGCGGCCTCCGCCGAAATTGCCTCCACCGCCGCTCGGCCTGCGATTTTGCCGAGCGCAATTGCCGCAAGAGCGCCATTGATGCCGCCCCCATCGCCAGCAATAGCGATGCCGTCCACAGACGTGTCGCCGTTTGCCGTCAGCACCGGCACCCAACAGAGCTGCGTCTCGTCCCAGCGATGTTCCACACCAGCCGCCATCGCGAGATTGACATTGGGAACAACGCCCTGATGCAGCAAGAGGACATCGGCGGCGACACTTTGCCGCTGGCCAGCAACCGTGTAGCTCACTGAACGCAGTTGTTGATCTCCAGAGGCGATAAGGTCGGTCACGCCGGAGACAACGGGCACGCGGGCTTTAACTTCCCGCATCAGGCGGAGCCCTTTGGTGAAATACGCTGAACCGAGGAAGCTTAATGCATGCGGAAGCGCGGCGCGCCAATTCGTGCGATCATTGGTGTCTAGTATGCGGCTGATCACCCCGCCGCTGCGCAGTATCTGCGCTGCTAGCAACCACAATAGGGGGCCTTGGCCGCCAAGCAGCACCTGACCATTTGGCAGTAGTCCAGACGATTTCAACATCGTCTGCGCCGCACCTGCTGTCATGACACCAGGCAGCGTCCACCCGGATATGGGGAAGGGGCGTTCTAGCGCACCGGTCGCGATGATAACACGGCGCCCCGTGATGAATGTGGCGGTGCCGCCCACCGAAACGCCAAGTTCCAGTGATTTATCCAAGCTCCAGACCGTCGCAGAAGAGAGGATTTCCGCGCCACTTGCCTGGACCTCATGCAGCATGGTTTCGCCGGACCAGTAATCATCGCCCAATAAGTTGCGTTGCGTAACGGGGCTGGCGCCGATGGCGCGCCAAATCTGACCGCCTGGACGGTGGTTTTCATCGATCACCAAGGTAGATAGGCCGGACCGAGCGGCCATGGTGGCCGCTGCCATACCGGCGGGGCCGGCGCCGATCACCACGATATCGTAAGCGTCTTGCCGCGGTGCCGCGTTCATCGCCCGATCTCCCGCTTACCCTGCTGGATGTCGATTTGCATTCCCTCGGCTACCTGCACCATGCACCCTTGGCGATTGCCAACCCCGTCGATGCTAACCAGGCAGTCGAAGCAGACGCCCATCATGCAGTAGGGGAGACGCTTCGCCCCGGTTACTGCGGTTGCGCGTCTGACATCTAGGCCACTTGCAAGCAGGGCGGCGGCAACGCTGTCACCCGCCCGTGCTTCCACAGCGGTATCACCGACGAAAATCCGCACGATGGCTCGTTGATCGTTTGGTGCGCGCGTAAACATAGCTGTCGGGCCATCTTCGAGGTGATGCATCAGTAATATCCGCTATTCGTCTGAGCGCCCTCTGCCTGGAAGCGGCGTGCGGTGAACGCACCGATCGTGGCAGGTTCGAGTGCACCATTCGCCACCATGCGCGGGATGTCGAATGCATGGTTGGAGGCCAGCGTGACCCCAGAATGACAGCAGGCCACAAAAGCACCGGGGTGCGATTGTGATTCCTCATAAATCGGGAAACCGTCCTGAGGCATGACACGGATGCCGGTCCAAGTGCGAACGATGTTCAGGCGGGCGAGATGCGGAAACATGCGCTGTGCCCGATCGACCATGACTGCGCTGATGCCGTGTTTTTGCACGCGGTCGTCGAGTTCCTCTTCCTTGCTGTCTCCAATCATGACCGTGCCTTCGTCGGTTTGGCGCAGTGTCGTCAGCGGGTGTGGCAAGAAGGGCATCGTTCGTTCGGTCACCACGATTTGCCCGCGTGTGGGCCCCATTGGCGCATGCAACCCTACCATGGGGGCGAGATGCTGATTCGCGTTGCCGGCCGCCAGCACGATCTTGTGGGCAACGATTTCGCCTTGCGGCGTCTGCAGACGGAAAATACCGCCGGATTGGCCGATGGTGGTGACGGGATGCTCGGGGCGGTAGTCGACGCCAAGCATACGCATACCGGTATGAAAAGCGCGGTAGGTGCGCAAGGAATTCACATGGCCATCGAATGGGCAGAAACTTCCACCAGAGACCTCCGACCCGATCGCCGGGAGCATTTTTGCGACCTCTGCCGCGCTGAGCATCTCCATTTTATAGTCGACAGCGCCCGCTTGATTGTGCATGCGCCGGACTAAATTGGATCGCTGCTCGAATTCCTCGTCCCCCAAAGTAAGGTGAAAACCGCCGTTTTGTTGTAGCGCGACATCCAGGCCTGTTTGTTCTTTTAGATCTCGCGCAAGTTCCGGCCATTTATCGGCTGCCCGCATCGTCCATCCGGTATAGGCAGGCATGCCCAACCCCTTAGTCTGTACCCACACCAAGGCGAAATTGGCGCGCGAGGCGCGCTTGGTCACATCGCCCTCGTCGAGCACCACGGTGCGCTGGGCCAACCGGCCCAATCCCCAGGCAATAGCCGCCCCCAACATGCCGCCGCCGACGACCGCGACGTCGAATTCTTTTGTCTGCGTGCTGCTTGCCATGTTCGCCCCTTCGCGGCAGTGGCTCTGTCAATCTGCAGCAACACCCGAGGAGGCCTGGAGGTCCAGCGTTTAGTCAGTCACGCTGGGAGTCATGGCGTTGCCCGCAGAGCATCTTTGTCGGCCATAAATGGGACTATGCGCAAGTGGGAGCCTTGGTCGTCGGGCGTTCACGAGTGGTGTGATGACCAAGTTTGCGCGAAAAGGGTGATATGGCGGGGGGGGCAATCATCCGGGATGACCTCCAGGTTGGCCTTTTCATCATTTCCACTGTCAGTCCTGATTGTGGATTGGGGCCGGGAACGCACCGCCCGACGGCGCAAGTGGTCATTTTGCGGCCCCCTTTAGGCCCAGTCGCAGATCCCAGGCTCTCGTGCTGTCGCAGAACTGCACGAGCGGGAGGTATCCTATTGCGTCTTGGCCGTGCCTCGAAAAATGCATCAAACAGTCCAAACCGGCTTAGATGTTAGAAGGTCTCTACGGATTGTTCCCCTTGCGATAGGCGCTGGGCAAAGAGCGGAGGCTTTTTCAAGATATGCCTTCGATGAACAGTTCCTGGCCGCAATGTCAAACCAATGGATATTCGTCTTTCGTTGGCGCCTAACATGTGCGCACGATGGTTGGTCCCCATACCGTGTGCGAGGGACTTATTCGCTGTCAGTATTCCAAATGCCCCCCTTTACCATAAGCGCCAACGGTTCACCTCGCAGGGCCTTGCTGGCTTGTTGACCCGACCATTTGCTAGGGGCGCGCAAAAGATTTAAATGTCGTTTGTTGTGGTATCGTCTAGTTAGAAAACTAATCATGTTAATTGAAATATTGTCCGTCATGATCGTAACAATGTATCGGGGGCGGCATCTGAACGCGGTGAGTTCGGCGCGGGTGAGCCGTCGATTACATTCTGACTGCGCATCAAATGTGGCCTGGCCTCTGGGTGGCTTCCCCGCGTGGCGGTGCTCCTTACGTGCACCCGGCGGCCACCTTTGGGCGTTTAGTTGCGCGCCTGAGTGATGGATTGCGGGGCTTAGCCGATGTCCGAGACATACGCAGTATTCTGCTTCTACCGCTTACCGTCCCAGTTGAGCCGCGCTACTCGTCTGGTTGCCCTCTTGGTATGCAGTTTTTTGTTGTCCAGTTGCGGTGGTGCCGTTGATTTCTCCACCTGGGTGGTGGCCTACAACCTCTCGGTGGAGCGGGCGCAGAATCAGATCTTGTTGATGAACGTGCTGCGGGCTAGCGACGACATGCCGCTGGTGATGTCGAGCGTGCAGGTCGTTCGCGGCAATGGTGCCACCTCCGCTGCCGTGGGCACCACCAGTAATCTCAGCAACACCAAGTATGCATCGCAATCTGCCGCCTTTATCGATTCTCTTTCGGGCAGCGCGGGACCCAGCGCGTTGCTGACCGTCACGGATGGGTTCAATTTCGACGTTGCGATGCTTGACACCGCCGAGTTTGAGGTGGGCTTCCTCACGCCGGTCCGCGTCACCACACTTAGCTTGTTCCTACAACGGGGCGTCCCGATTGCGGTGTTGCTGAACCTGTTGGTGGAAAGTGCCACCCTCAACGCGGCCGAAGGTTCGGCCGCCATCGCATACAACGATCCCCGCTCACCCACCTACAGCGCCTTTCAACGTCGCCTCAATGCCGCAATCAAGGCAGGCATTACAATAGAGCCTCAACCCTCTTCCCGGCCAGTGGGGCCTGTCCTAACGGTGGCGGAGGCCAAGGGTGATCTAAAATCGCTTGTTGAAGGGGCCAAGGGCGGAGTGCCTCTGAAGCCGACCGTGGGCGGGTTTCAGTTCCATGTCCCGAATACAGAGGTCCGTTTCTGCTTCATGAACGACGATCTTGCAGCGCCCGAGATGCCGCAGGAGACATTGTGCAAGATGTCGCCTAGGCGCAGACCGACAGAAGTCGCCGGCTTATTGGCTGCCGCGACGATGGGCACGGCGGACGGGACCCCGAGCAAGGACGCGATAAGCTTCAACTTCCGTTCCACGCGGGATGTGTTTACCTATCTCGGCCACCTTGTGCAGGCTGAACTCGAATACGGCCCGGGGGTGGTGCCATTGGTGGAGCAACCTCGTCCCCCGCAACTTGGTGGCTCGCGGATGGTGCCGCTGTTCAATGTCGTAAAAGATGAGACGCCCAGCGGCTCCCTCGTTGATGTGTCTTACCGGAAACATACTTACAGCGTCCCAAAGAATAATGCCAGTTATTCTGCTGAAGTATTAAATATTCTGGACGAATTGGTCAAACTCAGCAAATCGATCAATGCCGTTCCGCCGACTGGCACCGTGGTGCTGCACTAGGCAGTGCCTTGCATCCGGAAATTCAGGTTACGCATCGATTGGCTGTGGCTGTATTGCGGCATCGCGCGCAGCCTCAAAAGAAGTGACCAAGCCTTGACCGCCACGCCCGCCTGCATTCGGTCTCTACCCAAACAGCTGCAATCGCGGTGGTGGCGGCAGTAAAGTATAGCCCCCGGCAAAGCTGCCTAAGTTATCCTAAGCCCATCCGATGGCACTCGGACCGATGATATCACCTAAATTGCCAATCGCATTGATCATGGCGATCTCACTGCAGCGGCGCTGTGACTGAGGAATATGGAGGCCGCGAACAGAAAGGCGGGCGCGATGTCACCACCCATCAGGAAGAGCCGAGGTATGCTACGCTCAGAATAGTCGCCGCCGAGATTGCCAGTGCCGCAGCGCACATCCGTCGACGGTCTCGATCTGCAAGGTTGCTCGCCCCGAGATGTCGCCCGTCTGGGGTGGTGCATGATGTGGTCGAAGGTCATCGGGTATTGAGGCAAGTGAGCGTGAATGACGACTTGCTTTTTGCAACTCATGGCATTCCCTGAGCAAAACGCCAGCGGCGGGTCGAGGACGCGATGGCTGTTTTTCCTGAAATCGGCGAGAAACGCCACAACCGTGTCACTGTTTTGTCTGTTGGACGGCAGCAGATGTTGGCAGTTGCGCAGGTGTTGGTGCGGCGAACGAAACTGCTGAGGCTGGATGAATGGTTTGCCGCGCTGTCGCCGGTGCTGGTCGATCGTGTTCTAGCGGTCACTGCGAAACCGCGAGAGGACGGGATTTCAGTGTTGCTTGTGGACCAATTGATCGAGAAAGCATTGGCTTTGGCGGACCGGATTTACGCTATAGCCCGGAGCCCAATTATGTTGAAGGGTTTGAAACGAACGCTGATCTGCCGCGACGCTTGGACCACGGCTATTTCGGCCAGGAAGTTGGGGCGGCCCTGGCCTGGCAAAGCTTCGGTACGGCCAAAG
>Ga0164297_10005533_pt1 | contig 10777 bp, 11 predicted proteins | sample GEODES058metaG_FD_113539 | JGI IMG/M metagenome (GOLD analysis project Ga0164297, IMG submission 113539) | Dystrophic lake water microbial communities from Trout Bog Lake, Wisconsin, USA - GEODES058 metaG | ecosystem: Environmental > Aquatic > Freshwater > Lake | place: USA: Trout Bog Lake...
CTCGATGGTCTTTTTAACCGAAAGTTCTTCGGCAAAACTCCAGGCTCCATCTCTTGCACTATCAATACTGAATTGCAAAAGCGCGAAATTTGTGTTTGAAGCATGCAGTCCCAATAGCGATAACAACGGCGATACCTGTCCTAATTCGCTTAAAACCTGGTTGGTAAGTGCTGCAATGATCATATTGATAGCATCGAAATCTGCACGTAAACTTTCTATCGGTTTGCCGCCGCCCGCCACAACTGTGGCTATACCGAGATCAAAATTGATGTGTGCATTCATGCCCAACAATAAATGCTGTAATACGATCGCCGAACTGTCTCCAACTTCATCAAAAGCAACAGCCCAGGGACCACTAGGGGCACGATGATACTTCCAGTTATGATAGGCAGCAAGGTAACGGTTGGCAAATACTACATCCAGCTTTTCCAGCTGCGATGAGTCATGAAATTGATTGGCATCAATTGCCTGTTTAACGGCTTTGGTCACCTTTAAATATAAGGCAGCAAAATAGCCAGCCCTGCTTTTTTGTGCAATGCATTCGGCAACGATGGTTTCAAGGGCATTCAATACGCCATCGATATTGGTCTCGGGAGTCAATTCATTCACCTCAGTACCGGGCTTTTCCGGATCAAAAAAATCAATACCCATGAAAATACGAAAAAAAACAACAAGGTTGTTGCATGGCCTTTTGCTAATCAAACAAAAAACCCTCAACGGACCAAAGCTAGGTGTTTAAATAACTCCGGTCAATCCGTGTTTTCACGGTATTTACAACGATTGTTGCAAACTGATTCAGAAAGAGTTGTGTTGAAAAATTTATTTAATAAAGCCAGGAAGGGTTATTGATCGAGCCGCTTTTCGTAACAGTAAAAACTTAAGCCCGGTCTGAAATGCAGACTCATTTCACCCACAAATTGATAACCAATTTTTGGGAAGAGTTTACGCGTTGCCTCATTAGCCGAATTGGTGTCAACCCGCAACGTATTGATGCCCCTTTCTTTCGCAACTTGTTCGGCCTGTTGCATAAGGGCTGCTGCCACGCCTTTGCCTCTATAACGCGGCGACACTGCAAGCCTATGGGTAACAATAGCAGTTTCATTGATATCGAGACCTACATCTGCATATTCGGGATACTGTTCCGTTGTGATGGCACTAAGGCCGGCAATTGCGCCATCAATCTCGGCCACCCACAATTGCGATGCAGCGACATCTTCAGCAAAAACTGCGGAATTCGGATAGCTTGAATCCCATTGCAAATTGCCAGAGGCTCTCATCAGAGGCACTACTTCAACAATTATTTCCATAATAGCGGGTATATCGGCATTGGTAGCTTCACGAATTTTCATGGCGGTAAAAATAACGGTTTCTGTTATTAACTATAGAAGTGCCAGGCGGGCTTTCAGTCAGGCGTATTTCACGTTTTGATAATTAAACGACGTTAAAATTTTCCGTCCAAATAAAATACATTTTGAAATGTCATCATTTTTATTTTACTTTGACATGCAAAGTACTTTTAATTACTCAAATCATGAAAAGATTTATCCCGAATTTAAAAACCTGGATCATTTCCGCCGCCGGCATTACATTGGTTTGTGGCATCATCTATGTCACAGTGCAGCAATGTTACCGTTTGTCGGCAAACGATCCTCAATTGCAAATGGCTGGCGATGCAGCTATTGCGCTAAGTAAAGGTGCAGATCCAAAAACGTTGACTGGCAGCCAGGCGGTAGAAATTTCAGAAAGCCTGAGTGCTTACCTTGTTATTTACGATACGGCAGGCCACCAATTGGCAAGCGGCGCAAACCTGAATGGGTCGCCACTGAGCATACCAAAGGGGGTTGTCGCCTATCTAACTAAAAACGGGAAAGACGCTGCAACCTGGCAACCGGCACCAGGTGTGCGGCAAGCGATGGTTGGTGTCCTTAGCCCCGGCAAGCACAGTTATATTGCCTTTTCAGGCAGATCGCTAAGTGTTGTTGAAGAACGAATCAACACATTAGGCAAACTGGTCTTGTTTGGGTGGATCGTATCGTTGATCGGTATTGCATTTGTTCAATTCGTAGTGAACGAAATTGAAACTAAATTTAAAGTATCTGGTTAAATTCCAGCCGCTCACCATCCGGACCCGTGATGTTAAAATATTTACAGCCTTTAGACCAAAAGGCCAAAAAAACAGGTTCAGGCTCTAAAATATTAAAGCCAGCCTGCTTCAATTCGCTATAAGTCTGATCAATATCATCCACATCAAAAGCAATATGATCGATGTGCCCATTGCTCCTGCCCCTTATTTCAGCAAGTTCAGTTTCAGGCATTTGGTAAATTTCGATTATAATGTCTTTCATCTGCATCATAGCCACCCGCCCCTTGCCGCCATTAAACTCAAAACCCGCCGCCATTACATTCTCAAAACCCAGGCTTCGGTAAAATGATTCAGAAACAACAATGTCTGTTACCGGGATACCCACATGTTGCAACCTATTGATCTTTAAATTCATCTGTTTAATCCGTTAAATAAAACCCCTCAAAAACGCGGAGCGAATCTACTATAATTGATCAAAAATTAAGCCGCAACAAATCAAAAAAGCCTACCCCCACTCAAACATCAACAAACTAACACCCAATACCCGATACCTAATACCTAATACCCAATCACTAATGATTATGCTTCTTATGAATATCCTTTACTAAACACAACTTTTTGATCTCATCTATCCGGATGACAAATGGCGCATATTTCAGTCGATTACCTACCATTTCGGTAACATTATCACTATGCGCAATTACCTCTCCTTCCCTATCGCCAGCCAGTAGTCGCTTATACATTCTGTAGTCGCCCCATTCAATATAATAAACCTCACCAGGTAGAATTTTCTTATCATGGATCTCCTTGAGCGCCACCCACGAGCCATTTTCAAGGTAAGGATACATACTATGCCCCCAAACCGGCAATGCAAAATCACAATCCTCGATGCCAGGGAAATTCATATGACCGATTGGCGTGGTATCATTGATATCTTTATAAACTTCAACACCCGAAGCGGTCACAACAACTTCATACATCGGGATGCCTTCAAAATTCTGTACAGTTGGGAATTTATTGTTAGCACTTTTTACAGAATTAACGCCTTCCTTGTATTTTTCTTTAAATATCCGGAGTTTGTCAGGGTCGATATTTTGCCGGCTTTTAATTATTTCTGTGATAGAGGCAGGTGAATTGAAACCCAAAACTTCAGCAAGTTCAGCATTTCCTTTAAATGCACGCCCCCTGAGCTGATTATAAAGTATAATAAACTCCAATGTTTCAGGCCTGACTCTCTTTAACTTATTTGCCTTTTTTTGATCTTCCATAAATCGATAAAAAAAATTAAATTTTCTCTTGACACAAATACAGATATTTCTTTATATTTGTCTCACTCTCCTTCTCAAAAGTAAGCATTTTTTAATTTTATAGTATATGATAATTAAAGAATTTACAGAGAATTCGCGGAGAAGCTATGTCTCATTCCAAGCGATCAACAGTTCCTGAATAGGAATTAAATCTCACTGACCAATCACCCATCATTGGCCGAAATGCTATTCATTGCCCATTACCCAACTGAGCCATAACAAATAATAAAATGAACCTTATCTATTCAGCCCTTAAATCAAAACCATTGGCAAAAAACACTATCAGCACCGAACTTGAACAACGGTATAGAGCTTATAGGGAAGCTTGCCTAAAACACCAAAATACGATAGCCTATATCCGAAGGTATTTTCCAGGCTGGACGCCTAGATTCTGATAGCAGTTTATTGTACGACAAACTTTTTAACTCAAACTGACCATTTCAAAAATGATCAACCCGCCTGCCTGTGCCGAATTTTCAAACCAATAAACAACCAACAACATGATCAAACTCACACAAAAACTAAAAGACGAGCTTTGGTGGCTCGTGATTTCTGTCGACTATGATTATAGTCGCATTAGCATTGCCGAACATGAAATAAACGGCGATTACTTAACCCTATGGCTGGAAGATAAACAGGACTTTAAAAACACGCTGGACGAATGCCTGCAGTTGGATATCAGCCTGAAAAACTTTGCCAAAATGATCAGGGCAGAGGGTTTGAACAGCTACGAGGGCACTAAAATGCATCCAAAAAAAGGTTTTCTTTATAAGACACGTATCGAATTTAACGAACCGATAACCTGGTACCGGGAAGATGCCAGCCACGCCGAACAGCAATGGGCCCGCGAAGCCGCTGTGAAAAGTGTACTAACGCAATTGGTGGAGACGGAAGTGTATGATGGGTAAATTAACAAGGGCCGAAAAAAAACGTGGGTCAATTCAGATCTACTAATGCCAAATAGCATTATCAACATAATATTTCAAAGCTGCACAGGGTGTTTTGATTATTAGATTTAGAAATACGGATTTCGAAATGTCAATGGCCGGGTATTGTTTAACCAGGGATACCGCTCTTTCAGGTTTTCCGGCTATCCCCTGATCAAATGCCAGACAAACGCAATCCCAAAACCCAAGACACCATATAGCACTGCTTTGATCAGCAGCGTTTTTGTTTTGCTACTCATCCGTTAAATTATATTCCTGATCTATTTGTTTTATTGTTTGCGCGAGTAATTTCCTGAAACCCAAAAGCATCCTGGTTTCGCCCAAAAAACTCGTTTTACGTTGATGAAGGTAATAGATCAGCAAGTTAATTTTAACTTTATCGTGGCTGAGCAATTGCGGATTTCCCGACGGTTTTACAATGGTGCTCACCGAAAATTGGGCATATTCCTGGGCTGATAAAATCCGGCTTTTGTTGGCGTCTATCATCTTGTCGAATACAGTCGCATCGAATAGTTCGCCCAATAATGGATAGGACATCACATCCTCTTTACCCTCAATATCCATCAAATTTTTAAACTCCAGCGATTGTTGTTCTATATCGATCAAATCGTTAATGATATCACGGTTTCGAATCAACCTTAGATTCCCCGAACTTTTCATTTCAAGGAAAGTGTTGTTACTCGGCTGCAATATGGCATTGCGCGTTGAAACTCTGGCCAGGTAATACATATCGCTGCCTTCGGCAACCGGTCCCGGTGTTTCGAGGTATGTGATCAGGGTTTCAAATTTTTTGATCCGATCAAATGTCGCAGGCAACCATATGTCGATATTTTTTGTTTCTTTGATCAGATCCTTTTTGATATTGACGGCATATTCATGTTCCTTTGAGCGTTCACTCAAGTGTTCGCGGTAACTCTCGGCAAAAAAACCAGTCATCACCGCTAAAAAAATCATTAAATATTCCAGCAGATACTCTTTCCAGGGTTTGGGCTTGTGGTGCAGATCGGGGTGGTGGTGGACTTCCATGTTTGTTATTCGTGATCGGTTATCTGAGGTTTACTGAACGAAGCAGGGTTACATTGCGAAATTTGCCAGCAGTTGTTTTAGCAATGGAGAGCTTCATTGTAAATGTGAAAAGATTACAGCTTTAAATATATGCAAATTGAAACAATTCGCTATAGAGCACTTGCTATTAACGGCGCAAATAAGCCACTATATTTGCAGTGTATAAAATGAAAACACTCGACGACCTCCTATTACTTGGCGATCCGCGTCTTTACCAGGTTTGCGATCCGGTTTTACCCGAGGAATTACCATTGGTAAATGGCTGGGTAGCCGACCTCCATAACGTAATGCAACAAATTCGTGAAAAATATCATTTTGGCCGTGCCATTGCAGCTCCGCAACTAGGCATTATGAAGCGCCTGATCTATATGAACATCGACAAGCCCTTTGTATTCATTAACCCGGAATTAAGTAACCTGAGCGAAGAAAAATTCGAACTTTGGGACGATTGCATGAGTTTCCCTAACCTGCTGGTGAAAGTTGCGCGCCACCGATCGCTTACGATAAGTTATTTGGATATAAACTGGCAGCCGCAACAATGGCAAATGAGTGATAGCCTCTCCGAACTGCTGCAACACGAATATGACCACCTCGACGGTATACTATGTACCATGCGGGCATTGGACGAGAAATCGTTTAAATGGCGGGCTTAAATATTATTTGACCAGTTTAAAAACATGAATTGAAATTTCGAGGTTGATCAGATCGAGTAAGAAATGGGCTATCATCAATATCAGGATACTGCGGTATTTTTGATAGCAATATCCATAGATCAAACCTATCACAAAGGCAAATATCAATTCACGCAAACTCTTGTAGCTATAATGCAAGGCACTAAATAATAATGCTGAAACAATGATCGGAGTTACCTGATCTTTAAAAAGCTTTGATAATCTTGTGAGCACATAACCTCTGAAAAGTAACTCTTCAGTGACCCCGGCTGTAAAGGCTGTAAATACCAATAACCATTGATTCCGTAAAAATATTGGCATCAAACGATTCAACGCATCATTGCTTTCTTTTAAGCCAAATAGCCTCGGAATATTGGATAATATACCAGCCGGGATGCTCAAAAGGTATAAAACGACGATTGATATGATGAAAAATCCGGCATCCTTTTTTTCCTCTGTCCAAATCAGCAAGCTCTGTTTTTCAACTTTTTGGGCGTAAACTGCAATAAACACAAGCTCGCCCCAAAAAATAAATCTCGAATAGAATATACGATCCTGCGGAGCCAGACCTAATCTTGTCAATAATATTGATAACAGTATAGCAACGATCATTACCAGTCCTACTCCAATGATCATAGAAGTTTTTTGCCTATTGGTAATCGCTAAATTCAGGTTGTCGGTCATTTGCGAGACAAGATAGCAGTTTGCTTTAGATTGGCCAAAGCTTCGGCAATTTATACAGTTTAACTATTTTAGCGCCTTATACACATACGAATTGACCCCGAACACACCGCAGCTCTCTCCCCAAAAAATGCGCATAGCAAATGCTGTATTTTTCTTTATCTCGGGCTATGGGTACACCACGTGGACCGCACGAATTCCATCCATACAACTGCAACAGTTACATTTAAATGATGCCCAACTTGGAGCCGCACTATTTGCACTACCCATCGGACTTATCGTTACCCTGCCTTTTACCAGTCGCCTGCTGACCACATTTAGCAGCAACCGCATTATGCTTATTGGCGCAGTGGCATTCAATATGATGCTCGCTTTACTCGGTTTTAGCAGTTTGTATTGGGAGTTTATCATGATCCTGTTTTTCTTCGGCTCTTCTCGTAATTTTTTGAACCTTTCAACCAATACCCAGGCCGTTGCGGTTCAGAAGCATTACTCCAAAAGTATCATCACAACTTTTCATGGCATTTGGAGCCTGGCAGGGCTATCTGGCGTAGCAACCAGTTGGCTGATGGTCTATTTTAACGTGCCTACCAATATTCACCTGCTTGTGGTAAGTGTTGCGCTTTGTACACTGGCATTTATAGCCTATCCAAACACATTACATGAAAAACCCGAACCCCGTGAAACCAAACCAGTTTTCATTTTACCCGATAAAGCGCTTTTAAAATTTGCGCTGATATGTTTCGCCACTATGGCCTGCGAAAATGTAATGTACGATTGGAGCGGTATCTATATCCGCGAAGCGGTACATGGCAGCGAACGCACCGTTACTAACGGTCCGCTTTTTTTTATGGTTTGTGTTACTATAGGCCGTTTTATTGGTGACAGGATGATCGGTCGCTGGGGAATTAAGCAATTGTTGATCAATAGCAGTATTTTGATCGTAACGGGCTTTTTACTAGCTATAGCCATTCCCCAAGTCCCAACGGTATTGGCTGGTTTTGGTCTGGTGGGCCTAGGCGTTTCCTGCATAGTCCCGCTTGTTTATAGCATGGCGGGCAAATCAAAAACCATGAGCGGAGGACCCGCGATCGCAGCTGTTTCAACAATTGGCTACCTGGGCTTTTTATTCGTTCCACCTTTTGTGGGCTTTGTCGCCCAGGCCGCTAACCTGCAAATAGCTTTTGGGGTGATATCCTCACTGGGTTTGCTGATCCTTTGGATGACAACGAAAATAAAGGACCATGAATAGATTTTTTCAAATCGAATATTTAGGTCCCGATCGTATTGATATTCAAAGTTTGTGGAAGGTAAATCGGAACAAAAAATTATCCCTTACTTCAATTTAAGCTCAAAACTGTCATTTACAATGCTCATAGGGCTGTTTTGAGGTCCGTTGGCCAGGTAGGTATGGAAGGTACCTTTCGCTAATACCGTATCTTGTTTATATTTTTCGATCGATAATAAACCGAAGTCGTTCGTAGCAACATTGCGTATCAATGTATAAGCAAAATTACTGGCTTCCGACGGGTGCAAAAGCAACTGGCATCCCGAAACAATGCCCTGCGCCCCGGCAATCGGCCCTCCGGCCGAGCTTATGCCGAAACTTACCGTGTGCGCTTTATTGATGGCGGTAATACCAAAATAGGCTTTCCCATTATTACTCAAATTAACAAAAGCAATAGAATCCAGCGCTGCATCAAAAGTATAACTGGTATCAGGAAGTTTTATGACAAGTGTGCCTTTACTAACGAGGAAATTATTAGCCGGCGACTGCTCCGCAATTTTTTGGGCAGTATCTGCTCCATTTGCGGCAGTTGCTTTCAGGTCCTGGACGCTCTCGTCTTTCTGGCAGGAAGCAAGAAAAAACCCCATCGCCAAAAACACTAAACCATAACACAAAAACCGCTTTAACATCACTTAGGTATTAGATAAAACTAATATACTTACAATTACGCTGATAAGAAGAGTGAAGTTTGCTTTTAACGAAGATTTAACAAATCTTAACTTAATTTTTACATCGAAAGGTTAAAACAACTCTCCAATGTTCACAAACAGGCCGTGCGAGCCCTGGGTTCCAAAACCATAGTCCATACATATATTGGTTTTGGATACCTTGTTTAGTTTAATGCGGATACCCGGACCATAGCCCGGCTGAAATGATTGCAGGTGCGTACCCGGAGCGGCGGAAAAAGATTGTACATTAACAAAAAACACGCCACCAAGCAATCCGTCGCGGGTGATACCATATCTGTATTCCGATTCGGCGTAAACCATTTGGGCACCACGGAAGCGTCCCTGAATATAACCTCTGCCCGCATTGGTATTGGTATCCCACAAAGTTGATGGCAAATCAAGGTAAGGAGGGTCGCCACTAAGGGTTACAGAATCGTACGACCAAAATGCCAGTACGTTATCAGAACTTGCCGGAAAACGGAAATATTTGCGAACATCAAGGATCAGGGAGCTCCAGGCAGCCGTACTTCCCAACGACGTTATATTTTCACGTATTTGGTAGCTGGCATAAAAGCCCCTGGAGGGATTAATTGAACAATCGCGGCTATCAAAAACGCCATTCAACGTAAATCCTGAAGACACCGTGTGCGGCGAATTGTAAAAATTAACGAAAGTAGGGTAAGTTACGTTTATAGGCAGTTGGTGCGATATCCCCCAATGGTCATCAAGAATATATCCCGCACCAAGGTAAAGGTTACCGGTAATATGACGTAAGGCAGCTTCTGAAAAACGAAAATAATTATAGTTCATCGGATCCGGATCGTGTATGGCTGTATTGCTGCCCAATCCAAAAGTGCTTTGCGGGTAGGCATAAAAACGAAGGTCGCCTACCAGGTTAAAAGTATTATTGTTTGTCCAGGCACTCCACAGTAGCGGCAGGGTAAATTGTGCGTTCTGACTATATGAAGAGCTGAAATTCACAACGGATATGCGAGCGTTGTCGGCAAGCCGAAATGCAACGTTACCAGAGATCAAAATTGCCATTCGAGATTGTAACGCGTAGCCAGCAGCTGGAACCATCGAGAAAATTGGCCTGCGTCCAACTGAATCGTGCTGTGACCCTGACGAACCGAGATGTAAAAACTGGTGCATTAAATCAAGCACATCGTGCGGCGGGATACTATCGCGAAGGTGCCGGGGCTTACGCGTAGTTGTATCATTTTGGCCGCAGGCAAAAGCAACCTGCGATCCAAGGATCAATAGTAAAACCGAAATTTTAAAAATACGCAGCATGCACACTATCAAGCAAATGAGTATTATTTTACGTAATCATGACGGTATTTGTTGCAGTTTTTTTTGCGAATAGAGCAACTCTTTCTGACCGAAAAAATTCACTCAAAATAACTCACCAACATTCACGAAAAAACCTCGCGAACCCTGGCTACCAAAACCATAATCGATATCGATATTGGTCTTTGAAACTTTACTGAGTTTGATACGCAAACCAGGACCAAACCCGGGTTGTATATTTTGCAAGCGTGTGCCCGGAGCGGCTGAGAAGGTTTCACCATTGAGAAAAACCACACCGCCGATCAGGCCATTATTTGAAATTCGGTAGCGGTATTCCATTTCACCATAAACCATTTGGGCACCCCGGTAACGGCCTTGTATATATCCTCTGCCCGCGTTGGTCGAGGCATCCCACAACGTCGAGGGCAGATCAAGATAAGGTGGCCGACCGGCCAGCGTGAGCCAGTCATATGACCAAAAAGCCAATACATTATGGGAGTAGGCAGGAAATCTCAAATACTTACGTGCATCCAGGATCAGTGAGCTCCAGGTTGAGGTGCTGCCCAGGGTCTTTAGATTTTGCCTGAACTCATAGGATAGAAAAAAGCCCCGGCTTGAATTGATAGGTGAATCGCGGCTATCAAACTGTCCGTTTAACGTAAAGCCCGAAGACGTTGAATGCGTTTTGGTAGAATGCTTTTTGTAGGTAAGATATTCTGCCACTGTCCCGTTCTCGGTCGGCTGTATTGTAATATCGGAATGATTATCAATGATATA
>Ga0164297_10005534_pt1 | contig 10776 bp, 10 predicted proteins | sample GEODES058metaG_FD_113539 | JGI IMG/M metagenome (GOLD analysis project Ga0164297, IMG submission 113539) | Dystrophic lake water microbial communities from Trout Bog Lake, Wisconsin, USA - GEODES058 metaG | ecosystem: Environmental > Aquatic > Freshwater > Lake | place: USA: Trout Bog Lake...
ATCGTGGGCAACGCCACGACCACCTTTGACTTCACCTCCGTGATTGCCTACACCCGAGTCCTGGGCGTGACGCTGGTCATCTGCTCGGTCGAAATCGTGGCATTCACGGGCCTGGCGGGGCTGTTCGCGGTGATGTACAACGCCACCGTGTCCTTTACCGGCGGCGTGGAGATCGAAATGTCGGACTCCTAGGCCCGCACGGTTCTCCTGGGCAACCAGGCCAGGGGCTGATGAGGCCAGTTGGACGACGCAGCGCGCACCTAGGTATTGTTTCCCCGCGTTACGGGCCCATAGCTCAGTTTGGTTAGAGCGCTTCCCTGATAAGGAAGAGGTCGGTGGTTCAAGTCCACCTGGGCCCACGTGAAGAAATTACTGCTCGTGATTGCCCTGGCGGGTGTCGGCTACCTGGTGTACCGACAGATCGCCGCTAGCCGCGCTGAGCAGGATCTGTGGTCGGAGGCGACCATCGAGCCTGATCTGCGCTAGTAGTTTCCGCACGCTCGGGGCTTTAGCTCAGTTGGTAGAGCGCTGCCTTTGCAAGGCAGATGTCAGGAGTTCGAGTCTCCTAAGCTCCACAGTCAACGGACCACCCTTCGGGGTGGTCCGTTGTGCCTCAGGCATGCGTTGGCTCCCGGTGGTCACCGAGTGGAGTTCCACGGCGCGCATGCAGCGCAAGTGCTGACCGATTCGGCATCCTGAACAGGTGCTGGGTGCGCTGCACGACGGAACGAACTGGCACCGTGCAGCCCGGCAGTCACGGCATGACAGGATTGCTCCATGACGACATCAGCCACGATCCACACCAGCCTGGGCGACATTCGGGTCAACCTGTTCCCCGACCACGCGCCCAAGACCGTCCGCAATTTCACCGGACTGGCCGAAGGCACGCAGGAATGGACCGACCCCAAGGCCCGCGCCAAGTCCACCGCCCCGCTGTATGACGGCACCGTCTTCCATCGGGTCATCGATGGATTCATGATTCAAGGCGGTGACCCGGCGGGCAACGGAACCGGCGGACCGGGATACCGGTTCGAGGATGAACCACACCCTGAGCTGGTGTTCAACAAGCCGTATCTGCTGGCGATGGCCAATGCCGGCCCGAATACCAACGGCTCGCAGTTCTTCATCACGGTCACCAATACCCCGCACCTGAATTTCAAGCACACGATCTTCGGCGAAGTTGCTGACCAGGCATCGCGCGACGTCGTGGATGCCATCGCCAAGACTCCGGTGGGCGCCCAAGATCGCCCCAAGCAGGACGTGGTGATCTCCTCGATTACCGTCGAGCGCTCCTGACCGGCACCTGCTCGGTACCGGTGCGCCATGAGTGAGGCCACTCCCGGCGTACCGGTGCCCGCACCTGCCCCGACCTGCTACAACCACCCCGACCAGGTCACGTACATCCACTGCGCGCGCTGCCGCAAGCCCATCTGCACCCGGTGCATGAACTCAGCTTCGGTGGGCTTTCAGTGCCCGGCATGTATCGCCGGCGGAACGCCGGCCAGTGCGATTCCGCGAACGATTGCTGGAGCTCCGATGCGCCAGGGCATGGTCGCGGCCACCCGGCCGGTCGTGACCTTTGTCCTGATCGGGATCAACGTCGCGGCATTCTTGCTGCAGTTGGCTGTCGGCATCGACAAGTCCTCGACGAACTGGGGGATGTACCCGGCCGGCATTGCCGCCAACGGCAACTGGTGGACATTGCTCACCAGCGCCTTCCTCCATGGTTCCATCCTGCACATCGCCTTCAATATGTATGTGCTCTTCGCGCTGGGGCCGGCCCTGGAACGGGTACTGGGGCACTGGCGGTTCACGGTGCTGTATCTCGTGGCCGCTTTCGGCGGTGCGGTGTGCTCGTATGGGTTCTCCGATCCCATGACGGTCTCCGTTGGGGCCTCGGGTGCGATCTTCGGGCTGATGGGTGCCCTGGTGGTGGCCGGTCGACGGCATTCATTCGACATCACGCAGGTGGTTGTCCTGATCGGCGTGAACTTCGCGATTGGGTTCATGTCCCCGGGCATTGATTGGCGGGCTCACCTGGGCGGCATGATCACCGGAGCCGCGGTAGCCGCGGCCTTTGTCTATTTTCCCCGGACGCCGTTTGCCCAGTGGGGGACGGTGGTGGCCATCGTCGTGGTCTTGCTCATCATGGTCGTCGTGCGAACCAGCCAGTTGCAGGCGCAGTTGGGCGCCCTGGGACCCTGGATGCCGTGGCACCGATAGGTCGCAGCGAGGCATCAGTCACGACGGCAGCACACGCACCACAGTTCACCCTCAGCGACTTGGGTCCACCGCGAAATACACAGGTGTCATTTATCCCCAGCTGGGGATGAGGTGTGGATCATTTCCAGCGCGTGGACAGGAAGAATCCGACGACGATAAAGCCGAATCCGATGCCGACATTCACCAGGGCGCTCAGGGACTTCATCACCGGGATATTGGGTCCGGCCAGGTAGAACAGCACGATGTAGACCAGTCCGATGACAAAACACGCGGTCATGGTGGGAGCCAGCCAGGTCGGTGAGCCCAGCTTGGCCGCCTTGTGCTCACCCATTGACTGCTGCGGGGTGTATGCCGGCTTGCGACGACGCTTTGACTCTGGCACGTGATCCTCCTGCGTGGGTGAAATGAACCAGGGCCACAATACGGGGGTGGCGCGCATCCTGGTGGTCGACAACTACGACTCGTTCGTGTTCAACCTGGTGCAGTATCTCGCCCAGCTCGGTGCACAGGTGGACGTTCGCCGCAATGGTGCGATCACCGTGGCCGACGCGGCCGACTATGACGGCATCTTGCTGTCGCCGGGCCCGGGGACGCCCCAGGATGCCGGCATCTGCATGGACATCGTGCTCGAGCTCGGGGGGCAGGTTCCCATCCTGGGCGTGTGCCTGGGACATCAGGCAATCGCGGCCGCATTCGGGGCAACGGTGGGTCGGGCTCCAGAGCTCATCCACGGCAAGACATCACCGGTCTTTCATGAGGACTTCGGCGTGATGGGCGCACTTCCCAATCCCTTCACGGCCACCAGGTATCACTCCCTGGCGATCGACCCGGCCACCGTGCCTGCGGCGTTGATCGTGACCGCCCGCACCGACACCGGCATCATCATGGGCGTGCGTCATGTCGAACAGGCGATTGAGGGCGTGCAGTTCCACCCGGAGTCTGTACTGACCGAGGGCGGACATCAGTTGCTGGCCGCGTGGCTGGTCGAGTGCGGCGATGTCGATGCCCCGGTGCGGGCAGTCGGCCTGGCCCCGGTGGTGGGTACCTCGTCGCCATCAATGAACTAGCCCGGGTTTGGTGCGCCATCACCGCCGGAGAGCGGTGCTGACGATGGAGCTGAGGCTTCAGCCACGGTGATCGTGACCGTGGAGCCGCGCCCGGCCTGGGTGCCGCCCTTGGGCGATTGAGCCAGCACGGTGCCCGGTGCATTGGAGTTGTCGGACTGCTGCACGACCTGCACATCAAAGCCGGCCTGGGCCAGGTCACTGCGCGCCTGTGCCTCGGACAGACCCGAAACATCCGGAACCGAAATCTGTCCGGAGGACACCGTGATGTTCACCAACGTTCCCGCATTCACCTGCGTCCCGGGCACGGGGTCCTGGGCAATCACGTATCCCGCAGGCTGATCGGAGACGTCAGTGGTGACCGTCCCCAACTGCAAATTGGCATCCTGAAGGGCGATCTGCGCAGCGGAGGAGCTCATTAACGACACCAGCTGCGGAACGGTGGACTGTGCCTTGCCCGAGGACACGGTGATGTTGACTGCCTGGTTCTGCGCCAGCATCTCCCCCGCGGCCGGCTGCTGGGCGACCACCGTGCCGGTGGGACGGTCAGAGGTCTGCGGTGTCTGCGCGCCAAGCTGCAGCTTGTCGGCCGACAGCTGCGACTGGGCCTGTTGAACTGTCAGGCCGGACAGATCGGGCACCGCAATGTTGGCCAGGCTGGATCCGCCCCGGCGCACCTTGCCAATCAAGATGGCCGAGACGATGGCCAGGACAACCGCGATCGAGCTCACGATCCAAAATCCGGCTCGACGCGGTCGCCGTGAGGCGGTATCACGGTCGTCGTATTCGTAGTCGAAGCCTGCAGCAGCGACCGCGGGCATCTGTGTGGTGTGCTCTGACAAGATCGCCGGCACCGCTGCGGTCAACGGTCCGCCGGAGATCGCCCGCTCGACGTCGAAGCGAAACTCCGCAGCAGTCTGGTAGCGATCCGATGCCCGCTTGGCCAATGCGGTCAGCACCACCGCGTCGACATCCGGGGGAACACCCTGATCGATCTGCGATGGAGGCGTTGGCATCTCCGACACATGCTGATAGGCGATAGACACCGGTGAGTCACCGGTGAATGGCGGTCGCCCGGTGAGCAGTTCATACAGCAGCACCCCGGCTGAGTACAGGTCGCTGCGGGCATCGACGGTTTCCCCGCGTGCCTGCTCCGGCGACAGGTATTGCGCCGTGCCCATGACCGCAGACGTTGACGTCATCGTGCCGGAGGTATCACCCAACGCCCGCGCGATGCCGAAGTCCATCACCTTCACGTCACCGGTACGGGTGAGCATCACGTTTGCCGGCTTGATATCGCGATGGACGATGCCATGCTTGTGCGCATAGTCCAGCGCCGACAGGACACCGGCTGCGATCTCCAGTGCACGCTCAGGCAGCAGGCGTCGCCCGGCACCCAGGAGCTGTCGCAAGGTCATGCCGTCGACGTACTCCATCACGATGTACGGCACCACGATCGGTTCGGCACCCTCTGCCGCCAGTACGTCCTCGCCGGTGTCGTAGACAGCCACGATGTTCGGGTGATTCAGTGCTGCCGCCGATTGCGCCTCGCGGCGGAACCGTGACTGAAAAGACGGGTCGCGGGCTAAGTCCGGTCGCAGGATTTTCACGGCCACGCGACGACCCAGGCGCAGGTCGCGGCCCTGGTGCACTTCGGCCATCCCGCCGCGACCGATGACCTCACCGATCTCGTAGCGGTCGCCCAGCATGCGGCGACCGTCGCCTGTTTCGATGGTCATGTGGTCATGCTCCCAGGTTGCATCTGAATTTGGCCTTGTATTGCGTCATCCATCATCGACTACCACCCTGCAGGACCGCTTCCATGACCGCCTTGGCAATCGGAGCGGCCAGTCCATTGCCGGTGATCTCCGACGTGCCGCCGCCATCCTCGACCATGACCGCGACGGCAACCTTCGGTGACTGGGCCGGCGCAAAGGAAACGAACCACGCCACGTTCGGACTGGAGTTACCCGTTTGCGCGGTGCCGGTCTTACCGGCTACGGCAATGCCCGGGATACGGGCGTTGGAGGCGGTGCCGTTTTGCACGACGTTGACCATCATGTCGGTCTCCGCTGCGGCGTTGGCGGGAGTCATTGCGGTGGCAAACGCCTTTGGCTGGGTGGTGGTCAGGATCGACAGGTCTGCTCCGCGAATCTCCTGGACCAAGTACGGCAGCATCGTCACGCCGTGGTTTGCGATCGTGGCTGCGACCATTGCCATTTGCAGGGCTGTGGCGCGATCGTCGTATTGGCCGATCGCGCTGAGGGCGGTTTGCGGCTTGTCCAGTTGCTCGGGGAACACGCTGGTGGCCGCATGCAGGGGGATCGCGAAACCGGTATTGAATCCCATCAACTCGGCCTGATGCTGTAGTGCCGGCGCACCAAGCTGAACCCCGAGCCAGGCGAATGCGGTGTTGCAGCTGATCGCCAGTGCCTGGCGCAACGTCACGCGAGAGCCCGGACCGCAGGCCTTGCCGGTCCAGTTGTGCAGCAGGTGCGTGGAGTTGGGAAGTTGATAGACCGCAGGTCCGGGCAGGACCGAGTCGGCGGTGTATTGCCCCGATGCCAGTGCCGCTGCGGTGACCACGAGCTTGAATGTCGAACCCGGCGGTTGCAGCCCCACGATCGGTCGATTGAGCAACGGCTTTGCCGGGTTGGCGAGCAGGGTGTTGTAGTAGGCACGAATTGCCGTGGGGTCATGGCTGGTCAACACGTTGGGATCGAAGGACGGTGATTGCACGGACGCCAGGATTTTTCCGGTGGCCGGCTCGATGGCAACCACGGCGCCGACCTTGGTCCCCAGGCCATTGAACGCAGCAAGTTGGGCAGCGTCGTTGATCGTGGTGGTCACTGCACCGCCTTGCGGCCGGCGGCCGGCGAACAGTTGCTGAATGCGGTCAACGAAGAACAGGTCCGAGCGTCCGGTGAGGACCTGGTTCTCGGTCCGCTCCAGGCCGGTTGCGCCATAGACCAGGGAGTAGAAGCCGGTCACCGGAGCCAGCAGTGGGCCTTGGGAATAGGTCCGCTGATACATCAGCGTGTTCCCGGTGACCACCGACCGGGCAACCGGATCATTGCCGACCAGGATCGGCCCACGCTCGCGTCCGTATTCGGCCAGCAGATTGCGCTGGTTGCCCACATGATCGCGGTAGTTGGAGGCTTGGAATACCTGGATGACGGTGATGTTGATCAGCAAGGCAAACAGCAGCACGGCCAGGAATCCGGCCATCAATCGAATGGGACGGTTCATACCCGGCGCACCACCTGGGTCATCGCATCATCCATTGCCGGCGCCTGCGTATGTGGCCGACGTGCGCGATCGGAGATACGCAGCAGCAGGGCGATGATGATCCAGTTCGCCACCAGCGAGGATCCGCCGTATGACAGGAACGGGGTGGTCAGGCCGGTCAGCGGAATCAGCCGCGTCACCCCGCCGATGATCACGAACACTTGGATCGCCACCGAGATCGACAAGCCCGCGGCAAGCAACTGGCCGAAGGAGTCCTTGACCGACACCGAGATGCGCATGCCGCGCTCCACGATGATGGCGTACACCATGAGCATGGCCATCAACCCGATCAGCCCGAGCTCCTCACCGAAGGCGGCGGTAATGAAGTCGGTGTTGGCAAAGGGCACCAGCGTGGGAAATCCCTGGCCAAGCCCGGCACCGAGCAGCCCGCCGTTGGCGAACCCGTACAGCGATTGCACGATCTGATAGCCGGAATCTGCCGCATATCCGAATGGATTCAGCCAGATCGTGACGCGCTCGTGGACGTGCGGGATCAATGCCCAGCTGGCCAGTGAGCCGACCGCGAACAGCACCGCCCCCCAGATGAGCCAACTTCGTCGACCCGTTGCGATGTAGAGCATGGACACGAACAGGGCAAAGAAGAGCAGGGAGGTTCCCAGGTCATTCTGGAAGACCAGGACACCCAGGGAGATCAGCCAGGCGATCAGGATCGGACCGAGGTCCTTCACCCGGGGGACGCCGACGCCGGCGACTCGCGTGCGAACCAGTGCCAGGGAATCCCGCTTGAGCACCAGGTAGCCGGCGAAGAAGATCGTCAGCGCGATCTTTGCCAGCTCCCCGGGCTGGAAACTGAACACTGCCAGTCGCACCCACAATCGGGCACCGTTGATCGTGTGCCCGAGCACCGGCGCCAGCGGCAAGATCAGCAGCACGATGCCGATCAGGCCGAAGGTGAAGGTATACCGCTGCAGTCGCCGATGGTCTCGCACCAGGATGAGTACCGCGACGAAGAGCACTGCGGCGATCGCGAACCACGTCAACTGCGCATACACATCAGGGGTGGGCGGGGTGATGTTGTTGTGCACTGCGCGCTGGGCGTTGGCCACGTCGATCCGATAGATCATGACCAGGCCCAGCCCGGTGAGCAATGTCGCGGCCGGGAGCAGGATCGGATCGGCATACGTGGCGCGCAGCCGAACGACCATATGCATGCCGGCCGCCAAGGCAGCCAGCAGCGCCATGGTGACCCACAGTCGGGTGGGAATGGCGGTTCCGGTTGCCCAACCGACCTGCAGCATGCCCAGCACGACCAACACCAGGGCGAAGACCAGCAGCATCAGTTCCGTGCCGCGTCGGTTGGACTGTCGCATGCTTAGTTGCTCACCCCGGGACAGCCGGCGGCCGGCAGCGGCTGCGCGCACGAGGCAGCGTGAATGGCCAGCTCGGTGACAATGCGCTGGGCATCGGACCGGCTCGACGCGGGAATCGTCTTGGACACCAACTCCTGATCGAACAGCGGCAGCTTGCCGATCTCGATCGAGCTGTTGGCGTACAGCGAGGACAGATCAATCCCGACGAGCGAACCGGGTACCCCGTTGTAGATCGCGACAGTCCCGGTGCCCGCAGCGCCGTTCAATGCCACGTACCACTGGCTTCGCACCCAGGATCTGACTCCGATCACCGCGCAGGCCAGGACCACCACGACCACGACGACGGCAGCAATGCCGATCCAGACCCGTCGACGCCTGCGTCTGCGGCTGTCACGTTCGGCCTCTTCGCGGATTGCCGTGCGTCGTGCGGTCTCTGCTGCCGGCACGATCAACTCGGAGTCGATCAACGGCTGCTCAGCAGTGGGAGGCCCGCCCTCCACTGCCGGGGGGGCAGCCGGCGCATCGGCATCAGGCTGAATGTCGGTGGGAAAGTGGACGTGCGGCAAGCGAAAACGCACCCGTGGCTCACCGGCAGCGCCGACGACGACCGGGGCGACCAGGGTGACGGTGTCATTGGAGCGGTCCATCTCGGGCAGGTCCACGATGTCGGCCACCACTGCGGTGACGTTGTCCGGTGCACCCGCAGCCAGGGCATCCTCGATCAGGTGGATGACGGCGATGGTGGGATCGCCGTCGGCCATGCGCGCAGCCAGCTGCTCCTTGGGCAGGACCCCGGACAGTCCATCGCTGCATAGCAGGAGTCGGTCACCGGCGCGCGCCTCACGAATGGAGAGGTCGGCCTCCACCGGTGTCAGGCCATCCACGGCCCGCATCATCAGTGACCGGCGCGGATGCACCGCGGCGTCAGCCTCGGTGATGCGACCGGCATCAACCAGTGTCTGCACGTACGTGTGGTCATGCGTGAGCTGGGACAGCTCGCCGTCGCGCAGCAAATATGCTCGCGAATCTCCCACGTGCACGATGGCGAACCGACCTGACATCCAGTAGACCCCGGTGATGGTGGTTCCCATGCCGGTCAGTTCCGGATCATCGGCGATCGTGGCACCGATCATGTCCCCGGCATCATCGATGGCTGCCGCCAGTTCGGCCAGCACATCGGTCTCGGCGGGTGGGTGGATATCCAAGTCCGCCAGGATCGCCACCGCGGTGGCCGAGGCCAGTTCTCCGGCGGCATGCCCGCCCATGCCGTCGGCCACCACGAGCAGGTGTGGTCCGGCATAGCCGGAATCCTCATTGCCCGAGCGAACCAGGCCAACGTCACTTTTCGCGGCATACCGCATCTGCAGGACCATGGCGGCTACTTCTGCAACTGCATCGTGGTGCGGCCCACGCGCAGGGCCGCACCGACCTGCAGCACAGTCGGAGTGGTGATGCGGGTGCGCTCGATCCAGGTGCCGTTGGTGCTGCCCAGGTCCTCAACCACCCATGCGCCCTCCGCCGCGTAGACCCGTGCATGCCGGCTGGAGGCATAGTCGTCATCCACCACGATCACCGAGTCCGGTGCCCGGCCGATGGTGACCTGCGCGTCGGTCAGCGGCACGATCGTGCCGGTCAATGGTCCCTCGGTCACGACCAGCTTGGTGCCGCGAACCTTTGCTCCCTTGGCCTTGGCCGCCTTTGCTGCCTTGGCTGTGGTGCTTGCCGGCCGCCGAGGCGGGGCTACACGACCGGGGCGAGCATCAGCCGGTGCTCGTAAGTCCTTGCGCAGGACGAACACCGTCACCAGGACGAAGACCCACAGCAGGGCAAGAAATCCCAGGCGGATGACGGTGAGCGCGAGCTCGGACACGATCAGCCGATCCGATAGACCAGCACTGTTGCGCCGATCTGCACTGCTGCCCCGTCCTCCAGGGCAGCCTCGGTCACTCGCGCACCATTCACCATCGTGCCATTGGTGCTCTTGAGGTCTCGCAACATCACGGGAGTGCCCAGGACGATCTCGCAGTGATTGCGGCTGGCGCCGGGATCTTCCACGCGAATGTCTGAATCCGAGCCACGGCCCAGGCGGGTTACCGCACGAACCAGTGGGTATGACGTTCCCCCGACTTCCAGACGTGCTGTGGTGGTCACCGCGTTTGTGGATGCCCCGCGCACCTCGGCTCGTGCCTCGCTCCGCACCCGAAAAATGCCGGTCTCCAGGTCACCGTCCTGGGCAAGGCTCACCGCAACCGTGCCCATCAGGGTGTAGCGCTGGGAGCCGGCATATTCGCTGACCAGGGTGCACAGCTCGGTCTGCAATGCATCCTTGAAGACGGCCAGTCGCTTGTAGTCATGCTCAGACAGTTCGATGAGGAAGACGTTGGGAATCACGGTGCGATCTCGATCGATGACAGCAGCCCGGTCGTCGACCTCGCGCTGCAGGGCAGAAGCGAGCTCGACCGGCTGCACCTCGGCCTTGAACGCACGGGCAAATGCCCCGTTGACCAGTCGGTCGAGGGAATCCTCGAACCGCTCCAGCAGACCCACCATTGCCTCCGGACTCACGCGCGATGGGGGCAGACGTCGTGTTGCACCCCACTCGATGCTAACCGTTGGATCATCCAAGGCAGTGGTCCCGCACCGTGGTCCACCCTTGTCGTCAGCGTCCGTTCAGCACGACGAAGTTTGTCACCACGCCGGGTGCCGGGACCATCACGGCGCCTCGATTGTTCCGGCGCAGGGGGCTGCTGTAGCCTGAGGCTGCCTTGAATCAGGAGGCAGCGCGCGCGAGTGGCGGAATAGGCAGACGCGCACGGTTCAGGTCCGTGTGCCCGAAAGGGCATGGGGGTTCAACTCCCCCCTCGCGCACC
>Ga0164297_10005538_pt1 | contig 10764 bp, 10 predicted proteins | sample GEODES058metaG_FD_113539 | JGI IMG/M metagenome (GOLD analysis project Ga0164297, IMG submission 113539) | Dystrophic lake water microbial communities from Trout Bog Lake, Wisconsin, USA - GEODES058 metaG | ecosystem: Environmental > Aquatic > Freshwater > Lake | place: USA: Trout Bog Lake...
CAAACATGACAATAAAATTAATAGTTATTGCATTACTTGTTTGCTAATGGGTTATCCAATGCCTTTTTGATTTTACTATCCAATTCTGCTTTCAACTCTTTCATTTGGGCTTGAGTTTCTTTAGTATTGGCTTTTAGTGTAGCATCAACATCAGTATGGATACTACGCATTTCGGTACGCATATCTCTTACTTGGGCATCAGTTTCACGTTGGCTTTGTTTAGCATTACGTTCAACATCATCAACAACAGTATCCAAACGACGGATATCGTTTTTCAAATCTGTCTTGATTTCTGAAGTATAGTCAGTAGCCTGTTGGCTATTCTTTTCTAGTACTGCTAAACGCTTGTCAAATTCTGACAAGTCTGGTGCAACGTAATGGTCAATTTTGTATCTCATACTTTGATAGTCTTTATACACTTCAAAGCAACCATAAAGTCCACCTAGTATTGAAGATGCAATTGTGAATGCAACCATTAGTTTTGCTGGTGTAAATTCATACCCACCAATGCTAATAACTGTATCTTTACTCGCATACTTCTTTACTGCGTCTTCTACTTGGTCGATTTTTTCATCAACACTTTTAATTTCTTCTGTCATTGTTTACTCTCCTTGTATTGTAGTTCGACCATTTTTTCAAATAAACTGTCTGAACTTAACTTCCTTAACGCTCTGCTATTATCAACCGTAGATTGATTTCTATAAATTTCTTTTGGCGCATAGAATGCCGCATCCTTTAATGTGAAGTTTAAGTAACTTCCATAGTTAGTAGGGGCAATTGCCATTTTAGCAAGTTCTACTTTACCTGCTAATTCATTCTGTTCTACTTTCTGATTAACAGCAGGTTGATTATTTGCTGTTTCAGTTTTGGTATTTGTATCTATTGTTGGTGCTTTATTTATTGCCTCAGCAATAGGACTTGTTCTACTCAATAGATTAACATTGTTATTATTGATTGTTTCTACTGTTGTACCAAAAGTAGTGTTTGGTGTTAGTGAATATAATGAAGATTGTTGAACACTTGCTACCATTGTAGATTGCTGTTGAGGTGTTTGAATCGCAACAGCACCTGCATTTTGATTTTGCTGTAAACTATTTTGCACAGTAGGTGTATTATTAGTTGGTAACGTTGAAGTACTAGTTGCTACAGTTTGAGTTTGTTGAACATTAGCAACTGGATTACTTGCTTGAATGTTTGTATTGGTATTTGTTGCATTACTTGTAGATGTAACTTGTGTAGTTGTAGGAGCAAACACACTAGTAGTTTGTGTAGTTTGAGTAACATTTGTACTTACTATGTTATTTTGATTAGTTGTAGAAGTTCTAGTGCTACTTGAACTTGCTAATGCTTGTGATGCGCTTAATACTGATTGAGTTGAACTAGTAACACCTGTTTGAATACTCATTTGTGAGTTACTATTATAACTTGAAGTACTTGAAGAACCACTAGCAACTGAAGTGGTAGCAACAGCGTTTGCAGTTGATACTGATTGGGCAGAACTTGCGGCAACTGAATTATTAACAGCACTTACAACATTTAGTGCAGTTTGTTGTGCAGTTGCACTTGCTTGATTTGCTTGCGCAATTGACGCTTGTACAGTGGTAGTTTCAATTTGTTTTTGTTGTTCTTGGTTTTTAGCAATTGTACTTAATGCTGTAGACAAATTACTTGGACCACCTGCTTTTGGTGCAGATTGTTGAGGCTGTCCTGCTTGCGCAACTGGTTGTGTGCCAGCACTAGGTGCTCCTGGTTGATTTGCAGCCTGTTGTGGTGCGGCTGGTAAATTTGCTTTGGGATCACTTGTTTGCACAACTTGAACTTGACCTGCAGGTTGTGCTTGTTGTTGCCCAGAGTTCTGTGCTTGTTGCTGTTGTTGCTGTTGAGGAGCAGGTTGTGATTGTGTTGCAGGTGCCGCTGCCTGTTGAGTTGGATCACTTTGTTGCTGTTGTGGTTGAGGAGCAGGTTGTGGTGCAGGATTTGCCGGTGCGGGAGCAGGCTGTGCAGCCTGCTGTGCTTGATTTGCCACAGTCTGTGCTGTGTTAGCATTACTATTACCTGATGATGTAGATGATGATGAAATAGAATTTAATGCTAATTGTTGAGCATACGCGGCTGCATAACCAGGACAACTTGTACTAGATAATGGATTTGATACACATGGATCAGGTTTATATAATGCAGTAGCAAACATATTTTGAACTGCCGCATTACCTGAGGTCAATGCGCCCATAGTAAATGTACCTAATGATGTTGAATTTGTTGTGCTGGGAAGTAAAAATTGATATGACACATTTGCCGCAGTATTCGGTGTTGACCAATTTTGTCCTGCTAGATAAATTTGATTATTAGAACTATCTGTTAATCGTACTTTTACCTGTGCAGATGGATTAGTTGTCATATACCAACTGCAAGAACCATCTTGGTTAGTAGCAGTACATCCATATGTGCCGTTGCCTAAACTATAATTGTAACCATAATTAAATCCGTAAACTTCAACACCTGAACCACTATTTTTAAGTGCAGTATTAACTGCAAAACTATTGTATCCTACAGCATCACCGCTAACTACTAGATTTGGATTTGGTAATAAGTTATCACTGGTAACAATCTTACTAAAACCTGAACAACTAGGACTATATGCAGGATTAGTAGTACAAGGGTTTACACTATACAATAAACTAAAATCATTAACGTGAACTCTAGGGCCCCAATAACCAGCCCACCAGTTTTGATCATGACCTGTAAAACTTACTGTAATTGAAGACACTTGAGATAGTTGATATTGATTAGAAAACATTTGCGTACCGTTAAATGTTTGAAAGTTTCCACCTGTGTTTACACCACTATAATCATAGTTGTAACTTTCTAATGAATACCCATTTGGATTATTTAAACTAACATTGCCGGTTAGTGTGCCTCTGTTACCACTACCATTGTTCAAGTCGTTGTTGATACCCCATGAATAACTATATCCTGATAGTTGTATACCTGTACCTGCTTTAGATAGTGCTTGATTGATTGCAACTGTTTGACTTACTGTTTGATTGTTATAACCAAAAATGATATTGCCAGTATTGGGATTATACGCAGGAGTCCAACCACCGCTAAGACCACCTGCTTGTCCTGTTACAGTATTATCCCATGGTAATCCACCACCTAGGTTTAGCACATTACCTGAACTTGCTACAGTACCAGCAGTATCTACTTGACCACTGGTACTATTTACACTAACAGTTTGTGCGTTAGAAAAGTTTGAAGACAAGAGCACCAAGCAAAGCGCCAATGCCCACTTTTTCATATGTGTCATCTCTCTTTTCCTTTTCTACTTTTGGTAGTTTTTCTGGATGTGTTTCCCACTCGTCTTTGGCTTGATCACCAATTTTACCTTCGTATGGGCAAGGGGTGCCTGCTGCCATCATAGCGTCAAATACACGACGGTCTTGACACATTGTAGCAACAGCGGCTACTTTCATGCCCATGTCATAAAGTGTTTTAGAGATTTTTAATCTTTCGCAATTCATGTCACGGTTAGTACCACCACTAGCAACGCCAAAGATTTGTGTTTGTACTGAACCACTAGTACCTGTTGTACATAGATCAGGGTTACCACCACTTAACATTGCAGGAGCAACTGCTGTTGGTGGAGGCTGAATAACTTTTTCAGTAATGTTACTGTTATTGTTATTGTTATTTGTCATACTACCACTTTGAATGTTTTGGTTAACATTGTTGCTAGTACTATTATTGTTGTTATTGTTAGTATTAGTGTTTTGACTTGTTACCGCAGATGTATTTTGGTTAATGTTAGTCATTGTACCAGTGTTAATATTTTGGTTAACATTGTTACTGGTGCTTACATTATTATTGTTATTGGTGTTGGTTGCTGTACTCGTACTAGTATTGACGTTATTATTTTGATTAACGTTGTTGCTAGTTGTGACATTATTGTTATTATATGTCATTGTACCGCTGTTAATATTGTTGTTTGTATTAACATTGTTACTTGTGCTTACATTGTTATTATTGTAAGTCATTGTACCACTGTTAATATTGTTATTTGTATTAACGTTAGTGCTTGATGAAGTACTTGCATTATTATTGTTATATGTCATAGTACCACTGTTAATATTATTATTTGTATTAACGTTTGTACTAGTTGAAGTTGACGCATTAACGTTGTTGTTATTATATGTCATAGTACCAGTATTAACATTGTTGTTTGTATTAACACTAGTGCTTGATGAAGTTGATGTATTAACGTTATTATTGTTGTTGGTCATTGTACCTGTATTAACGTTGTTGTTATTATAGGTCATTGTACCACTATTGACGTTGTTATTGTTATACGTCATAGTACCATTGTTGGTATTCTGATTGATGTTAGTTACAGTACCACTTTGAATATTGTTGTTTGTATTAACTGAAGTGCTAGTACTGGTGCTAACGTTATTATTGTTATTTGTAGCCGTAGCAGTTGAGTTACTGTTACTATTAACAGTTGAAGTACTTGTGCTATTACTGTTGCTGTTTGTATTGCTATTTGTAAAAACAGCACTAGTACTGTTGCTTGTGCTATTAGTATCAACCAGTGAACTTGAACTATATCCACCTTGATTGATTAATGTATTATTATTTGTAATGGTTCCACTGCTGTTTGCAGAAGATGTTCCCGTAGTACTGGTAGATTGTGCTAGGGCATTGACTGACAATGCGGCCATAAGGACTGATGTACCAATTGCTTTTAGTATTCTTTTCATATTTTCACCTTTATTATTATTGTTGTAAGTACAATATGAGTATGTATTTAATACAACCGGCAAGCGAAATATATGTATACAATAAGTTGGTAGGTGCTCACTTTGACAAATAGAGTAGCGAATTCTATTTGTTCACGCAGTAGCCGCGTACTCGGTCCTAAGGCTGAGTTCTTTTAACCTAGCATCATTGCTAGTTGTGTAACACCAAACACTAATGCCGCTCTCATTTCATCGTCTGAGGCTTCTTGGTTTAGTTTATCTACGTTGATTAAATCGGCTAATATTTCTTTAGCCTCACTTGGACTTAACTGTCCTTGTTGAACAGCCTGTCCTACTTGCAATGCATATTGGGCACGTTGTTGTGCCCATGGTGCGTTAACTGTTGCTAGTTGTTCTAATTGTTGTTGCATGTTACCATCTCCCTTGCACAGTATGTGCAATTGTATCGGCTTCTTGTATTAAGATTTTTTTCTTTAGATCACAATACAATGGACTTACTGGTCCCTGTTTCAATCTATCATTGAATTCAGTTGTTGTGTCTTTTAGTGTTTCTACAAGGTGTAGTACGTCTTTTGTGTTCTTGCTTTCGCTGTATAATTCAAACCATTGAACTTCAGCATAGATGTTTTTTAACTGACTAGAAACATCTTGTGAACAATCAAAATTTTGTGTGCTTTGACGAAGGTCTGTAACAATTTTGCTTTGATTAGGATCCCAACGACTTGGAATCATATCTGTGAGTTTACCTACTTGTGCGCAGCCTGTTAGTGATATTAAAACTAGTAATGCAGTAAGTTTTTTCATTGAGACTCCTATACTGGGCTGTATGGGTTCCTGGGACGATCTGTGCCATCGTCCTCAGGATACACCGGATATTGATTATCAATCGTTACTTGCATTTGCGCCGCATTTGGCACGTTTTGCATTTGTAAGAGCACCGAAGTCAACAGGCCATTCTTTGCCAGGTTGCAATTCAATTGCACCTTGTGGGAATGCATATTGAACACCTGCTTGCTGTTCAATCTGTTGTACTGGAACACGGAACTTAGTTAAGTCATTACCTAAGTTAGGATATGGTGCAACGTGTGGGAATGCCCAACCTGCAATCTCTTTAGTTTGATTGTTGATAACAATCTTATAGAAAGCATGAGGAACAACTACGCCCTTACCAATTGTCTTGTCGCCGGGGCCATAGATACCACCAACATAAACTGTGTAACTTTGATTGCGCTGTACTGCCCAACCACGTACACTAGTTTCTAACAACTTCCAAATACCGCGATTTAATGAGCCTGCTTGTGGACTCATGTTAGTCATTAAAAAGGATTCAAATTCAACTTGAGTGTCCCATGATAAGTCTCCATCTGGAGCCATGTGCCCTTTGTCGTATCCTGTACCAGCGTAATCGCCGGGAGTGGCTCCATTTGGTACAAATTGATTAGTAGCAAAAGCATTTGTGCGAGCAACACAGCCAATAGCGTTTTGTGGAAGTAGTTCATAAGTTACAAATTTAGGAAGTTTTGCAGCCGCATCGTAACCAACTAGATACGCTTGCTGACACAATGGTTGTACACCTTGTGCATTAGGAAAGCCATATGGGGCATGTGCTTGACATTGCTGTACTGGGAATGGCTGACGCTGATTCCAAGCAAAACTAGGTGTACTATAGATTAGTCCTGATAGGACTAATGATAACATTAAAATAATTTTTTTCATTGGTAAATACTCTTTGGTGCTGTTTCGCCGCGGAAATGTTTTAGAATCATGTCAAAGTTTTCTTTGCTTTGACCTGCTACGTCTTGCATTTTTTCGCGGTCCATGGGTTTAAGGGTTACGTATTTTTCTACAAACTTAACGATATCACTAAGAGGAATTTTTGTCTTAGTGCCATCTTTAAATGTGATAGGATAATTGCCCTGTACATCTATTGCTTTTTTCATTTGCATTAGAATATGAGGAATTTTGTCTGAATCAGGATCACTAGGAACACTAGGAACATCGTCCTCATCATCCCATTCATCGTGCTTGCTTTCAAAAAGTTCATTAATTTTCATAATAGTTTCCCTGATTCAAATAGTATTTATCATATTATTTATTTTATTCGTCCCACCAAAGCATAGTTAAAACATCACGATTTACGTCATATGGTGCTCCAGAATTAATAAATTCATGACCAAATAATTGATTGTGTCCTAAAATTAAGTTTGGTTCTAAATCAGTTTTAAATCCCAATCCCCAATGTCCGGGACTGTTTGGATAAACACTTACTATAAATTTATCATATTGTTCTTGAGGAAGAACAGGATTTATCATATAAACTGTAAGTAATCTTTTAAGTTCGGGGATTTCTTCTACGTTATAATCTTTATGCCAGGGCATAGATTCATTGTTACGATAAAAACGTACTCCGTGTAATCTAGGGTTTACTGCTCCCTCTTGTATTAGACGTTGTTTAGTTGTTTTAAATAATTGAATAAAATATTCATTAAAGATGGGAGATAATGCATCTAAATCAGTGGCGCGATTACGAACCCAACCTTCTGAGCCTTCATCAACATATTCTATAGTTTCATCAGCATTTACAAAAATATTTTTTCTAGTCACATATGATTCTTTAGTTTGTAACAAAGAATCAAACAAATCTTGTGGTAGAAAATTCTTTTGTAAAAAATTTGTATAATCTTTTCGGTTCATGATTACTCTACAGTAAACAACGGTCCCTTGATTATATCAGTGCCGGCTTGATTTGTCAAGTGTTTATTTAAGTTTTTTACAAAATCAGGTGTCATATCTCTGTTACGATATCCTCCCTTAGGGAAGATATGAACTTCAACAGGTTTATCACCATCGACATGTTGAATAGCCATCATACGATTTCTACCTTCATGTCCTTTGACTTTAGCAGGTTCGCTGAAATCTCCATTGTCCCAATTCATTGGAATAGATATATCTAAAAAGGGCGCCCCTAATGAACCACCACCTTCTAAATGTTTGATAATTTTGTTCACACTAACAGGAGCATTTAATGGTAATGCTAGTTTTAAAAATGTGCTAGGTTTCATTAATACACGTAAGCCAAAGTAATCAACGTCTTGATTATAAGGTACTGCACCCCAACCTTCTTTATTGTCTACTTTGTACTCGTCAACAATTTCACTGGGTTTCATTATGCACGTTGTTTCTTAAGTGTTGCTTTTAACATCCAAGCCTTCTGTGAATAAAGGTCTTGTAACTCTGCCATGTAATTTGCAATGCCTTGTTGATTTTCTTGCGTAGCAACATTAAAAATTTCTACAACTAACGCAATCATTTTTTCACAGTCTGCTAATAGTTCTGCTAACATTAACTCAGCACGTGGAATTTTATATTGTTCTTCAATGATAGTTAGTTCAAGCATACGACCTAAACTACCTGGGCTATAACTATCTAATGTTCTAATGTATTCAGCAATAACATCTATTGTTTCATAAGTTTCTTCATACATTTTTTTCAAAAACTTATGATACTGTGGGAAATCAGGGCCTTCAATATTCCAGTGAAATCCATGTGTTTTTGTATAAACTACAAATGTACTACCTAATAAAACTTTTAATTGATCTGCTAACATTATTTTTTGCCTTCATATGTCATTGCTGTAATACGTCTTGCGCCCTTACGCTTGAAAGGATCAAACTCTTGTTCGTATGTTGTTGGGCCACCTACCATTGCACCACCACCTGCACCTGCTGAACCTACACTAGTTCCTGTACTATCAGTCTCTTTAAGACCTTTCATAATAGAACTTTCTTTTTTCATTTTTGTGCCGGCACTTTTTGCTCTATATGTTCTCCAACCACCCGGTTGTGTTCCAATTGGGCCTGATGTATCTGGCTCTTCTTTTAATTTGCTTTCTTTAAACGTGCCTGCCATTTTAGGTGTATAGTGTGTTCCGTTATCGAAACTATCCATTTCATTAAATGTACCTGCACTCTTTGGAGTAAACTTACGATATGATTGTCCTGTGTGACCTTGACCCATACCACCGCCATATGCTGTATCTTCGTCAATACCTTCTTCATCACGATATTGCTGTTGTTCCATAGCCTCTTTGAATACTTCATCAAGACCATATACGGCGCTTTCTAATTGATTTTTTGCTTCACGCACATCATCAATAGCCCAATTAAGTTGTTTCATATCGATGCCTGTTTTTTCTGCAAGCATTTGAATTTCTACAATGATTTGTGTTGCAGTGTCATCATACTTAATTTGTTTTGTAATTTCTAAGGCTCGTCTATATGCTGATTCTAAATCGACATCACCAACAGCCTCATTCTTTGGCTTTTGATGATGCTTTTTCATATTGATAGCAATAGCAGCCTGTTGTGCTGGATTAGCGGCTTCATTTGATTTCTTTTTAGTGGCAACATTGTGTGCTGGGCCATGACGTTCTGGATTAGGATCCTCTCTGCGTTTTCTGGCAGCGGCACTTGCACGACCTTTTTTACCTAATGCATGTGCTTTACTTTGTGGCAAACATTTTGGCTTACCTTCACTATCACTACCTCTAGCACAGTCACCGCGAATCTTTCCATCGGGGCCAAATCGTACCCACTTTTCTTTGAACCATTGGTGTAAGTTTTCATCAACTTGCTCGATACCTTCTAGTATAGAACTTTCATTTTTCTTTCCACCATTGCCCCAGTTACTAGCACCAGCTTTGCGGCACTTAACTAATGCACCACTTGCATATGCACTGGGCCATACTTTATAACGGCTCTTGACTTTGTAGTAGCAGGCATCTTTCTTTTCGTTAATCATATCTTCACTGACTAACTCACCACCGCAATGTGGGCATTTTTCTTCCGCCACACCTTGTCCTTCCTGTAATCCCGGAATAGGATGTAATCCTTTTGGAATTTGACCAGTCCAATGTTGTGATCCTGGTTTTGCTGGCAAATCTCGTATGGCATTATCTTCTGCTAAATCACATAGTTTAGTATGATGCAAGAATATAGTGCTACCGCAATCGTAACAAGGATAGTTATCGGTTGGATCTTCTCCGTCATCGCCCATCGAGAACTCATTCAAAGAGCCTTCCGCCATATCTTGCTTTACATTATTTTTTGATCCAAATTCTACTTTTAGTTTAGCATTTTTCCAAATTGGGTCGTTTGGCTGAACTCTTTGTTGCATCAAGTATATAGTGGATATACGATGTGCCCCGTCCTGTAGTTTGCCATCTAAGACTTTTATAGGAGGCCAGTTTTTGTAGGAATCAGGTCGTGTGACTAATTCTTTTGCATATTGAATTACTCTTTTAGTTACTCCCCAAGTAAAGTCTTTTTTGTCACGATCATCAACAACATTGTTATAGTATGGTATGCCTGATACTGAATCGAATATCTCGTCTAGCGTTAGATATTTTGTTACAACTTTGGTAGGATCAATCCAAGATATAGGTTTGCCAGATGATTTACCAGGTTGAGGAACGCCTTCCGCCACTCCTTGCTCTTCGATCTTTCTAGCAACTATGCCCCTTTGCTTTACCAACTTTTCATCGTCCCAGCGTACAGGATCAATGATTGGATACAAGTATTTTGTACCATTGCTATCTATATCAAACCTACTACCTTTTGGAACTAGATGCTTTTTTCTAAGTTTGTTAAACTTTTCTTCATCTGCTACTATGGGTTCGCCTATTGTTGCTTGACCAATTGCAACTGCGGGTCCACTACCGGTTCTAATAATGCCAACTGTTTTCCCAACATATGGGTTGAGGCTATCAGTGTTTCTGGATTCATATTTCTTTTTACCATCAACAATTAGATCAGCATAGTCAATATCACCGTCGCTTCGCACATTAATCCCAATGGGTGGAATACTATTATTTTCACTTTCCGCTACACCTTGCTCTTTAATGTTTAGTTGCTTTTTAGTGTATGCCACTGAGTTATCCAATGCGGCTAAACCTTTTTCTTCAGAGTTCTTGCTCAACCCAGTATCATAAAGTTCATCACCGTTATAG
>Ga0164297_10005539_pt1 | contig 10764 bp, 14 predicted proteins | sample GEODES058metaG_FD_113539 | JGI IMG/M metagenome (GOLD analysis project Ga0164297, IMG submission 113539) | Dystrophic lake water microbial communities from Trout Bog Lake, Wisconsin, USA - GEODES058 metaG | ecosystem: Environmental > Aquatic > Freshwater > Lake | place: USA: Trout Bog Lake...
GAAATCTAAATGTAAAAATTATTCCTGGAACACGTCCTCAAGAAACGTTTGTCTTTCCTGAAGTATGCTCGGATCATCCTGAGTTTGAACGACCAGGTGATGCACACATTGTGATTCACGAAGATCCAAATGATCCTGCGTTTAAATATTTTAAGCGCACGGGCGATTCACTGCAGCATTTGGAAACGACTGTCACCATTGGATTAGCAGAGAGTCTTCTTGGCTGTGTAGTTCAAATTAGTTATCATCCTGGCTATGATGAAGGACTCTTTATCAAGATTCCTGCAGGATCCTTTCAGAATGATAAATATTGTTTGAGTGGATTTGGTATGCCGTTGCCTGGTAATATTGGCAAGTATGGTGACTTGTTTGTGGTAGTGGATGTTAATGTGAAACCGATGGAGCGCAAAGTATTTGCTACACAAGGTCGTGAACTCCTTTTGCCACTATTTGAAGATAAGGTACGAAAGACACCGTTACCTGGTGGTATGGCGTCGGTTCAGGATGATTTGTATTTGTATAAATGAGCGCTTTTTAGAAAGAACCTCACTATTAGCCAAAGGCCAATAGCTCGGCCATGTGGGTGCCGACACCCACTAAGCGCCCAAAAATCTATTTAAAAATGCAGTAGTTTTTGCATTTTTAAATAAATTTTTCTAAAAAGCCCGAGGTTTTTTGGGAACTTTTTTTCAAAAAGTTCATTGGGTGTCCCGAATCTTCGCCATGTCATAAGCAACATCCGTTTTCCATTCAGGGTTCAATCCAGCACGGGCATAATCCATGCTAGAATCTAGTAACATTCCCTTGTTGGGAAAAGGGGCATAACTTAGATCTCCTCCTCGGCGGCGAGTTCTACGATGACGGTGTGATCTGCGATGTGATTTACGGTGCTTCTTGCCATGATGTTTCTTGGAGTGGCGACGACGCTTGGTGTGACGACGTCTGCGACGACCACCATCCTGATCTTTTAATCCAGCCACATCAGCATAAGCCTTTAGCACACCCGATTGCATGGCGGGTCCCATCATGTCCTGTGGTAAATTACTTCCTGTAATGGCACTCAAAGGGGCACCATCCAATGCACCTCCATGTTGTCCAGCATGGTACTTCAAATAATCACCACCCTGGCCTAAAGACATCTTGGATGACCAATCACCCGACAAGGAATAGGACACAGGGGCACCTGATAGTGCGTCGCCACCTCGGCGATGCATACGTCGATGACGGCGATGTGTCTTGTGCTTGCGTGTATGTTTTCTCTTCCGGGATACGGAGTGTTTTGATCTTCTCGCCATTTCTATCTAGTCGTTTGATAATTTTACACAGTGAGAATAGAACTATGTCGGATTCTAAGGGCACCTGGATGGATTCCATCGCTAGCAGTACCATCTGCAACTATTTTTACATTTTCTTTGTCATTTTCTCTGTTTTTGCGGCTATCTCTTTGATTGGTGGCATAGGAATCTTTGCTACAACAAAAATGACAGGCGGTCAGTTGATCGGTATGATCTTTAATGTACTTCTTTCTTTTGGAATTTCAGCAACGTCTGCCCTGTTTCTTTATTTGATTTGCGAACGGGCTTTGAAGCCTGCGATGCATGAACAACGGGCTCGTTCAAAAGCTGTAGCTGAGTATGATATGTAAATACTTTCTTTTCTTTCTTTACCATTTTATCTGCATTTTTACGTAATTTCTCTGTCTTGTCCGTAAGAAATACGAGTGCATGTGTACACTCTTTTTGCATCCGATCATCCCGAATAATTTGTGCGATTTTCCCATTTCGTTTCCAATCCGAATGAAAGACTTGTGTAGTAATATGCAATGCCTCCGCCCACTCTTGAAGATAAATAGACGAAGTACCTTCGGATGGAAGCAAAATCTTATCAGGAATGCGTTCTAGTTGCTGCAGAAGTTGCATGATCACTTTTTCTTGAAATTCTGGTTCGGATACCTTATTAAGATAACCAAATACAGATAAGATGATAATATTGGGTTCAAAGATAATGTCATCTAATTCCTTTTGGAATGACATGTTAATATCGTTTATAATGAATAATCTTTTCAAATTTATTTTTATATAGAATATCCTTATAAAAATACATTTTATTTATATTATATGAGGGTTAAAACTGTGAGGGGTGTGTTAGCGGAGCATACGCTGGCGTCTCCACCACTTAGATGCTAGCATCATACGCCTCTTGCAAGGCTGTCAAATTCACCTTCTTCTTCTGGATCTTGCCTGAAACGATGTAGATGGAATTTTCCGTAAGAATAATAATATCGTCTCCCGTCTTAAGAACCTTCTTAATCAATGAGGTAAATTCCTCCTTTGACTTGATAAGGACACGATCACCTGTCTGGCCATCTTCACCCAAAAATGCAGTACCATTACCCGTTTCACGGTAATAGTCCAACATAATGGCTCGGTCTTGCTCAATAGCGAACTTAGCAGCATGAATCAATGTTTGTGGGGCAGGAACACTTCCAGTGGCAGAAGAGGCGGAGGCGGCGGCTGAAGTGGCGGCGGGCGCTGGTGCCGTTTGAACTTGGTTAGAAGCCGGGGTACTCATCGTCTAAGTCTGTCAATAAAATATAATTCCTTCTTTCTTATTTAACGCAATTCTATTTATGCATTATTTGGCGTATACAACACGCTCGCATGATGTTTATCAAATACACTGTTTAAGAAATCATATGCAACTTGGATCTGTTTTAATTGTCGTGCTCCCGTAATGATGATTCGTCCTGTGCGAAAGATACTCATTGTAATTCGCTTACATTCACCTTCTCCTTCTCCTGTTCCCTGACCTTTGCAAAAGTTCTCGCATTCACAAATACCCTTCCCTGGACGATTTGTATTGTAGAAGAACTTTGTATTTACACCTTGATAGATCGTCTTCTCCAACATACTGAAGAGATTGTATTCATTAATCAACAGTTTGTGAAGTGCATCTTGATTAATGAATTTGTTTAAAGCATAATCCGTATTGATAAGCTGAACCGAGAAGCGCTGAATCGCAGCATCTTCCATCTTTACAAACGGAGAATTGGAAAGTGTTTTAAATATTTGAAGCAGCCACGTAATTGCTTGATATGCAAATTCTTCGGAGGTTACACCCGTCATCTGAATACCTCCATTTGCAAATAATTTTACATTTACCTCCTTCCAACTTTCTTCTTGACCAACCTCATTTGTCTTTCGGCGTAGTACAATGGTGGATTGATTAAAGAACGATTTAGATGTGATTTTGCGGTTTGTGAAGATGTCCTTATGACTTGCACCCAATACCATGTTTTTGTGTTCAAACTTAAGAATACCTTCTTCAGGATACCATACAGGAATAATGAGTGGCTGGAGAGATGTAAATAGTTTATCTAACTGGATCGCCGTGCCCCAGTGTGCAGTAATTACCATGGTAGAGATGCGAATATCGGTTTTCGTATAGGATGTTTGCATCGTTTCTTGCCCTTTTTAAGCACCGAATTTGGATTCAAATTTATGTTTAAACTCTGTAATTAGTTTTACAAGCTGTTTCTCTGTTTCCTCGTGTAAAATGGTACTATCAATAATAAGTGGATATATCAAATTTATTCTATCAATTAGAGATGAATCAATAATGAAAAACATATCGGCTAATAATAAAATTTCAGTAACAATCATTTGAAAATCAATTGTTGTATCAAGAATAATTTCTTTGATCTGTGCGGGATGACAATGAATGTATTTCCAGATTCGTGATTCCATTTCCGATTTTCTGGCATTCTGACGCAAATCTCCTCGTGTAATTGCCGTGAAAATATCAATTACATCATTGTTTTTATTGGGCGGATCATAACGAATTTTTAGTAGACGTTGTCTGAGCTTAGGATGAATACGACTTTGTGAATTGCATATAAGAATTACGCAGATATCTTTTGGGTTTGCATTTAGAATGGTTTGAAGAGAGAGTTGAGCAGCTTCTGTTAGTGTTTCACATTCATCCAGAATTAGAAAACGAGGAGCAAATTCATGTTCATTTCGCCAGTCTACCCGCAGAAATGGAAACACTTTTTGCCTAATGGATTCAAGACTGCGTTCATCTGCTGCGTTCATGGAAATGCACATCAGTGATTTGCGATTACCCCAAATTTGTTCCACTAACCATGCAGCACTAGTTGTTTTTCCTGAACCCGGTGGGCCAAATAGAAGTAAATGCTGCAATGTTTGTGGATCCTTTAAAAACATGGAAAAACACTTTCTAACCCGCTCACACCAGAACGAGGTATCCACCGACATCTTACTCTATCCTTTTTTGAAAAGCTTAAATCCTTTCTTCTGCTATTTTATTTGTTGGATCATGATAGAATTAAAATCATGTTTCATCCACTAATGTCTCTATTTGTTGTTATACTGTTTTTTATACTAACACCTGGTGTTCTCTTCTCCTTTCCTAAGGGAGGATCATTGGCCATGAAAGCGATGGCACATGCTGTCATTTTTGCATTGATCTATCACTTGACACACAAGATGGTATGGGATATGTTCTATGGAGGTGTGGAAGGATTTAGTGGACATACCTGTCCTAAAGGTAAAAAATGGAACCATAAGAAGAAAGCGTGCGTATAATCAAAATACTGCCTAAAGTCTATTTCTCTTTTAAAAGAAAAGAGATGTATACTCTCAGTATTGGCGCCATTTTTAAAAATGAACAACATGCGATCAAGGAATGGATTGAACACTACTTACTTCACGGAGTTCAACATTTTTATTTGATTGATGATCAAAGTACAGATAATAGTATTGCTTTATTAAAAGAGTATTGTACAAAGGGTATCGTAACATTGTATAAGGCTACTTGGAAGCGTTATCTTGGTCGTCAACGAGATATGTATAATCACTATATTTTGCCGCATGTAACAAATAAGGAAACACAATGGCTTTATATTGTAGATCTAGATGAATTTTTATGGTCTCCTCGATCTATTTTATTAACAGATGTATTGGCCCCTTTGAAGCATTTAGCCCAAATACAATTTTATCAGCATGTGTTTGGTTCTAATGGACATATAAAACAGCCTGAATCGATTGTAAAGGGATTTACAAAGCGGTGGGATGAATTGATTCAAACATTGAAATACATGGTCAATTCAGATTTTGAATTTACTAGTCTCAATGTACACCATGCTACCCATAAAAGTGAGGATGATAGACTAAATAGATTTATTCGTTTGAATCAGTCCTATTTTGTATTAAATCATTATATGATTCAGTCACGAGAATTCTGGGAAAAAACCAAATGTACCAGAGGGGATGGCGACGAATATCGTGTGCGGAAAATGGAGGAATTTGATGGATTTGACCGCAATGAAGTAGAGGATCTTAGACTATTGCATCAAAATTATCCTGAGATTTCTTTAAGTCCTCCTTAAGGCATCCTTTAAGCCCCTAATTAGGGAAACAACTTAAATAAATACATGCGTGCTTGTTACTAGTATGAGTGGGAGAGGTCGTGGTAAACGTGCGGCAGTTAAGGTAGTTGAAGAAAAAAAAGAGGAACAAGAAACGAAAGAAGAGCCAGTGGTTGTTACTAAAAAAACAAGTAAGAAAAAACAATTTCCAGTTGTTGCTGTTATTACGCCTGATGGTATTGAAGGATCACTTCTATCTGGTTCACGGCGCCCCTTGATTGTACATCTTCCTATTCAAAGCAAAGATGTTCTCTCCAATGATATGCCTATTACTTATAATCCATGCCCTCCTACCGAAGCACAACCATATGATAGTCAGGCAGATAATCCCTTTTGTGACGAGGTAGAAATGCTAGATACACAAGAGGAACTTGTTCACTTTTCTGAACCAACATCGGATTCAAAAACAGTACAACCACCCGTTACAACTGCACCTGAAATTGACTATTATACGCTAAAATCTACATTTCTTGTACAATTTAAAGATGCAGCGGATGTCAAAACGATTCCTATGCGATCTGATGCGGCGTGCTTCTGGTGCTGTCATACCTTTACGCATCGTCCTGTGGTTCTTCCTACTCGTGATACTGGTGAGTACTTGCAGGTGATGGGTAATTTTTGCAGCCCTGAATGTGCATGTGCATATTTATTTGATATGCGCCAAGATTCTCATACACGCTGGGAACAATTAGCTCTTTTGTATCGTGTCTATGGAGAGGCATGTCATGGAAAAATTCATCCTGCTCCTGCACGGACATGTCTCACTCTTTTTGGCGGATCACTGTCCATTCAAGAGTATCGTTCATTAATGCAATCTCAAAAGATTAGAGTAGATGTCCACTTACCTCCTATGGTGAGTATTCTTTCTACGATGGATACAAAACCAATTGATTTCTATGATTCTGGTATGACCAAAAATGTATCTGATACGATCAATGATCGGTTGCAAAAAGCAGAAGAAGTACTCCGTCTACGGAGAACCAAACCGTTAAAAGCATGGGAATCCACACTTGATGCGTGTATTAATCTGCGAATCAAACAGGTATAAGTATTATGTGTTCGTTCTATATAAAACACAATATAATTCATATATAGTATTGTATTTTATAATGAAAACATTAGTTGTGGTCTTGTGTCAAACAAGAGCGCATGAATTAACATTTTCTCGTTTTAAAAAAAATGTAGTTGATGTATTGGATGCAGATGTATGTGTATGTATTGGTGTAACAAAAGACTATGATTATACAAATCCTTTTTATCAATTAGCAAAATATCACTTTATTTATGATGAAGAAAATGATCCTACCTTTCAAACATCCGCCGAATATTCCTATCAATATGAAAAAATGTGCAGTCAGGCATTTGCAAATGATAGACATTATACTGAATTTTTTAATTTAATAGATCGCATGAATAATCAACGATATAATTTTATAATATCTACCTATATACACATTTTCTTTTTATGGTTTTTCCAGAAAAATATGAAAGAACATGGGCTTCTATGGTTATATGATCGTTTTATTATTGTACGAAGTGATGCTGCATATGATATTCCTTTTCCATCTATGGAATTACTAGATCCATCTTTTATTTGGATTCCTAATGGTGAAGATTATGGTGGAATATGCGATCGTTCCGTTGTACTCTCTAAAGCTACAATTGAACCTTATCTCAATATCTTACAAAATTTTTATTTACGTTCAAATGAATTTTATTTAAAGATTAGTAAAAAAAATAATTTGAATATGGAAAAAATACTTCTATTTAATCTGGAACAAAATGGAATACTTGATTATGTACAGCGTTTTCCTTATATTATGTATCATGTCGCTGCAAAAGATGGCGTTTCACGATGGGCTATGGGAAACTATCATTCCGATTTAGATTGCTTTGTAAAATACGAAGAAGAATATGTAATGGCTATGCATTATAAATCTATTCTAATGAACTATTCTACGATAGATGAGTTTTATAAAGAAGAAATTACAAACTGTAATCGGATATGATATTTGTAAAATTTGATGAGAAAACGATGTTAAAAATCAGTACACACAAATTCATGTCTTCTATTCGCAGTGTTCTTATTCATACGTGTATGGCGAATATCCAAAAAGAAATCAATCAATTGGAACATTGGTTGACTACTTTGCCTGAATCTGAACTAGCATCTTCGCAATCCTTACCTCCTATTCTATCCACTTCTCTAGATAACCTCTCCAGTCAATTAATCAGTCAGCAGCATATGCTGAATCATATTATGGATCGTCTTGATGTTTTAGAAGGTGGAACCCGAGCAATTCACATTAAACAGTCTTCTGCAGATGATTTGTGGTTAGATGATGAGTGCACTGATCTTGAAAATGAGATTATTGAACCAGTGTATACTGTGAATAAAAATGATAATGCCACACATCTGTTTGAGCCGACTGCTATTAAGAAGTCAGTGGAGGAAGTTGAAGAAATTGTAACTGAAAAGCCTGTTATAGTAGATCCCCCTGTTGTAGAAGAGAAACCTGTGAAAAAGGAAGAGTTGGTTGAAAATCCAGTGAAAAAAGAAGAGCCAGTAAAAAAGGAAGAGCTAGAGGAAGAGCTAGAGGAAGAGGAAGAGGAAGAGGAAGAGGAAGAGGAAGAGGAAGAGGAAGTAGAACTTGAAGAAGTACAATACAAAGGAGTAATCTATTACAAAGATGATGGTGGATCTATTTACAGCGTGGACGATGAAGGTCAGCCATCCGATCATCCGATTGGTACCTGGAAAGAGGCTACGAAATCCATTAAATTCTATAATCTAAAAGGAACATTTTAAAAACATATAACTAAAATCATAATTTGTGATATACCCTACACAAAGTAGCTTAAATATACAGAGGTTGTATGAAGATAAAGATGGCCCGTCTCATCACATCTATTTTTATTCCATGCCTTATCGCATGGAATTCACTAAAAGAGTGGTTTCACTATATGATTAATACGTGCAAATCTGTTTATCATTATTTAACAATGTATAATTCAAAACATGAATGGTTTCTATTTTCTTCAAATGAATTTCCTCTTCCTATTCCTGCAATAGCTATTAATGACCACTCTAATGCTACATGGCATTATGATGCTTATCAGAATATATTAACCTATCTCAATGATCCTGTAACTACTATTTGTAAATTCTCATGGCTCTCTGCAAAAATGGTTATTCTAGAGAAAGATACACGCAAGGATTATGACATGGATGATTTTTTACATCAACTACGAATTCATACTACAGATACGGTATGCCCACAATTAAATGACTTATTCATCCTATGGTGTATCCATAGCAAACAGTGGTTTTCTCCTTTAGCTATGTTTCAATGTCATATTATTGATTATATGGGTGAAGAACGCACCTTAGTCATCGGACCCTTTGATAAATTAGTTCTTCGTGAAAAGAAAGTCTACGACCAGATCTGTCCTATACGCCTACAGAATCATAAAAATTGACTGCTTTGAACAGTTTAAAGAAATATGCCACCTTCTATCAGTAGATACGTTTACGTACCATTATCCAAGACAACATGACGGAAGAAACAAAGATCACTCTTGAGTCTGCCATTCCTACTGGGCCATGGACTCTGTACTTTCACTCCCCAGAAGAGACCAAGTGGACTTTGAATACCTTCATTAGTCTTGGATCAATGAAAACGTGGTATCAATTCTGGGCGATCATGGAGGCATTAAAAGCGGATTCCTTGTCCGATGGCATGTTCTTCCTGATGCGCGATCCCTCACCACCCTTGTGGGAGCACCATCATCACATTCGTGGCGGATGCTATTCCTTTCGCTGTCAAAAGAAAGATGCGGCAGAAGCATTCATCACACATGTTATTGCTGCAATGTTTGATGCACTAATGACAAATTCTACGAATAAATGTAATGGACTCTCTATCAGTCCCAAACGGGGCTTTAATATCATTAAAGTCTGGAATACGGATGCACCTACCTTTCATGCTCCTGGCGATATCAATACGACACTGGGTTCCGTGAAGGAGGCAGATATCATTTATACACCGTTTGTTCAGAAGAAAATGTAGTGCGCTTTTTCCTAAAAAGCACCCAAAAATATTATCAAGTCATTAATAAAAAAACAATAAACACTACTGTTTTTTGTTTTTTTATACATCTATAATAAGAGGTCATAATATGCCTAAAACATATAAAATATACTTTCCTAAAAAATATTATAAAGGATTATCTACACGAAAGAAGACTCAACGAAAACGAGAGATTCGCCGATTTGGGGCACTTTCATGGAAGAATCCTAAAGCGTATAAAGGGTTTGCTACCGATAAAGGGGTTACCACCAAATCATCTGGATACACAGTTCAATGGAAGAAACGTTTTCCCAAGGCCACTTCTCTTACTGCAAAATCGCACGTAACAGGTGTCCCTCTACGATTCATCAAAGAGTCCTATAATCGTGGTATGGCTGCTTGGCGAACGGGTCACCGTCCTGGTGCTACGGAACAACAGTGGGGATATGCTCGTGTACACTCTTTTTTGCTATGTGGAAAAACCTATCATACCACGGATTCGGATATTGCACGACGAGCCAAAAAAGAATCGGCTTCTGCTAGAGCTTGGTGGGCTTCACAAAAATGTTGATTACTTCCAAATAGGCTCACGACAAAGAGGACAAGTTACAGGTGGTTGAATACATTTATCTGACCATTCCTTCCAGCAATCAATACATACTTTATGTTTTTCACAATTAATCATAATCATATCTTTATGATTGAAACAAATAGGACAATCGTCTATTTCATTTAAAAATGTAATTTTACCTATCATTATTGCACAATCTATACACATTTCTTTGTTAGAGTTGAGAACCCATTGTGGTCGTTTCTGTTTACATAATTTAAAATTATGACACTCTACTAATACACATTGATACTTACATTGTTCTCTGCAATAAATATTACATTCATCTTCTCCACCAATCATCTTATTATGAAATCTATGTCCACATGTACATGCTGCATGTGACATATCACTATCACATACGCATACACATTGATAAATACAATTTCCATTTCCTGTACATAATGACATCTTTATATAATACTAATAAGCACAATTTAGGCCCTTATTAGTTTATAATATTTTCGTACAAACTATGCCCAAACAGGGGGCACGGGGGAGCGAAGGTCCCCCGCTTAGACTTTCTGCGGACGCCCAGTCGGCTCCGTCTTCTGTTTCTGTGGCGCTAATACCAGACGCACTTCACCCAAATTTGCTACCATGTAACGTAGAACCAGCGGATAATCATTCTTCAA
>Ga0164297_10005540_pt1 | contig 10761 bp, 8 predicted proteins | sample GEODES058metaG_FD_113539 | JGI IMG/M metagenome (GOLD analysis project Ga0164297, IMG submission 113539) | Dystrophic lake water microbial communities from Trout Bog Lake, Wisconsin, USA - GEODES058 metaG | ecosystem: Environmental > Aquatic > Freshwater > Lake | place: USA: Trout Bog Lake...
GGACAGGGTCGTGCAGGCACTCGTGAGTGATATCCAAAAGGACAAGCGGTGTGCGACCTTGAAGCCGGCCCAAATCAAGTCGTCCCTTTTCGTCTTTGTGAGTGCTGTCCTCATCAACCCAACATTCAGTAGTCAGACCAAGGCGGAGTGTACTTCAAAAATTACCGATACACCCAATTTTCCACCAAAATTCATCAAAGATGTCTTGGCCTCCGGGGTTCTGGACGACCTGGTGTCCAAGGGTCTGACCCTGGTTGACAAGGAACTCAAAAAGACAGATGGCTCCAAGAAGAGCCGTATTACGGGCGTTCCGAAGTTGGACGACGCCAACTGGGCCGGTACGCACAGGAGTCACGAGTGTACCCTTATTATTACCGAGGGTGACTCGGCGAAAGCCCTTGCCATTGCTGGTCTGAGCGTTGTAGGCCGAAACGCGTTTGGCGTGTTCCCACTCCGGGGTAAACCGCGCAATGTTCGGGATGCATCTGTAAAACAGGTGACTGATAATGAGGAGTTTAGCAACTTGAAAAAGATCCTCGGGCTTCAACATGGAAAAGTCTACAATTCCCTGAGAGATTTGCGATACGGTCGGCTTATGATTATGACGGACGCAGACTTGGACGGGAGCCACATCAAGGGTCTGGTCCTCAACATGTTCCACGTGTACTGGCCCAAGCTGATTGAGCTCGGTTTCATCGTGAGTATGGTGACACCTGTGATCAAGGCGGGCAAGACCTGGTTCTTCACGGAGGACGCCTTCCGAGACGCACAGGCTCAGCGGTCCGGTGGTCTCCCCGGGCCGGTCAAGTACTACAAGGGTCTGGGAACATCAACAAGCTCCGAGGCGAAGGAGTATTTCAAGCAAATTGATAAGCTGACGGTGGCGTTTGGGGCGGACAAGGACATGAATGAGTCTATGAATCTCGCATTTGCCAAGGCTCTCAGCGACGACCGCAAGGAGTGGCTCACGAAACACATGGCGACCCCACCACCCTGTGTTCCCTATGGACAGGTTGCCAAGTTGTCCGTGTCTGATTTCGTGTACCGCGATCTGGCCAACTTTAGTGCTGAAGATATCAAGCGAAGCATCCCACACGTGGCGGACGGTCTCAAGCCGTCCCAGCGTAAAGTGATTTACGCGTGTCTCAAGAAGGGGCTCACGAGCGACATGAAGGTCGCTCAGCTTGCAGGCTACGTGGCAGAGCAGACGGCGTACCACCACGGCGAAGCCAGTCTCCAAGGAACCATCGTCAACTTGGCGCAAAACTTTGTGGGTGCAAACAACCTGAACCTTTTGGAACCGAGCGGTCAGTTTGGGACCCGCCTGGCGGGCGGGAAGGATGCCGCCAGCTCCAGGTACATCTTCACACGGCTAAGCCCCGTAACAAAGCGTATCTTTCACCCGGCTGATAACGCCGTCTTGAAATATGTGGTGGACGATGGTCAACAGGTCGAACCCGAGTTCTATGTTCCCGTACTCCCTATGATTCTCGTGAATGGCGCCGAGGGTATTGGGACGGGGTTCAGCTGTTACGTGCCTCCATATGATGTGGAGGTCATCAAGCACAATATCCAGTGTGCCCTGGACCAGGTGGCGATGGTTCCCATGGTCCCACATTTCAAGGGGTTCCGAGGTCGTACCACAAAGACAAAGGACCATACGTGGGTCCTCGAGGGGCTTGTCGAAAAGGAAGGTACACAGTTCCACGTCACGGAGTTGCCTCCGGGCAAATGGATCCAAGACTTCAAGGAACACTTGGACGATCTGGTCGAAAAGGGGACGATCCAAAAGTACGAAAACCATTCGACAGAGACTCAGCCCGACTTTCGTATCTGGGGGGCCAGTTTCGCGAGCGAAGACGCCCCAAAGGAACTGGGCCTGACCAAGACGGTCCACACGAGTAACATGTACCTCATAGGTCCAAACGGTGCGGTCAAAAAGTACAACAGCCCCGAGGAGATTTTAGTGGACTATGTGGACATTCGGCTCCAGGTGTACAAGAAACGCAAGGCGTGGCTCCTCAAGGAATTTGATTCTGAAATTGAGTGGCTTAGTGAAAAGGCTCGGTTCATCACAGGGGTGATCAACGGGACCCTCAAGGTCTTGAACGTTCCCTTGGCCCAAGTCCAAGCACAGTTGGCCAAGTCTCAATTTAAGGATGAAATTTGGGAGAAGCTCATGGACATCAAGACGTACCAGTACGTGGCAGAAGAGGTCAAACGGCTCCAGGACTTGGTCGCAAAGCGCAAGGCGGAGAGGGACACGCTCAAGGCGACGAGTGTGATTCAATTGTGGAAGAATAATCTGAGCGAGTTGTAGAAGTGGAATGCAGAAAGCATTCCAAAATGTTGTTACTCTTGAAAAACAAGTTCAAGCATCCGTATTCAATTTCTTTAATAAGACGATTGGACAAGCTCCGGCCCCGGTACCAGCACCCTCCCAGTCACCAACCCCTCAACAGACTCCGATCGCCCTGTCGCCTATCGATGTGAGTGGGTTTTACAAGGTGACTGGTCCGACTCAAGTGACGTTTTATGCCACCACGGACGTCCCAACAATCCCTGTAGGCGCCGGATGGACCGGTGAAGGTTTCCTAGGTATCATGGGTCAAATTCAAATTACAGGTGCAACCATGACCCCGGGCCCCGGGTACAAATGGTCTTTCACTTTACAAACGGACACGGATCAGAACATAGAAGGTACTCAACAAACTGTCGGCGCGACGCTTTATCCACCGAAACAGCTTCAGTACTCTTCAAATAGAATACAGGTACCCTTGTACGGCTATTACTCGGTTGTTCAAAACGTAGTTACTTTTACGTTTACGGCACCACCTCCCAATCAGACGAGTTCAGGATGGTTAGTTTCAGGTTTACCAACCATAAAAGTTCCATTGATTGTGACATATTACGGGTTTAATTACGCGACACTTGCACCAATCGATGGTAGTTTACCTCAAAATACGACTGCTCCTGTGCATGTAAATGGCGTTCCCGCACTCATACAAGAGCCTTTGTTTACAAATACGTTTGTTCCGGGAAAGTTTACAGACTACGTACCCACCACAACAGGTGGTGGAATACCAAATGTCCAAGTCCAATTGAACTCAAACGTTCACGTAGAAAACTACCCGGAACAGCGTCAATTGAACACGAATGTGGAATGGCAAGACCCACAGCCCGGAACACGTCTCTTTCCGGAGAGCAAATACATTGAAGAAAAGGACAAGGGGTTCAGTTCCGGATCCATATTGGCTTTACAGGCAATAGGCCCACAGGAAAAGTACCTCGTTACCGACGATATGACCAAGTCTCAATGGAACCCGGCGTTTAAAAGGTACTCGAACTTCGTCATGTACCAAAAGGTGTACCCTTTTCCACCTCCAAACCCTTACTATCAGGGGTCTGTTGTACAGATTGAGTTGCGCCCGACGGAGTTGGGACACCTCTTATCAAACATGTACCTATCCGTGACTCTTCCGGCTCTCGGATACGACAAGTTTAACAACCCGTACAGTTATACTCCGAACGTTGGACGGGCCCTTTTACAACAAGTGGATCTCCTCGTGAATGAGACGGTCGTCGAGACATTGTATGATGACTGGTACGTCATTCGGGACCAAATGTTTTTGGACGCCGATGAGCAACTTGGGCTCCAGACGGCCCTGAACGTGTCAAACGCCCAAGTCGGTGGAACAATTACCATCCCACTCGAGTTTTTCTTTTGTCGCCGGCATTCTCACAACAATAAAGGACGAGAGCGTCTTCGAAAACCGTACCTTCCCGTGTGTGCCATGTGGGCTCAGCGTCTGTACGTCCGTTTCACGTTTCGACCAAACACGTGGTGGTGTAATGCCCCCGTCACAAATAACACGGATGTCTATCCTGCAGGAACAGCCTTGTGGCCAAACCTCATCACAGAAGAAATTCTGTTGGAAAATGCAGAAAAACTGTATTATCAAAACACGCCACTCAAATACATTGTCAACCGTGTCCAAAAGGAGTCTTCACTGTCTTTTAATAGCACAAGTACGACTCTTCAATTGACGGCCAACTACCCGGTTCAGGTCCTGGCGTGGTTTTTCAGAAACAAGAGCTACGAGACGGTCACAGACGGTCGTTACTATGCATCTCGGTACAGTTACGGGTACTCTACACAATATATTAAAACAGGTATTGAACTTCAGTTTCCATCAGGAAACTCAAACTTTGTAGACGTGATTAACAACGCCAAAATTACACTGAACAACGTAGACATTTTGAGTACGTTCCAGGGATCTCTGTATTACTCATTCAAACAGCCTATGGAACATTACCTTTCGATACCTTCAAAGAACATCTACATGTATTCGTTTGGTCTTACACCAAAAGAATACAATCAGGGTGGGTACTTGAATTTTTCAAAGTTAAATTCACAAACGACATACATACAGCTAAACTTCAATCCGGCCTATACAAATCAACTCATTACTGGATACAACTTGTATCTGTTTTATTATGGATACAGTCTTTTACAGTTTCAGGGTGGGTTTGCTTCCCTTCCGTTTCTGTAAGCTTTCGAAGAGCGTCTACAATTCCGTTCGAAATTGCCCATCGAAGAAAGTTCAGTTGGGCACACGTTGTGGTCAGACCCTGAAAGTCTATGCGCTCGGTCCGACAAAAGGGATCAAAAAGCTTTTTACTGTACCCGTCCAGACTGGACTTGTATGCTACGTGTACCGTAAAGACCTTGCCATTTGGCGCCGTAAAAGACACGTGGTTCGCCTTGGAATAGTTTGTGACAAACCACTCGAGTTTCCGGAGAGACGGGCCCTTTCCGTGACCGAGGATATCATGGAGCTGTTCGCGATTCTCTGGAACCTCGAAAAACTTGGTGAGACTCGAAAGTAAAAGATCACTTTTGCTTCCCATTACTCAATTTACTTTCGAATTCTCTAAGTCGGGTCAATCCCACGGTGCCTCCACTTCCTCCTCCTCTTTCTTTTCGGGTGGTTTGTATCCTGGACACTGACACTGATGGAAGCCACAGTACCCATTCTCCTTGGGCTTTTTCAAGCACCTCTGTTTACTTCGTAGAATTCCTTTACAGAAATTGTCTTCGACCCGTACCGTATCTTTTATGAGCCTCTCGATGGGTATCTCGTAAAGCCGAGAAACCTCTTCAAGAACCGCCCTGGACCTGAGATTGACGCGACGAGTCACCTCGTCTTCTATGTTCTGAAGAATCTGTTGTTGATAAGCCTCCATACCTACTATACGTTCGGAGCTTTTAAGGGCTTTGAGAACCTGGCCAGGAAGGCTTTCCGCGCCTCCACTTCTGACGTGCTCGACGTCTTGACCATGAACTTTTTGTCAAAGATCAGATCTGCACTGACCAGGGGTTCCAAAAGGTCCTGTACGGGCTTTTTGAACTGGTTTGTGAAATAGTACTGGTAATCGAGCGGGACTTTGTGGTCCCGGGCCCATACGGGGTCCTCGGCCTTTTCGAACATCTTGCCGTCCCCCTTGGCGATGACGAAGGACACACGGTCACCCTGTTGGGGCTCGGAGCCGGGCGCACGGGCCCGCATCTTGTCCCTGACCGTGACGTGGGGCTGAGGCACCTTATAGTCCACTGCGAGTTGCTTACTCATCAAGAGCTTGTCAGTGGGAACCTCACCGGCCATCAGTTTGCGAGCCGCCTCGCGTGCAAACGTGATAACGGGTGTCGGGTCGCTCGAGTCGAGAACCATATTCAGCAAAGACTTGAGGGTCTCACGCACGTACGGACACGAGTCCCTTCGGACCACTTGGAGGCCCTTGATATCAATTTTTTTGAAGACTACATTCACAGTCCCATCGGGTCTGGTCTTGCCTTCGTACATCTTTGCAGCGTACCGCTTCTTTGAATACAAAAAGTACGGACAATAGACCTTTTCAAGTTCGAGGTCGTTTGGCGCCTTGAAAAGCTTCGTACACTGTTCGGCCGCTTGTTCACCCAGTTGCCACGAATAGTCGATTGCATCCTGACCTTTGCGTCCCTGAACATCGAACTCGACCATCACGGAGTCCGTGTCCCCGTACCGCACCTTCGCACCGGGAAAGTGCGCCTCGACGTAATTCTTGGTCTCCTCGATCATTTGCCGACCACGCATAGTCACGGTCGAGGCAATGGCCACGAGGGGCAACATACCCTTGGAGGCGCCCGTGAACCCGTAGATGGAATTCATACTGACCTTGTACGCAAGCTGTTGGCCATTATAGATGGCCTCCATAGGCGTTCCTTCGTGTTGAGCCATCAACTTCTTGGCTTTTTTGCGAAAGGCTTTGAGGTCCATGAGAATCACGGGGAGGAGGCTGGGAACGTTTTGGGCAAACTTGTGTGGGCCATACGTCTCGTACTCGACCCCCTCCAAGTTATCGTATTTCGGGTCCATCACAAGGGTCGAAAAGCACAAGTTGTGTGCGCACATGATGGACGGGTACAGAGACGCAAAGTCCAGAGCCGTGATTGGCCCGTAGTACGCACCCGTCTGGGCCTCGAGGACCGTCGCACCTTGGTACCCCTCGGGCTCGGTTCCAACGGAACCGAGCCCCGCGTCCCGCTTGAACGTCGGAATGATGAAATTGAGTTCCCGCGCCTTCTTGGCCATCTGGGAAAACACCTTGATTTGCTGACCCCGCTCGGACAGAAACGAAAGCGGGACCCAACAGGCTTTCGCCATCTCAATCTGGTTCTGGATCTGACACAGTTTGTCCAAGAGCTTGTGAGGCAGAACGGTATCCTGGATACAGTACGCTGCGACCTCACCGAGACGCACAGGGTCGCCCTCTGCGTACCGTCCGAAGATTTCCTTGACGGGCATATCGAGTTTTTGAGCATCGCTCAAAAACCGCTTCGAGACGTTGTTTAGGGAATACGACTCGAGCTTGTGTTCGCGCTTCACGTCTTGAAACAGATCAAAGACGTACCGGCCTTTCATAGGGGTCATCTTCAAGAGGTTGTTGCCGAGAGCCGAACTCGAAAGGTTCTTTTCCACGACCTTTTCGACCGGGTCACCCCTGATACGACCCCATACGGTACTTGCGCCCGTCAACACGGCCCGAACGTGTAGAAACTCGAGGTCAAACCCGAAGATGTTCCAGCCCGTAATGATATCCGGGTCCGTCTTCACGAGATACTTTTGGAACGCGTCCAAGAGCTCACGCTCCGTCTCAAAGGACTCAAGGTCCGGTCCGTTTGTCTGTTTCAAACACAGGCAGCGGCGAATCGTAGATTCGTCACCCCGTCCAAACTCCTTGGTGGTCATACCAATCTGAAACACAACGTCTTGTGGGTTCCGAGGGTCGGGAAACGCGCCCGTCGAGGAGTAACACTCGATATCAAAGGACATGACTCGTAAAGGTGCAATATCGTCGCGTGCAACGGGCTGAATAAACCGCCAGTTGGGCGACCACAGGTTGATGTCACAGGTCGTCTTGATGTCCGGCTCACACAGACCTGGGTCGATCCACCCTGTTGACGAGCATCCAGACACGTGCATAAACCGCAGAACCGGGTCGATGTTCGACTCGTAGACCTTCGCGCCTGATAACTCTGGCCACTTGTTGTTTTCGACCGCGTACGCAAGGCTTCGGAGGTACCTATGACTCTTGAACGTGACCTGGATGAAATCAGAGAGTTCGCCGTTCTGGAACCCCCATAGATCTTTGGCGCGTTTGTGTTCGGCTTTCCAACACTTGGACTTGACAAAGTCCAAGAGGTCCTTTGTCATCTTTTTGGGTTTGATGAAAAAGTAAGGCTGGAACGGTGTTCCAAGAGAAACCGATTTACCATCCGCAGATCTTCCGAATATGCGAATGGTAAACTGGTCGTCGATATCTTGACCCTCCCAAGCGATGGCTTGGAAAGGTTCCATTATTTATGAAGCGTTTTGAAGTTTTAAGCTCTTACACACCCGTCACTGCATAATAGCCGGTCGAGCCGAACCCGGCGTCCCCTCGGCGAGTAGTCTCGGTCTGAGTGGTGGCACCGCCGGCAAGAGGCAGTGCCTCGGCCTCGGCCTCAATGACCTCAGCCACAGTGAAATTCTCGAGGATGAGTTGGGCGATACGGTACCCCGGGCGAATCACAAAGGGCTGTTGCATATCGAGGTTCTGCAACACGACCTTGACCTCACCCGTATAGTCCGGGTCGATGACGCCCGCCAGCGTGTCCAGACCGTGCTTCACGGCCAGTCCAGAGCGAGGTGCAATACGTCCATAAGTTCCTGGCGGGAGCTGAATTGAAATGCCTGTGGAAACAACCACACGGCGACCTGGGAGAACGACGTAGCTATCAGTGCTGAAAAGGTCATACCCAGCTGCGTCACTTGAGCTTCGGACAGGGAGCTGGGCGTTTGGAACAAGCTTAGTAATAGTGAGCGCCATTGTACCATTTAAAAGGTGGCAACCTTTAAATAAGTAAAATATGGAGGCGTATCTCGAATGGTTCCGACACCAACAAGCTTACAGGGCATACATACGTGCTAAAAGGACTTTAGAGAATTAAACCTTTTGAATAATATGGCGGGGTTCCACACAAAGACGTTCACGAAACACGATGATTATATGACTCCCAAGTCGGCGTGGGAGGCTATCAAGCAATACGTTCCTAAAAATAAGGTTATCTGGGAACCCTTTTATGGAGATGGACGGTCTGGTCAAATTTTGAGAGAAATTGGGTTTGAGGTTATTCACAGGGACGAGGATTTCTTTCAGAACAACCACGGTGACATTATCGTTTCGAACCCGCCGTTTACCCTTGTTCCCCAAGTCCTCGAGCGGCTCGTCGAACTCAGTAAGCCTTTCATACTCATTATGCCTGCTCCCAAACTGTGTACACAGTATATGCGAAAGCTCTTTGCCAAAACGGAAAGTCCTATCCAGATTATCATACCTCGTAAACGTATTCAGTTTGTTAAACTTGTGGACGGTGAAGTCCCCGAAAACTATGAAAGTAAGTGCAATTTTGACTGTTTTTACTATTGCTGGAAAATTGGGCTGCCTCGGGACATCATCTGGTTAGAGAACTGAGCAGCGTGTAATACAATGGCAGAATATAACACACAAATCGACCTCCCAGTGGCCCGAATGGCGGAACTCATCTTCCCTTCGGACCTGAACCAGATGACCAAGCTCTTTGCCGAACTCAAGTCGGGAAAAGAGTTCAAGCCCTTGTCTCATAAATACAACCAGATTGCTGACCGTTTCACAGGTGCTGAGCGCCTCATGACCAAAGGGTTCCGGGGTGGGAACTTTCCTGATTTTTGTTCAAAATATGCCAAGGGTGAAATTGAGTGGCCTTCAGTCCTCAAGTGTATTCGTGATTACCCCAAACAGAGTTTGCTTCACTCACTCAAGTATACGTTCAACCTATATTTCGGGTACATAGGTAACTTTGCCATGTGGAACGCGGTCAATTTTTACAAGAAATACAAGCCCAAGATTGTTTTGGACCCTACGGCGGGGTTTGGGAACAGGCTCGTCGCGGCTGCAGCGACGGGTGCTGAGCGGTACATAGGCATAGACTCGAACAAGAATCTGGAAGGACCCTATGCAGGTCTGGTCGAGTTCTTGTCAGACAAGTCGGATACGAAGATCCAGATGATTATAAGCAACTCTCTGAACGTGGACTATACACAACTCACGTATGACTGTGTGTTCACGTCCCTTCCGTACTATACAGTCGAGGACTACAGTCACATGCACAATTACGGGACGAAGCAACAATGGAACGACACTTTTTACAAGCCTCTTATTCGAAAGACGTATGACGGTCTTGCCTCCAACGGGGTCTATGCTTTGAACGTTCCAGGGCCCATCTACGAGTCGTGTTGTGTACCCATTCTCGGGGAGTGTTTGGAACGTATTCCGCTCGCGAAAAAGCAAAGAAAGGAGGGGAAGGGTGGAGACTATGGAGAGTTTATTTACGTGTGGCGGAAAACCGGTTAGAGAATTACCTCGTGTAACCAGTAGATGGCGTACAAGTCTCTCCTTCTTGACGTGGATGGAGTTCTTTTGCGGGACAAACAGCTCTTGGAACACGTTCAAAAGAATTGTATCAAGTACGTTCGCTCGAAGCTTCCCGAGTGTAAAGACCCATATGCGACCAACAAGGCCCTGTACTTGGCCCACGGACACACGGCTCGGGGGCTCCAGAAGGTTTTCAAGGTGGACACGAGCGATTTTAACAAGAAAGTCTACGATAAGACCCTTTTGAGCCATCTCGGAGACGTTATAGATACGGCCGAGTTCCAGTACGAGGCTGCACAGATTTACGATTTGACCAATGACGGTTGGAACGTCAAGTTGTTTACAAATGCGCCGTGGGTATGGGCATCCAAGGTGGCGTTGGCCATCGGGGACACGGTCTCTGTGACGTGTCCCGGAAACCCAGACGAGAGCCCCCTGAAGCCCGAGCCCGAGGCGTACGCGTTCCCGAACCACCACCTGAACGTGTTTGTTGATGATTCACTCAAGAATCTTGGGACGGCTCGGTACTTGGCAAATTGGCAGTGCATCCATTTCAACGAGGGCCCGAAGGAGAATAACCTCTGGTGTCCCCAGATCGGGTCCATCTGGGAACTGGGTCTCTTGGCGCGGTCTATTGACACACTTATGGAACGGAATAATTCTGTTTGTAAGGAGTAAGGAAGATGACCCCTACAAACTTTGAAAAGTTTAGTCGGGCGCTTTTGTTTGTTACCCGAAACAACAATAATTTGCGTATACACACAAACA
>Ga0164297_10005541_pt1 | contig 10759 bp, 8 predicted proteins | sample GEODES058metaG_FD_113539 | JGI IMG/M metagenome (GOLD analysis project Ga0164297, IMG submission 113539) | Dystrophic lake water microbial communities from Trout Bog Lake, Wisconsin, USA - GEODES058 metaG | ecosystem: Environmental > Aquatic > Freshwater > Lake | place: USA: Trout Bog Lake...
GGTGCGAGACAGTGCCTCGTTGAGGGCGGCCCGGTTGATTTCGAGCAGACGCGCTGCCACGGTGCGAACGGAGGTCGCAGTCGGCACACTCAACGACGCATTCATCTTGGTCACAATGCGCGCCGCAGCACCACGCAGCGGGGTGGCGTCACTGTCAATCGCCGCCGGCTTGGGTGCGGCGGCCCCCGCCGGAGCGGTCAGGTGGGTGGTCGGGACAGTGGGCAACGTCGAACGCTGGTAGTCCGCGAAGAACTCGCGCCAACTGGCCGAGACCGACGAAGGGTCACTCAAAAACCGGTCATACATATCGTCAACCAGCCAGGCGTTGGGACCGAAGGATCCGTTGGCGGGGCGGGACGACGCAGATTCTGGAGGGGTAGTCACGGTTTCCAGACTAATTGCGCATCGACACCTCGTTCGAAGAAAGACAGTGATAGTCCACTTCATTGTTTTCACCCGGACAACGTTGTATTTACGCCGTGAATCGGCAGCGGATGTTTCAAAAAGATGATTTCTTTCGCTATTGCGACTAATCAGGGAAATTACGTCTCTTTTGAGTTGTCCGTGTCGCCGCGCTTCTATAGAGTTGCCTTATCCCACTCTTAGGGTGGGAACTATTGATTGCAACCATTTCGGTGGTTCAGGGAGGCAATACCAATGAAATTAACTAGCAAGATGAGGCTGCTCGCGACAGCCGGTGCCGCTGTTGGCATGTTGTCGCTGGGCCTGATTGCACCGGCAGTGTCGGGCGCCTCGATGGCGTCGTCGACTCTGACGTTTGCAGAAGGTCCTGGCGCTCAGCCGAACTACATCTTCCCCTACATGAGCTGTAACTACTTCTCAGTGGACAACATCAACCAGTTCCAGAGCTTGATGTACCGCCCGCTGTACTGGTTCGGTCTCGGTGGGTCGAGTGCTGTAGTCGACACCAAGCAGGCCGGTGCGGAAGCCGCCGATGGCCTTTCGTTGGCTGCTGCTCCCAAGTTCTCGAACGGGAACCACACGGTCATCATCCACATGGGTAACTACAAGTTTGCTGACGGCCAGACCGTTGACGCTAACTCGGTCAAGTTCTTCTTGAACATGTACAAGGCTGCCCCGACGGACTACTGCGGCTACAACGCTGGTTACGGTATTCCGGACCAGGTGAGCTCAGTGACCACCGCCGGTGACAACACTGTGTACATCAACTTCAAGTCGTCGGTGAACCCGAACTGGATCTTGTACAACTACCTGTCGGAAATCACCCCAATGCCTACCAAGTGGGCTGGCTCGAACACGGCTTGTGTTACCGGTGCCTGGGGCGCTACTTCGACGACCACTGCGTGCAACGCGGTTCTGAAGAACCTGCTCTACGTGGCCAAGAACTACAAGACCTACACCGGCCCGCTGTGGCAGGCAGGTGTTGACGGTCCTTACAAGTTGACGTCGTTCGACTCGCTGGGCAACGTCACTTTCGTTCCGAACCCGACGTACGCCGGTCCTCAGAAGTCGCAGGTTGCGGTTGTTAAGGAAGTCCCGTTCACCTCGGGTGCTGCCGAAATGAACGCTCTCCGCGCTGGCTCGATCGACCTCGGTTACGCCGACACCACCTACCTGACCAGCCCGGCTCCGGCCCCTGGCAAGGTTGGCCCGAACTGGGCTCCGATCTCCGGTCGTTACACCTTGGTGACGGGCACCTCGTGGGCCTTCAGCTACGCGGCGTACAACTTCAACTCGAAGAGCACCGAAGCTAAGTTCCTCGACCAGCTGTACATCCGTCAGGCCCTGCAGGACGGCGTCAACCAGGTTGGCATCATCCAGAAGATTGACAAGGGCTACGGCCTCGTCAACGTGAGCCCGCTGCCGGCCAACACGCCGACGTCGATTTCCGCTCCGCTGCCGGCCGACCCGTACCCGTACAACCTGTCGAAGGCCGCCTCGCTGCTTTCGAGCCACGGTTGGACCAAGGTCAGCGGTCAGCTCACCTGCACCAGCCCCGGTACCGGCGCTGGCCACTGTGGCGCTGGCATCAACCAGGGTGACGTTCTGACGATCCACTTCCTCTACGGTTCGGGTCAGACGAGCTTCACCGACGAAGTCCAGACCATCGTTTCGGCCTGGGACTCGCTCGGCATCGCCGCCACCTCCGTTGGCAAGCCTTTCAACGAAGTCATCAGTGACTGCGCTGGCGGCTCTTCGGTGTGGAGCGTTTGTGACTGGGGTGCAGGCTGGATCTACGCTCCTGACTACTACCCGTCGGGTGAGTGGGCCTTCGTTCCTGGCGCCAGCTTCAACATTGGTGCCTACGTTGACCCGCACATGACTGCCCTCATCAAGGCCACCACCTTCGGCACCGCGCCGTTGACTGCCTACGGCACCTACGCCGAGCAGCAGCTGCCCGTGATGTACCAGCCGAACGGCGAAGGCACTGGCGAAGTCATCAACACCTTGAAGAGCACGATCGGCTTCACGCCGAACCCGCTACAGAACTTCAACCCGGAGTACTTCCACTTCTAAGTCGACACTGACTGAAGTGGTACTTCGAGTACCGGCAAATGGCCCCCCGAAAGGGGGGCCATTTGCTTTGCTTCTCCGCTCGTTGGCCGGTGATTATTTAGGCTTACGGTGCTAGTATCGCAAAATGCTTGCGTACCTAATTCGACGGCTCCTGCAGTCGATTCTCGTGTTGTTTATCGTGATCGTTATTACCTTCACGTTGCCGTATTTCCAGCCCGGCGGCATCCTCGCGCCGGCCTACATTGAGCTCGGCACGCACATCTCCCACCAAGCGGTGATGGTATGGGCGGCACAGAACGGCATGGATCACCCGTACCTCGTTCGCCTCTGGGAGTACCTGGTGCAGTTGATCGGCCACGGCAACCTGGGCTACAGCTACCGCAACAACCAGTCGGTGTGGAGCATCATCTCGTTGTTCATCCCCCGCACTATCTGGTTGGCCCTTTCGTCATTCATTCTCACGCTGCTCATCGCAATTCCCCTGGGTATGTACCAGGCCCGTCGTCGCAACACGTTCTTCGACTACACGGCGACTGGTGTGGCCTTCTTCCTCTACGCCATGCCGGCCTTCTTGCTCTGCCTGTTGATGATTCAGATCTTCTCCTTCGGCATCTCTCACCTGCCATCAGTCGCGCCGACGGGTGTCGCCCCGTGGGCCATGTTCACCAACCCGGTCCCCTTCATCTTGCCGGTGGCCTGCTTGACCCTGCTGTCGGTTGCCGGACTTAGCCGCTTCATGCGCGGTTCGGTGCTCGAGGTGCTCGTTCAGGACTACATCCGCACGGCCCGCGCCAAGGGAGCCTCGAGTCGTCGCGTGCTATTCAAGCACGCCTTCCGTAACGCGCTCGGCCCCATCATCACGCTCCTCGGCCTCTCGCTCCCCGCGCTCTTCGGTGGCGCCTTGATCATTGAGGAAGTCTTTAACTACCAGGGCCTCGGCTACGAAACGGTCGTCGCCGCCCAGTCCTTCGACATCCCCACCGTGATTGGCATCACGTTGCTGATCTCTGTCTTCACCCTGCTGGGTAACTTGCTGGCCGACATCGGCCTGGGCATCGTTAACCCCCGGATTCGAATTGAGCAGAAATAATGACTACCACCCTTACCGCCACGCCCGTTGAGGTCGAAAAGCTGGTTCCCATGTGGAAGCAGCGCCTTCGCATCTTCATGAGTAACAAGTTGGCCGTTGCCTCGGCCATTTTCTTGATTGTCATTACCGCGTTGTGCTTCTTGGTGCCGTTGCTGCACCCGACTAACCAGACCGACGCCAACCTGGCCATGATGAATAGCCCGTTCAACGCTCCCCCATCGTGGAGCCACTGGTTGGGTACCGACTCGAATGGCTTCGACGTCCTTGGCCGAATCTTCTACGGCGGTGAGTACTCCTTAACGCTCGGTATTCTGGCCGGCTTCATCACCATCGTGGTCGGTACGACCTACGGCATGGTGGCCGGCTTCATTGGTGGCTGGGTTGACGCATCCATGATGCGTTTCCTCGACGCCATGCTGTCCATCCCCTACATCTTCTTCCTGATTGCCTTGACCACGGTCTTTAGCCGCACCACGGCCTTCTTGATCTTGGTGATTGGCCTTACCGGCTGGTGGGGCAATGCCCGCATTATTCGTGGTGACGCCCTCTACATCCGCAAGCTCGAGTACTCCCAGGCCGCTGGTGCCATGGGCGCCAGCAAGTGGCACATCATTCGACGCCACGTCTTCCCGAACTCCATTTCGAACATCGTGACCGTTGCCACCTTCTCGGTGGCCGACGCCATCTTGTTCCTGTCAGCCCTGGGCTTCCTGGGACTGGGTATTCAGCCACCGCAGACCGACTGGGGCACAATGCTCCAGAACGGTGCTGAGCTCATTCCTAACGGCTACTGGTGGGAGGTCTACCCTCTCGCCCTCGTCTTCATTCTCGTGGTCGTAGCGATCAACTACATGGGCGACGCACTGCGCGACGCCTTCGAAGTACGACTCCTCGAACGCTAAGAGTCAATAAAAAAACCCCGGTCGCCACGGCGACCGGGGTTTTTTGTTGTCCTAGTGCGACATTAACTCCGCGCGGCAATTGACACGGGCGTCTTCATTGGGAAGTGGCACGCCGCGCGCTGCGTCGGTCCGAAGTCCTGGAAGGCTGGCTCTTCGCTCGCGCAGATTTCCTGCGCGCGGTCACAGCGAGTGCGGAAGCGGCAGCCTGACGGCGGGTTAATCGGCGACGGGAGCTCGCCACGGACCTGGGAGACCTGACGAGCGCTGTTCTGCTCGGGGTCCGGAATTGGCACCGCGTCGAGGAGGCCCTGGGTGTAGGGGTGGGCCGGTGAGCGGAAGACCGACTCGGCGTCGCCGATTTCGACCAACTTACCCAGGTACATGACGCCGATCGTGTCGGCCATGTAATAGACCACGGCCAAGTCGTGACTGACCATGACGTAGGAGAGGTTGTGCTCCTTCTGCAGGCTCTTCATCAGGTTGAGAATCTGTGCCTGGATGGAGACGTCGAGCGCCGAAACGGGTTCGTCAGCCACGATGAGACGCGGGTTAAGAGCCAGGGCGCGGGCGAAGCCAATGCGCTGGCGCTGACCACCGGAGAACTCGTGGGGGTAGCGGTCAGCGGCCTTGGGGTCGAGACCGACCATCGTAAGCAATTCGGCCACACGGGCGCGCTGCTCGTCAACGGAGCCACGACCCTGAACCGCGAGCGGCTCGCGCAGGATTTCGCCCACCTTCATACGAGGGTTGAGCGACGAGTAGGGGTCCTGGAACATCATCTGACGGTCCGAGCGGTCTTCCTTAGTGGGCTTGTAGCCCTTGGCGGAAACGACGCGGCCGTCGAAGGAGACGGTGCCGCCGGTCAAAGGCTCGAGGCCGACCAGCATGCGACCAATGGTGGTCTTGCCACAACCAGATTCACCAACGAGACCGAAGGTCTCGCCTTCGTTGATGGTGAATGAGACGTCACTCACGGCGTAGACCGCGCCGGTCTGGCGACGCAGGAGGCCCGTGCGGACGGGGAACTCCTTCACCAGATTCTCAATGCGCATCAGTTCCTTGGTCTCGCCCTTGACGACTTCGGCCTTCTCCTGGATGACCACGTTGGTCCGGGGGCCTTCCGTCGGGTGGAAGCAAGCGAAACGGTGGCCGTTTTCGTCCGAGAGAACCGGCTCTTCCTGGCGGCACTGGTCCGTGGCGAACGCACAACGCGGGGCAAAGCGGCAGCCGATGATTTCCTTCGTCAAGTCCGGTGGCATACCGGCGATCGAGGTCAGCTCCTGCTTCGACGCCGTCTCGAGGTTCGGCATCGAGGCCAACAGCGCCTGCGTGTAGGGGTGGCGCATTGAGCGGAACAGGGTCTTGGTGTCGGCCTCTTCGGCCTTCTTACCGCCGTACATAACGACGACGCGGTCAGTGCGTCCCGCGATGACACCCATGTCGTGGGTGATCAGCAAGACGCCCATGTTGAGTTCCTTGCGGAGGTTGTCGATAATGTCGAGAATCTGGGCCTGAATGGTGACGTCGAGGGCCGTCGTTGGTTCGTCGGCGATGAGCAACTTAGGACGGCAAACGAGACCCATGGCGATAATGACGCGCTGGCGCAGACCGCCCGATAGCTCGAAGGGGTACTGGTTCAGACGCTCCTTCGGCGACGGCATCTCCACCATCTCGAGCACTTCGAGGGCCCGCTTACGAGCCTCTTCCTCGCTCGCCCCTTCGTGAATACGAAGTCCTTCACCAATCTGGCGACCAATCTTCATGGTCGGGTTAAGCGAACTCATCGGGTCTTGCGGAATAAGGGCAATGGAACGACCGCGGTGGTGCTCCATCTCCTTTTCGCTGAGCGAAGCGAGGTCAACGCCGTCCATCATCACGCTGCCACCAGCCAAACGGCCGTTGGCGGGCAAGAGGCGCATAATGGCCAAACCAGTGGTCGTCTTGCCACAGCCGGACTCGCCGACGAGGCCAACGGACTCACCGGGGTTAATAGTGAGAGAGAAGTCGTCTACTGCGGTCGAGAACGTCTTTCGCGTGGCGAATTGGACCTTCAGATTCTGAACGGTAAGCAGAGTAGACATAAAGGTTAACTATAGCCTTTAGAGCCATTTTTGACACCTTATGACTCGTCGATTGGCCCTTCGTGGACAGGCAGGCGCCAGCTCGTGCGATGGAACGGTGTCGGCCCTACGCGAGTTAGTGCGGCCAGGTGTTCGGCCGCCCCGTAACCCTTATTTCCCGCCCAGCCGTAGTCCGGGTACTGGTCGTGCACCTCGGTCATAAACGCGTCACGGGCCACCTTGGCCAGAACCGAAGCCGCGGCAATGGTGGCGCTGCGCTGATCGCCCTTCACCAGGCAGGTGTGGGGAATGGTGGCGTAGGTGAGGCGAGGTATTTCTGGACCGTCGAAGGTGAAGGCGTTTGGTGCGTCGAGGAGATTGAAATTGCCATCGAGGAGGGCGATGTCCACCGTGACGCCGAGCGCATCGATAGCTCTGGTGGCGGCCACCGCCAGGGCCACCCGAAGGCCCCAGGCGTCAATCTCCTGCGCTGAGGCCCAGCCCAGACCGTAGGCGGCGGCCCACACTTGCAGTGGTGCGACCAACGCCTCGCGCTGGCTCGCACGGAGCAACTTCGAATCGGTCAGACCCGGTGGTGGTGGGGTGGCCGACGTCAGAGCGACTGCGCCCACCACGAGTGGCCCCGCTAAGGCGCCGCGACCAACCTCGTCAACGCCCACCACCACGCGGTGCGTTTCTAGGGCATCGCTCTCAAACGAGAGTAGGTCGAGAGTCACGGAGTAATGGTACTGAGCCTCTCGTAGGATGCACTGCATGCCAACGCGACACGTTGTGATCCCGCTCAAGGATTTCACTCTCGCCAAATCACGCCTCCGCGTAAGTGGCCACACCGACACCACGACCGTCGTGCAGCAGCTCGCCGAAGGAGTACTTCGCGCGTGCGCCCCTCTCCCCTGCACGGTGGTCACCGAGAGTCGGGCAGTGGCGTCCTTCGCCGCCGCACTCGGAGCCGAGGTCATCATCACTACCGCAACCGACCTCAACAGTGCGGTCACCGAGGCACGGAATGTGTTGCGCTCAGAGTGCGACCAACTCATCGTGGTCCACGGAGACCTTCGTGACCCTCACGGTCTGGGCACCTGGAGCCCGGGACCGGGCGTCACGATTGTCACCGACCACCACGGCACCGGCACCAACGTGCTCGCGCTTGACAGCACGCTTCCGTTCACGTTTCTCTACGGGACGAATTCTGCGCAACAACACGAAGCGGAGGCGCGTCGCCTCGACCAGCGCGTGACGATCGTCAGAGATAGTGCGTGGTCCTTCGATGTGGACGAAATAACAGACCTCGAAAAATAAACAACGGGGGCGCGAAGCCCCCGTTGTTTATTTACTCGGAAAACCGAGTTGGTACTAACTACTTCTTAACTGCAGCCTTCTTGGCCGGAGCCTTCTTCGCGACAGCCTTAGCAGGAGCCTTCTTCGCGACGACCTTCTTCGCAGGGGCAGCCTTCTTGGCTACGGCCTTCTTAGCGGGAGCAGCCTTCTTGGCAGGAGCAGCCTTCTTGGCGACAGCCTTAGCAGGAGCCTTCTTCGCGACGACCTTCTTCGCGGGGGCAGCCTTCTTGGCTACGGCCTTCTTAGCGGGAGCAGCCTTCTTGGCAGGAGCAGCCTTCTTAGCCGGAGCGGCCTTCTTGGCGGCAGGAGCCTTCTTCGCTACAGCCTTCTTGGCGGCCGGAGCGGCCTTCTTAGCGGCAGGAGCCTTCTTAGCTACAGCCTTCTTTGCGGCAGTTGCCACATTCCCTCCTTGGGTTTCAACGTTGAATCAAGTAGGACCGCAAGCCCACCACCGTGGTGTGCATGCATCGGTACCGCCTTGATACGCGTGCACTCGATAATGTGCAGTCCAGCTTCACAGCTGTAAGGCGACTCATCGCAGTACAAGGTCTTTTTTGGAGAGCGATGTGTTGTCACGCGAAGTGACTGCGCACATCAACAGCGTCCTCTCCGCAAAGGACACTCTAAGTTCACTCGCTTAAACATCGAATGTCAAGCATTCGCACATTGAAGACCGTTGTGACGCGTGCATGATGTCGGTCTCTATCTCGGTCGATCACCGCACGGTGATGTCACGACGGCACCACAACGATCGCTGCTCGTGCTCGGTCCGAGTCGCAGTGGCAAGACGTCATCACTCATCATTCCGAATTTGCTCCTCACGCAACACGCGAGCGTGACCACGTCGACGAAGGATGACGTCGTGCGTGAGATGGCCACTGCGCGACACGACGGCAGTGTGCTGCTCTTCGATCCGTCTGGCACCGTGCCAACCCCACCAGGTGTACGTCGCGTTGGGTACTCGCCGTTACGTCAGTCACGAACGTGGGATGGAGCGGTACTGGCGACGCGGTCAATACTCGACGTTCAGTCGCACGCTCGCACCGCCCACGGTGAAGACCACTGGAGCGAACGAGCCGGGGCGCTACTCGCCCCACTGATGCACGCCAGCGCCCTTCGCGACGAATCGTTGCCACAACTCACGTCACGGATTGATCATCGCCAGGGGGACGATTCACTGTCTCTGCTTCGCGAACGCTACGGTGAACACCACCCCGCCGTTGGTGTTCTCCAAAGCGTTTTAGCCACTGAAGAGCGGGAACGATCAGGGATTTGGTCGAGTGCGTCAGGACTCTTCGCCGGCCTACGAACGGACGCGGCCCGTCAGTCCTCTCGGGAGGCTCCCTTAGACGTGGCCCAATTTCTCAGTGGCCCCCACCAACTGCATATCGTCTCGCCCAGCCGGCACCAGGCGGTCACGACGCCTCTCGTTGTGGGCATGGTGGATGAACTTATTCACGCCACGTACGACCGACACCACGACGGTGCTCGCTTGCTCCTCGCCCTCGATGAACTCGCCAACGTCGCCCCACTGCCTCGTCTCGCGAGCGTCGTCTCTGAGGGCGGCGGACAAGGTGTTGTCGTCATGGCCGCCCTTCAGGACCTGAGTCAAGCCCGAGCGCGATGGGGCGTCGCGGCCGACGGCTTCGTCTCGCTCTTTCCGACGACCGTTGTCTTGCCGGGCATCGCCGATCGCCCCACGCTCGAACTTCTCCAGCATCTAGCGGGTCGACAGATGGTGGCCACACCGTCCACCCAACTCGACCGACGAGGTCGCGTCGTTGGCCACTCGGTCTCCTACAGCGAACGAGATAACGCCACTATCGCGCAGCTCGCTCAAGGTCGTCCCGGTTACGCCCTCGCGCTGGACAGTCGCAAGCGGGTGGGCTGGGTTGAACTCACGCCGGCCTACCGTGACGAACGCTTTCGCCCCTACCTCGAACGCTCAATTGGTTCTCGCGAACGAGAGCGTTGATACTCGTCGTTCCAGCGACCGTCGAGGGTGCGTTCACCGTGGTCGCGCACCGCACCGATTTGCCGAGCCCGCGATAGTGAGATCGATTCTTCGCGACTACCACGTGCGTCATGGAGTTCGGGATACTGCAGGGTGATGGCCCGGTCAATCGTCTGGGCGGGCATTCCCCACGGGGCCGCATTCGCCCACGCCGCAACGATGTCGCTGCGCGTCACGCGGATCTGTCCCTCGAACGGCGCAGCGAAGCGGTGTTCATCAATGGTGTCTCGTCCCCGACGCGGAGCGGGCACCACCGCCACTTCTTCGAATCGTGTCAGCTCGGCGGCCCAGCGCTCTTGTATTTCTGCTCGAGTCCACTGCTCTTTAGCGGGTCGATCCTCAAAGTGGCCACCCCAGAGGGCGCGGTATCCCTCGTCGAGGCCGAGGACGTGGTCAGTGCCGTAGAACGAGCGCCACGGCCGCCATGGCGTGTCGCGAGCGACGGCGTCACGGAGATGAGCGCCGTAGACGGCGTCGGCCGCGAGGAGGTGGCCACTGAGCGCACGACGATCCAGCACGCCGGTCTGGCCGACCGGTTGTGCGCCAACGAGAACGTGGTCGTGCAGATGGGGCTCGCCGTGTCGATTGACGCCGTGCGTGAAGGCGGCAATGCGAGCCCACGAGGCCGGGTCTTCGTAGTCACCACCGAAGCGACGATCCCGGACCACCAGGGCACGCTCCTCGAGATAGTTGATCGCTTCTCGCGCGGCCTCCTGATGAGCGGCCACGATGGCCGGCGCCGAAGCGGCATCAACCGCCAACAGAATCGACGTCGGACGCGGGGCGGCAATCACTATGTCGTATCCCCCGGTGCGCGCTCGACTGGTCGAAGCAA
>Ga0164297_10005542_pt1 | contig 10759 bp, 8 predicted proteins | sample GEODES058metaG_FD_113539 | JGI IMG/M metagenome (GOLD analysis project Ga0164297, IMG submission 113539) | Dystrophic lake water microbial communities from Trout Bog Lake, Wisconsin, USA - GEODES058 metaG | ecosystem: Environmental > Aquatic > Freshwater > Lake | place: USA: Trout Bog Lake...
CAGCAGCAGGTGCGGGGCGTCGAGCTGGTGGCTGGTGGTCCTCATCATCACTGGTGACAGGCGTCACGTCGCTGTCGTCGTCGTCTGATGAGCCCATGGTACGCGCGTGGCAAGAGAGCGGCGCGTGGCGCTGCTTGCGTCTCACATGCTGCGATAAACAACAACGTTTGGGCGAGGGGCAGGACCAATATTCGCGTGTCTCATTCATGCACTGTCATAGCGGCAACGTTGTAAAAATCGATGTCCTCCAGGCTGTGCCGCTCTGGCGGTGACGTGACCATCACCAATTCTTCCGCCTCATCTATGCGCTGCGGCGACTGCGGCGGCTGCGGCGATCCGGTCTTCGGTTGTGCAGCTGGTGCTTCATCTCCACCTAACGGCATGCTACCCCGCGGCACTTGATGCGATGGTGCCGAAGGGAAATCCTCCGCCAACGCAAGGGCGCTGTCTGATATGGTCGTCAAGTAGAACACCAGTGCCACGCGGTGCGTGGACGGACTCGGGCGATGCAAGCCGCTGTTTGCGTGTAAGCCAACCTCCGGGTCTCCGGACCTGTGGAACAGGCAGCATCCTTGCCGCACATCCATGGCTAGCCGGTACTGCGGTAGCATGTAGAACGACCCGCAAAACGGCTGCTCTCCTGTCTCCAAGATGAGCAGCGCGCTGAAACTGCCAGCCACATTCTTGCTGTCATAGTGCGCCGCCGTCGCATAGTCCAGATTGAAGCTGTACGCGTTCCATCCCGTGCACCCCAGGCGTGTCGACGCCCGTGCGCCGGACGGCCCGCCGCTGAGCAAGTAGGCCACATGCTTGCTTGCAACCTCACGAGTGGCGGGGCTGTGCGTCGCGAACTGCTGCCAGAGAGCCTCTGCACAAGCAACCATGTGGCCCTCTACGTCGGCAAGCAGGATGCTCAGCTTGCTGCGCACAAGCTTATTCGGCTGCGCGCCAGGCATGTCTGCGACTTTGACACCGCCGGACCAGCTGCGGATGGGGTTGCCCTTCCACGATTTGTTGAACGCCATGATGCTGTTGCCATGACACGTGACGTCGCCCTCCTCGCCAATGTACACAGCGCGCTGGTTGTGCTTCACATGCACCACGAAATTGAGCTCGCAGTGACGCGTGCGAGCAGGCTCAGCGGCAGGCAGTGCCGTGCCTGCAGCCCTGGCAGCTGCAACAGCTGCTGAATGCGCAGTCGCGAGACGCTGCTTGCGTCGAAACAGCGCCGCCTCGACCGCCTCCGCGTGTTTCGGCTCCGCTAAAAATGCGGCCACATCCACAGGGCCAGCGCTCTCTCGGCCATCACGCAGTTCAGGCAGACGGCCTGCGTAATAGGCTGCAATGGCGACGGTCACGAACGGCTCTGCAAGCCGTATTGTCGCTGGCGGTACAGCTAGTGTGAAGAGTGCGAGCTGCCCGTTGCGGCTGTCGACAGCATCCACGCCAGCGCCCAGGGTGTTCGCATCAATGAGGGTGTCCCGCCCTGGGATGTATTCGCATCTCGTGGCTGGACGCACGCCACCCACCGGCGCGCCGTGCATGCCACCCACAGGTGCATGCGGTGCAGCATGTGATGGCGCACCCGATGGACTCGCGAAGCTAGCGGCAGCGAGTGTGAGGACCAGCCTTGAGCGCTGTCTTTGGACGGGCTGTGCGTCACCGCCATCGCGGCTGCGCTCATTCTGCTCCTCTTGCTGATGTGTTGGACAACCGACGAAGCGATCCGCAAGCTTGAGACAGGCGCCTGCAGACGCATCTGCGGCGTCAGGGCGTTGAGCCTCTTTCACTGCTTTGTGACGCACTGCCGCCCAATCATCGGCACCAGACTTGCATGTTGCCCCACGATGCCGCATGGAGCATGTCCATGTCGCATCATCGCCGGCAGCGTGCAGCGCGCGCATGGCAGCCTTGTTGACAGAACGCCATTTGCCGCAGTCATCGCACTGCACCCAGCACTCCAGCGGCCGGCCAGTGGTGAGTGAGATGGCCGTCCCGCACTCCGCGCAAGCTGTTCCTTCAGGCGCGCTCGCGTCCTGAACAACAATCACCCAACGACCACAAGGCCTGCACTCCTCCCATCGAGTCGCCTCCACCGCCTCTCCATCCATATCGCTGTCGCCACTGCCATCATCCTGGCCACCACCTGCATCATCGCTGCCAGAGACACCGTCAACGTCGCTGCGCTGCTGCCGGCGCCGGCGTCGCCCTCCGCCACTGCCTTTATTCACCTGCTCCGGCGCCGTGTGCCCCGCAGCGACTAGGTCCGCGCACTGCTGTCGAAATGTCGCCATCTCGGCCTCGTAGCTTGCTGTCGCTTCAGCAGCGCTCGCTTCGAACGGGGCGCGCTCGTCCTCTGGGAACGCTCTCCATGCTTTCCCTGTGCTGTCAGCCACCTCCGCGAACGTCGCTGCCGGGTGAGACACACGCATGTCGCGGTGATATTGCTCCGCAAAGAGGAGGAACGCGTTCTTGGGGCGTCTCGGACGCTGCGGCCACTGCACTGGTGAGCCACCGACAACATGCCGCGACTCGACACCGTCTCGCGCGCCGCCCAGAGGCACATTGCCGCCCAGCTTGCGTGCAGAGCCTCCTGAATGCGATGGGCCCATGACTCGGTGACTAGCACCGCTGCCCCGCCGCTTGCGCGGCTCCAAGCCTGCGGCAGCTGCCGCAGCCGCGTTGCGCTCACAGCGTTGCTTCCACGCCGGGTGTGCACATGCTCGACACACTCCACACCGGCGGTAGAATAACCGGGCGTCTTGGTTGCCGTTTGAAGGGCTGGTGGCGGGAGCAGGCGGTGAAGGCTCCTGCCGCTCCATGTATGTGTTTTGGCGCCCTTGTCAACACATCCAGGGCGCAAAGCCGAAGCTGTCGACCAAGCGGGGCACGTCTACGAGTCAAGTGTGCGTCTGTAGAGGGTGCGCGCAAATGCCACCTCCGGTGACCGTCACCGGGTGACGCGTACACTTGTACACACTCTGACGCCCTGTCGCCAATGCAGTTCGCCACGGGGTAGTCGGCGCACGGCGTTCGTGTGCAGGACGGATGCCAGGTTTGCCTCACTCATGGGTCATCAGACCAGGCATCAGCGGAGTCTTGGGGGCTATTGGGACAGCGACTGCGTTGGTTGTGTTCTTGTCGCCCGTGCCTATGTTCCACAGGATACGCAAGGCCGGAGACACGCTTGGCTTCAGCGGCACGCCGTACCTTGTGACGAACGTTCAGTGCTTCGCATGGGTAATCTACTGCTCCATGACTCCAGGACGGCAATCACCTTTACTGACGAACGCCATAGGCATGGGCTTTGAGACCGTCTACTGCGCACTGTTTCTATTCTACGCACACGGCGACGTCCGCGGCGCCTACCTGCGGCTGCTTGCCTTCTCCACAGCCGGGTGCCTTGCTTTCCTGGCCTTGGTGTACGCTGTGTCTCCTCCGAACCGAGCCCAGTTCGTTGGATACGTCGCCATGGTCTTGAACATCATCTCGTACAGCGCTCCGCTGGGCGTCATGGGCAACGTGATCAAAACCAAGAGTGTCGCCAGGTGGGTGTGTCTTGTTCTCGACCCTCTCTTCTGAGCCCTCCATCTGACTCCCGGTGCGCATCGTCATCCTCAGAATGCCGCTTCCGCTGTCGGTGGCTACTCTTGTGTGTGCTCTCGCGTGGACAATATTCGCAATCTATGTCGCGGATGGCACCATCGTCCTGCCCAACTCGATCGGGGTTGCGCTCGCGATAATCCAGGTGGCGCTGTGGGGCCTTTATGCTGGGACGCCGCAGAGCAGGGCTGATGCAGAAGCGGCGAAGCTGGCCAACTCAGCAGGTGACGCTGTTCCCGGGGAGGCCTCTGCTCACCAAGACGCGGAAGGAGTCACACCGCTGCTGTCATCGACAGGCACTGAAGGCCGCTCATCTTAATAATACCGTGACACGTTGTCTATTGTGTCGAGCAGTTCCGGCCCATCGCCCAGCCTCTTGGCGGGAAGTTGCTGCTAGCCATGAATCCGCTACGGCCGACGCTCGGCTGCTGTGGCGTCCGTCAGAAGCCACCCAAGGCGGAACCGACGTATGCCAACGGAACTCTTCCACATGGCGGAGCCAACTTCGACGCTGAGCTCGCTTTGTACGAGGCAGAAGACGCGCAACTAGAGCCAGTATTCAACGGCGTGTCGGGACGCAGTTTGCTGGAGCACCGGCGACGCATGCGGCAGTCGTCAGCTGGCGAGTTGTCCACCGGCGCAGGCGGTCGCAGTGGCGGCGCGCCACAGCCTGTCGACGAGCCTGAGGATGGAGAGCAGCAGCTAAACAGGCAGTCGATCGGGGCAAGCAAACTTATGGCGTCCAGTCGCGCTGCTGGCGCTCCGCAGGGCGTTGCAAGCGGTGCAGGAGGAGCTGCACCTCTCGGCCGCACCTCCGCCGCCTCCTCCTTCTTCGCGCCCAGCGCTGCCGCTGCCGGCAAAGAGCACGTCGCGGTCGTCCAGGGCGCCTCGGGCGGCATCGGGTTGGAGCTCGTCACGCAGCTGCTGGAGCGAAGGGACCTGAAAGCGCGTAGTGGTGCGTCCTTGTGTCGTGGGACACAACCTTTCACTGTGGTTTACTCACTCTCGCGTGCTCACAGGGGGCCGTGTGATCGCCACGTGTAGGCAGCCGGAGTCGTGTGCGGGCTTGCAGGCGTTGCAGGCCCAGTACCCAGACCGGTTGTTCGTGATGCGTCTCGACGTCACAGATGGCGCCAGCATCGAAGAGGCTGCAGATTTAGTGCGGGCCAGATGTGCGGCTGGCATCCACTTGCTTATCAACGCGTCGGGCGTCTTGCATGTGCCAGGCGAAATGCATCCAGAAGCCAATTTGGGGCAAGTCACGCCACAAGCGCTCGCGGCTACATTCAGCGTCAATGCGCAGGGACCACTGCTCGTGCTGCAAGCTTTCGCGCCGCTGCTTGCGCGTGGAGTGGAGGTGAATGCATGTGCAGGAGTACCCAGTGTGTGTGCCAGCCTGAGTGCCCGGGTGAGCAGTCTGCGTGAGAACCGGCTGGGTGGGTGGTACGCGTACCGCGCCTCCAAGGCTGCACTGAACATGCTCATGCGCACCGCGGCTGTGGAGCTCGCGAAAGATCAGCCGATGATGATGTGTGTGCTCCTGCACCCAGGCACGGTGGACACCGCGTTGTCGAGGCCATTCAACCGCAATGGTGCGCGCGTGCACGTGTTTCCAGCTCTTTCGTGTGATGTTACTAAGAACGCGCTACGGCGCTCCCCCAACAGTGCCTGCCAAGATGTTGTTCACGCCACAAGCAAGCGTGACGTGCCTCATGGACGTCATTGGCCGCTTGAAGGCGGAGGATAACGGCAAGCTGCTCGGCTGGGATGGCTCACAGATTGACTGGTGAATTCAGGGACACGCGCGGACTGGAGAACAGGGGTAGCTTCCACCCCTTTGTCAGTGTTGAGACCCTCTGCGCATTGTCAACTGCCCCGCTTGCACGCCCGCACTGGTAGAACGGCTATGTCTGACGACATCGTCACAGTGTGGGGCCCAGTTGCAGCGGCCAGGCCTGTGCTCAGCCCAAAGGACATCTTCGAGCTCTTGCGCACTGCCTTCCCAACTGTGTACGGTCCTCCTCCACTAACCGGCAATGGTCATGTCGGCTCCACGCTCTCCATGCATTCAAAGCTCGCCTCGCCCTTCCGCTGGCACAAAGTCCAGGGGCGGCGGGCCGCCTACCGCTGGGGCCCTGGACCCAGCGCCAAGCCCCTAGACACCGGGGACGACGACGACGTGAACGACGGCGATGTAGACGATGATGAAGAGGAGGAGGAGGAGGGAGACGAAGAGGAGGGCGCAGCTCCACTGGCTCCTGCGGCAGCTCCCTCCTCGATGCAGGCTTTGCCGCCCCCACCCCCGCCCCGCGCTGCTAACGCGACTGGGCTGGGCTGCAGTCGTTGCAGATTCAGCGCTAACGGCTGTGGCGGTCCCAATGGGTGTAGAGACAAACTGCAAGGAGCACGGGAACCAAACGGTGAAGTACCAACTCCGGCGGCCCCTCTGCCCCCGCCTACTGCGCTGCCTGTGCCGCTGCCCGTGCTGTCACCGGTTCCAGTCGCGACAGACGTGCCCCGGAAGCTGGGATGCAGTCGCTGCCGGTTCTCTGCCAACGGCTGCGGCGGCCCTGGAGGCTGTCGAGAGCGGCTTTTGTCAGGCACAGCCACAGCCGCCCCGCCACCTGCATCTGCAACTGCGCCTGCGCCAAAAAGGGGCTCGGAGCTGGAGACGGGTGGTTTGAACGCAGCCAAGAAGTCTCGGGTTAGCAGCGATGCGCCCGGCGGCATTTCTTTCGGATCGGCCGCTGGCGCATTCACTGCCGTGCCGGCCCCTGCAGTTGTTCGGCCAGCTGCTGTTGGTGCCACTCCATCGAGAGCAGGAGGTGGAGGGCGCAGCAGTCCTCCTCCCCCGCCTGCTGGGATGGCCACTCAGCATCGGCAGCAGCCTCGCCCGAGTAGCCCGGGCGGCCATGCTGAGCAGCCACTTGTGGAGGCCTTTAAGCGGGAGCTCAACGAACACAAGACAGTGCAAGAGCTTGTTGCTCATCTAGGAACTCTGCTTACATTCAACCATCAAGACGAGACGGGCTTGTACAGCGTCGCGGATGAGCGCGACCAGCTCCAGTTGTTCCAGGGCGGACGAAACTGGCTGACTGGCGCCGTCATTCCGCGGCCGGCTCGCTTCCTGACGAAGCCTCAATTCGGTGGGCAGCCAGTTGGCAACGAGCAGAATGCGTTGCATCTCATGATGGCGCGGGACCCACGTGCGGGCGAGGAAGGCGGCCGTGCCCGCCTGCGCGATGTCGACGTCTGCTGGCTCTTCAACTCTGGACACGAACTGAACCCAATCTTCGAGCCACGCGTCCTGATCGAGGTGGAGCACTCCACACTGAAATCGGGCAGCGGTCTCCTCCGCCTGCTGGATGTGTGCGTTCACTACAAGAACGTGGTGTGCTTGTTCATCGTGAAGGACAGCGATGCCGAGAGAGTGAGAACGCTCCTTCGACCCGACGGAGCCTGGCGCAAGGTGCTGCAAATGATGGAGCGTGAGGAGACCGCCAGATTCGCAGTCATCTGGCAGGCGGATCTGCTGCACGGCTACCGCATGGTGGAGACCGGTGCGGCAGGCCATTTAGCGATGAGCACCACGCAGTTCATCAAGGAATATTGTGATCACCAATACTGCTCGAAGGCCTTCATCCAGGATAGACGCCGCAATCGCAACGACTCTGGAAGGCCAGCGCTGGTGGGCGCAGCCCCAGCGCCAGCAGCAGCGCATCAAGCCGTGGCTGGACGTGGCCAAGGCGGCGGCCGTGGTGGAGGCGGCCGCGGCCGATGACCGCTGGACGATTCGCGCAATTGATATGCGCAAATCATTCATCGTGGTGTCGTTTCGATGATGATGTTGGCAATCGCTCTTAGCCCCTCGGGAAGTGTGCGAGCTCGCTGGATGGCGTCGCCGATGCGGCCCGACGCGCTTCTGCACAGCGTACGGCGCGCGTACATTGAGCAGCGGGACATGTCGTGCCTCATTATCGGCTGCTCGGGGGCAGGCAAGTCGCACCTGCTTGGCGTGCTTACCAAAGAGCTGGTACTCAAGACGTCGCCTACGGAGACGCAACTGCGCGCGCTACTGGGTAACAGTGACGACGCGCTCATCTCAGCGATCGCGTCGCTCCTCATGTGCTCGCCGGCGGAGGCCGTGCGTCTGCTCTCGCAATGCGGCGTCAACAGCGTCACCTCCTGGCTCACTCCATTCAAGCTGCTGTCTGGCGGCGAACAGCGTCGAGTGCTTACAGCGCTCATGCTCTGCCGAGGCTCGCAGGTCGTCGATGACTTTTGCAGCTGTCTTGACGTGCAATGCGCGCGCGCACATGGCTGCGATTGCTGCACAGCGCTGCCGCAATCTCGCGTGCTTCTTCGCAACGCAGATGCCTCAACTGGCGCAGTCGCTCTAACCGGATTATGTGATCTGGATATCAGAGCCATCTGTTGAACAAAGCCTGGCCACGGGCAGTCGGTTTTACTTTGTCAAGAATCCTCACGCTCGCTCCACGCGGCGGCCGATGGTAAGCATCAAGTTATTGCCGCCGCGCAACTCGTCTGGCCCTTACGATCCACCGCCGGTGAGCAATGTATACGCTCGTGTCCGTGGCGGCGGCGTTCAAGTTGTGTTCATTCAATTTTTTGTGTTCATCCCCAAAGAGCAACACGTCCTGCGCCCTGTGACAATGTGTCATCTTGCAATTGCTCGAATCCCGCTCACCGCGTGCCATAGGACCACGACGATCCTCCTGCGGGAGCACCGTACGCAGGCTGCTGCTGCTGCTGCTGCGCCTGTTGCGCCTGCTGAGGAGCGGATTGGCCATACATCTGAGGCACTGCCATTCCCTGAGCATAGCCTCCCTGCTGCGCCTGCGCTTGCGCTTGCCCTGCCACGCCGTGCTGTGCGCCATACATGCCTGGCTGCTGCTGTTGAGGAGGCATGCCGTACGCAGCCATCTGGCCGCCGTAGCCCTGATGCACTTGCCCTGCCGTTGCCGGTGGCCCGCCCTGGCCTCCATACGCCTGTTGGCTCATTGCAGGCATCGCATACTGCTGCTGCTGCTGCTGCGGACCTGGGTACTGCATGCTTGCCGATGTCATGCCGCCGCCAGTGGTGCTAGACAAGAGGTGCGCCCCATACGAATGTTGTTGTTGCGCCCCGGTACCATACGACAGGACGCCTTGCGCGCCTGTAACTGTGCCATACGCGCCACTAGCACCACCACCTTGCTGCTGTTGCATAGCCATAATCCCCGCGGCCTGAGCGTACCCTGTCGAAGCACCAGGCTGCTGCGCGTACGACGATGCGGCGCCAGCAGTGGCGGGCATGTACCCCGTCGTGGCGTATGATTGCGCGCCCATCGCAGATGCTCCCATGCCCTGCACCTGCTGTTGTGTCGCAGAGAGCGAGGAGAGAATGGATTGGGCAGTGGCTGCAATACCTGGGGGCAGGGCACCGCCCTGCACCGCATGCGTCTGAGCTTGCATGCCCGCCATCGTCTGAGGGACCTGCGTTGCCCACTGCTGCATCTGCGCTTGTTGCTGCTGAGCAGCCATCAGTTGCTGCATCACCGTCAAGGAGCCCTGTGCTGCCTGTTGCTGCTGCTGTGCTTGGGGAATGCCAGATGCGGCATACATTTGCTGCTGCATGTACTGGGGCACCTGTGGCGGTGGGAACATGACTGAGGGAGTTGCTGCTGCGGGGGTCTGGTGTTGCTGTTGGGCCATGCCAGAGTACTGTGCAGCGCCGACGCCGGAGAGGCCATCTTTCTTGAAACGGTTGATGATGCCTGCAAGGAGAGATGCGACGAGCCGTTGCGAGTCACATCTTGGTTTCAAGTCAATGGGCGCTATAACAAACACCAACACGCACCCATGAGGAAACCGACGCGGTTGCGCACATGGCTCGTGTCACTGTTGCCGAGCCGATCCAGTGCAAGCATGGCGCCACCGGTGCCAAGCTCCCGGAGAGAGTCCCAGACGCGTGCATCGAGGTCAGTGGGGCCAATCACACCTCGCCGGATGAGCTCGTCCGCTTTCGCAAGCAGCACCGGATCCTGCGCTCCACCAGCAGTATGCTGCTGCGCCTGCTGCGGAGGCGGGTAGCCTGCAGACATCATGTGCTGAGGGTAGCCTCCACCGGGGGCATATGGTACCGCTGTGTGGTGCTGCTGCTGCTGAGCTGCCATCGCGGCGTGGTGCTGGTGCGCAATCGCTGGATTGCCTCTCGACAAGTTGGCCATGCGTTCCATGTCCACGCGCTTAATGACGGAGGACAGGAAACCAGCCTTGTTGTGGATTTTGCCCATGTCGCTCTGTGCAAACTGGTGCAACGCCTCCAACGCCACCTCCTCGCGACTGCTCGCCAGCTTCTGCAGCACCTGCGCATCCAGCTCTGACAAGGTGACTTTGCCGCTGGACACAAGGTCGTTCACTCGACGCTGCACTGCACCACTCAGTTTCGACAGCTTGCCCTGCTGGTGCTGACTCAACGCCGCTGGAACCGCACTCCCACCGCCGGGTGGTCGAGATGCAGGTGCAGACGCAGGAAGCCCCGGCGCGTCTGACGTGACGTCCCACCCAGAGGCCTTACCACGCCGTCGCCTTCGGTCCCGACTGCGGCTCCGACTGCGGCTCCGCCCCCGACTCCGGCTCCGGCTCCGACTCCGACTCCGGCGCGCGCGGCGGCGAGAGCGGTCACTGCGGTCAGTCTCCGACGAAGGCGCTGGAGAGTGTCCTCTTCCACCCTCAACCTTCTGTTCTTGCTGGCCCTGCACCGCGGCGCCAGCAGCGGCGTCCTCTGGCGCAGTGTCATCGCCTGGTGGCGCAGCTACATCACCCGGCGCGGCTTCAACAGGCTGCTCGCCGTCAGGCTTCACAATGCTCCCTTCCCCGACTGCCGCCGGCGAGTCGTCGTCTGCCGGAACGACTGCAGCTGCGACAGGTGCGACACTCGGGTCCGCAGCGACTGCGTCAGAATCAGGCACATCCGTCGCCATGATATATAGCTTTGGAGGAGCGTCAGCGTTGAGGGACACGCGAGATGACATCAGATGTCGTGGCAACGTCCGCCAGCACCCCTCTCCCCGCAAGAAGCACCGCTGGAAAGGCTGTGCGTGTATTGGGCTGTGTGCCACACTCGTCGCTGTCTGTGTGCGTGTGTGTGTCA
>Ga0164297_10005543_pt1 | contig 10759 bp, 10 predicted proteins | sample GEODES058metaG_FD_113539 | JGI IMG/M metagenome (GOLD analysis project Ga0164297, IMG submission 113539) | Dystrophic lake water microbial communities from Trout Bog Lake, Wisconsin, USA - GEODES058 metaG | ecosystem: Environmental > Aquatic > Freshwater > Lake | place: USA: Trout Bog Lake...
CCCGCAACAGTAAAAACTGGACAACTAAAGCTCAGCTTAAGTCGCTGCGCCACCCTGCGAACACGCTCTAAACCCATATCTATGGACTTTGTGTGAATTGATTCGCAGTGTTTTAACCAATCTTCAAGGTTCATTTTTATTCCGTCTTTTTCTGTTTTAAGACTGTATTTTGGACGATGCTCACATTCACTGCAGAATTAGCATCAAAATAGAGTTTTTAGCCTTATAAGCCTCACCTAATCGCTCAGCATCTCAATTATGAATTCACCCAATATACAACCTGTTGTTCACCTCTTTGGCATCCCCAATTGTGACAGTGTTAAAAAAGCCCGCGTTTGGTTAGATGCAAAAGGGGTCAGTTACGATTTTCAAGATTTCAAAAAAAAACCACTCACCCAGACCCAATTGCAGGATTGGTGCAAGCAGGTTGATTGGGAGCAGCTGCTTAATAAGAAAAGCACCACTTGGCGGGCATTGACCAAAGACCAACAAAACGCCGTCACCGATCAGCAAAGCGCATGCAAACTCATGCTCGAACAACCAAGCCTCGTCAAAAGACCTGTCATTTGGTCTCAATCATTCTCCCAGGTGATCGTTGGCGTTCAGCCTGAGATGTGGGGGGAGTTTATTGCTTAAGCGAAACGGCGCAACTCGCTTCACTTAAGTGGTAAGTTTGCAATCGCGCTTTTGATGCGCGTTTAGGTCCTGATTGGTCTAAAATAAAGGGTTAGTTTAAAAATATACACTTTAATTCAATTAAAGACAAACCCAAAATTTATCTACCCTATGTCTAAGACTAAGTCTCCATCTAAAAGTAAGCCTTCAACCCAATCAATGAACTCCGTCACAACACACCCAAAAGCCGATGGTCCCAAACGTGTTGTACTTGCTTATTCGGGCGGCTTAGACACCTCCATTATTCTTAAATGGCTACAAGATGAGTACCAATGTGAGGTCGTTACTTTTACTGCCGATATTGGTCAGGGCGAGGAGATCGAGCCCGCGCGTGCCAAGGCCATCAAGATGGGTATTAAGCCCCAAAATATTTTTATTGAAGACTTGCGTGAGGAGTTTGTTAGGGATTTTGTTTTCCCCATGTTCAGAGCAAATGCTTTGTATGAGGGGGAATACTTGCTTGGCACCTCTATTGCAAGACCTCTCATTGCGAAACGCTTGATTGAGATTGCCAAGAAAACAAATGCTGACGCAATCAGTCACGGGGCAACCGGCAAGGGCAACGATCAGGTCCGTTTTGAGCTTGGCGCCTACGCTTTAATGCCAAACGTTCATGTGATCGCTCCTTGGCGCGAGTGGGATCTGTTATCTCGTGAAAAACTGCTAGCCTACGCAGATAAACACGGCATTCCGGTTGACTTTAAAAAGCGCAAAGGCGGAGCACCCTACTCAATGGATGCAAACTTATTGCACATCAGCTACGAGGGTGGAATCCTAGAGGATCCCAACTTCGCACCCGAAGAGTCGATGTGGCGTTTAACCCGCAGCCCAGAGAAAGCCCCCTCGAAAGCTCAAATCATTGAGCTCACCTACCGCAAAGGGGACGTTGTTGCTGTAGACGGTGTTGCGATGACCCCGGCAACTGTGTTAACCAAGCTCAACCATCTCGGTGGCTTACACGGCATTGGTCGGTTGGATAAAGTTGAAAACCGATACGTAGGCATGAAAAGCAGAGGTTGCTATGAAACCCCTGGCGGAACTATTTTGCTCGCAGGACACCGCGCAATCGAATCCATCACCTTAGACAGAGAAGTGCTGGCATTAAAGGATGATTTGATGCCGCGCTACGCACGCATGATCTACAACGGATACTGGTTCAGCCCAGAGCGCGAGCTTTTGCAAGGCTTAATCGATGCATCCCAAGAAACCGTAAACGGTATTGTGCGCCTCAAGCTGTACAAAGGGACCATCATGTGCGTGGGTCGTGAGAGCAAACACAACAGTTTGTTTGATACACGCATTTCAACCTTTGATGATGACGGCGGCGCGTACAACCAAGCCGACGCTGGCGGGTTTATTAAGTTGAACGCACTGCGCCTGCGCATAGCGGCTAATTTAAAAATAGCAAACGATAAAAAGTCAACCCTCAAAGGCGACTCGAAAACCAGGGCTAAAGCTTTAAAAGCCAAAGCGACTGGCGTGAAAAAATCCAAGTAATTCACCTATTTAATAAGAACAGTACCATGGCTCAGGAAATAATTAAAGACGTATCAATCAAAACAAAAGCAAATGTTTTCTTTGACGGCAAGTGCATCAGCCACGCTATTACCCTCGTTGACGGCACTAAAAAAAGTGTTGGCGTCATTCTTGGAGCGTCCCTGACTTTTAAGACCGATGCCGCCGAAGTAATGGAGTGCGTGGCGGGCGAGTGCTCCTATAAATTAGCAGGTTCCGAGCAGTGGCATCACAGCGCACCGGGCGAGCGTTTTCAAATTCCCGCTAATTCCTCATTTGATATCAAAGTAGACAAAGAGTATCACTACATTTGTCATTTTGGCTAGTCAATTTCGGCTAGCCTGTTTCAGCTCTACTGTACTAAAGCCGTAGTTGGCACCTATAGCGTTAAAACGTATTTAGCTACTGGGTTGTCAATGCTTTCTTGGCCTCGCCGTATTCTTGTTTGATGCGAGCGATCAAAGCGCTTGCGCTGACAATCTCTTTGACAGCACCAATGCCTTGACCCGAGCCCCAAATATCGCGCCAAGCTTTGACACTTGTTGACCCAAAGTCCATCTCACTTTTGTCTTTAACCGGGAGATGCTCGGGATCAAGACCTGCACTGCGTATAGAGGGTGCAAGGTAGTTGCCGTTTACGCCTGTAAATGCGTTGGTGTAGACGATATCATCTGATGAGGAGTTGACAACACACTCCTTGTACGCCTGACTTGCTCTGGCCTCGTGAGTGGCTATAAATGCGGAGCCCATATAAGCAAAGTCAGCACCCATTGCCTGCGCCGCCAATACAGCCCCCCCGTTGGCAATCGCACCACTGAGCGCCAAGGGACCTTCAAACCACTCGCGAATCTCCTGAGTAAACGCAAACGGGCTTTTCACGCCGGCGTGACCTCCCGCTCCCGCAGCCACGGCAATCAATCCATCTGCACCCTTCTCGATCGCTTTACGGGCAAATGTATTGTTAATCACATCATGCATTACGACACCACCGTAACTATGCGCTGCCTCATTAATCTCAGGTCTAGCGCCAAGTGATGTGATGATAATAGGAACTTTAAAACGAACGCACTCTTGCATGTCGCTGTCGAGCCGGTCATTGCTTTTGTGAACAATTTGGTTTACGGCAAAGGGAGCAGCGGGTCGATCGGGATGCGCTTTGTTGTAGGCATCCAGGGTCTCGGTGATCTGAGCCAACCAGTCGCTCAACTGAGCGCTGGGGCGGGCGTTGAGCGCGGGCATTGAGCCAACAACGCCACTGATACACTGAGCGATTAAGAGCTCTGGATTGCTGATGATAAACAAAGGTGCCGCGATAACCGGAAACGGCACCTTGGCAAGTGCACCAGGTAATGCTCTTTTTGGTTTCATAGACCTTTAACGCTACAAAAGAGCATTAAAGTAGTTTGACCCACTCTGGCACAGCTTCAAAAAGATCAGCTTCTAAGCCGTAATCAGCAACGCTGAATATTGGGGCCTCTGGGTCTTTGTTGATCGCAACAATCACTTTGCTGTCTTTCATACCCGCCAAATGTTGAATAGCCCCACTGATACCGCAGGCCACATAAAGTTCAGGAGCAACAATCTTACCGGTCTGCCCGACTTGCCAATCGTTGGGGGCGTAGCCCGCGTCCACTGCTGCGCGAGAGGCTCCTAAAGCGGCACCTAATTTGTCCGCCAAAGGAGTCAAAACTTCTGCAAATTTTTCCTGACTACCCAGTGCTCGTCCACCAGAGACGATTACCTTTGCGGCGGTGAGCTCTGGGCGGTCGCTTACAGCAACCTCTTGACCCATAAACTCGCTCAAAGCAGGGTGAGAGACAGGCTGAACACTCTCAACCGCAGCGCTAGGTGCCCCGCCTTCTTTTGCAGCATCAAAGCCGGTTGTTCTGACCGTAATTACCTTCACCGCATCCCCAGACTGAACCGTTGCAATTGCATTTCCAGCGTAGATGGGTCTCTCAAAGGTATCTGCGGATATGACTTTTGTGATGTCCGAGATTTGTGCCACATCGAGCAAAGCAGCAACGCGCGGGGCAATGTTTTTACCGCTAGCGGTGGAGGCAAAAAGCACATGGGTGTAGGTGCTGCCAACGGACTTGAGAAAAGATATCACTTGCGCTGATAGAGTCTCTGCCAAGGGGTGAGTAAGATCTGGTGCATCGATGTGGATGACTTTGGAGACACCTTGAACACCCGCGGCTTGCGAGGCAACGGCTGAACACGTGCTCCCAAGCACCAAAACGTGTACCTCAGGGGCACAGCCGAGGGCAGCAGTGATTGCATTTAAGGTTGCGCTCTTTAAGTGCTGGTTGTCGTGCTCAGCGATTACAAGTGCAGTCATGATTTAAAACTCTCTATTTATATTTAAACTTTTTTGATAAGAAAATTTGAGGACTCATGTTCAAGCGAGCTTAAACAACTTTTGCCTCATTTTTAAGCTTATCCATGAGCGAAGCAACATCTTGGACCTTTACGCCAGCACTGCGTGTGGGTGGGTCACAAACTTTGAGCATCTTAATTCTTGGACTTACATCTACGCCAAGGCTCTCAGGGGTGAGCGTATCGAGTTGTTTTTTCTTTGCCTTCATGATGTTGGGCAAAGTTACGAACCTGGGCTCATTAAGTCTTAAATCAGTTGTAATGACAGCGGGCAGCTTAAGGCTTAAGGTCTCTAAGCCGCCGTCTACTTCGCGGGTCACTTTAACGCCCTCACCCGAGAGCTCAACCTTAGAGGCGAAAGTGGCTTGTGAAATCCCGGCCAGTGCTGCAAGCATTTGACCCGTTTGGTTGCAATCATCATCAATGGCTTGTTTGCCAAGGATAATGAGACCGGGTTGTTCTCTCTCCACAAGTGCTTTGAGGATTTTGGCAACGCCTAGGGGCTCGAGCTCGGTGGTTGTTTCTACCAAAATGGCTCTATCTGCACCAATTGCCATTGCGGTTCTAAGTGTTTCTTGACATTGCGTTACGCCGCATGACACAGCAATGACCTCGGTTGCAAGACCCTTCTCTTTAAGGCGAACGGCCTCCTCAAGGGCGATTTCATCAAAGGGATTCATGCTCATCTTTAAGTTGGCAATATCCACCCCAGACTGATCAGATTTGACGCGAACTTTGACGTTGTAATCAACAACTCTTTTGACAGCAACCAATATTTTCATTTTTTTAAATCTCCACCAATATTCGGATTCTAAATGATGTGCAGACCAAGGCACGCCCCCATTGGCATACACTCAAAAAAATGGGGTCTGAGGGGGAATGCAGGAGAGGACAAAGAGTTTTCAGTTAAAGCCTTGGGCTTTAAATTACATTAGGGGTTGGAGGAGGTGCGAGATGAGGCGCTTAAATGGACATCCCCCCATTGGTGGGCATACCCACGAGGCGCACTTCGTGCTGAGCGCTAGGGATAACAATTCCCTGTTCCTGAAGGGCTTGTAAAAGTAAAATGTTCACCTGCGACTTAACGCTTACCCAAGCACTCTCAGTCTCGTCTACCCAAAAGACCACAGCCATCTCAAGCCCATTGGCGCCTAAATTGAGAAGATGCGCCTGCGGGGCAGGGGTTTGAAGAACCCGCTCCGCTTTAAGGCACGCATCTACAAAGCACTTTTGAGCCTTCAGTACATCGGTCTTGTAATCAATCGTCAGTGTCGTTTGCAAGAGGACTCGCCCGTGAGCTCTAGATAAATTTTCTACGCGCTCGGACACCATCATCTCATTTGGGAGGACGCACTCACGCCCGGCCGCATCTCGCACCAAGGTATACCGGGTTTTAATATCTGTAACACGCCCCTCTAGACCAGAGATTCTCACCTGGTCCCCGATTCGCACTGAGCGCTCCAATAACAAGACAAATCCACTGACATAGTTGGACGCCAGTTTTTGCAATCCTAAACCCAAGCCTACGCCTAAACCGCCACCTAAAACGGACAAGGCAGTAAGGTCAACCCCTACCGCTGAAAGGGCCACCAACAGACCAATGAATGTCAAAAACACTCTCAGCACGTTCGTAGCTACTTTGCGAATGGACAAGTCTAGGACCGCACGCGCCAACACCTGACGCTCTAGCGTCGCAGATACCCACAGGGTCAAAACCAACACCAAACAAGAGGAGAGTACCCCCTCAACCAAACTGAGTACATCAAATTTGGTTCGACCAAAGCTGATATAAATCGACTCCAGCTCCTGAGTTACCCAAGGCAAAAATCCTGAAATCCAAAGCAGCACGATAATCCAAACAAAATAACGTGCCCCGCGCTCTAAAACTTTTGCGCCAACGGAGTTAGGAAATACGAAACTCAAAACCCTTGCCATTAACCGTGTGATGACGAGCGATAGGAGTATGGGCACAGCAATTTTGAACAAAGCCTCATGAAGCGTTTGTATCCAGATCTCTTTGGCTGCGTAGCTCAGCACCAAGGCTAAGAGTGGAAACATCAGACCATCAAAGTACCTTGGACCAAACCATACAGAGTGTTCAATCTCAGTAGACTCATCTTCTAAGTTATTAACGTTGTCTGGGCTGTTTGCGCCTTGCAAGCGTCCAACAGGCAGGCTACCGGTGGATGCGAGAGAGAGTGCGAGAGCGCCTTTGTACAAAAGCTTTGAGGCGACTAGAGCTAGCAACAAGCAGCCCCCCAACACCAATGACTCCAAGGGTACGGACTCAGAGCGAAGGTTTTGGACTAGGGAGAGTAATTCATTCATCGGTTTAAGTCATGTTTTACAGATCAGCTAAAACTCTTATGTGGGCTTCCACACTTTTAGCAAGTGCTTGAAGGTTATACCCGCCCTCTAAAACAGAGACAATTCGACCCTGTGAATAAGCATTTGCAACGGTTTTGATTTGTCGAGTGATCCAGGCATAGTCTGACTCCAGTAGACCTAGCTGACCCAAATCGTCCTCTCGGTGTGCGTCAAATCCCGCACTAATAAAAATCATCTCTGGTCGATGATCCTGCAGCGCTGGCAACCAGTAATCCGTCACCATTTGACGAATGGAGTCGCCTTTTGAGTATGCGGGTACAGGAATATTTATCATCTTCCCACCAATCTCTCCAGCGCCCCCCTCAGGGTAGTAGGGGTGCTGGTAGATACTGACCATCAAGATACGCTGGTCGTCCTTGGTGATATCTTGGGTGCCGTTGCCGTGATGTACATCAAAGTCAACTATTGCAACACGCTTGAGTCCATGGCGCTCGAGGGCGTATTTGGCGGCTAAGGCAACATTGTTTATAAAACAAAATCCTCCCGCTTTGTCATGACAAGCATGGTGTCCTGGGGGTCTTACTGCGCAAAACGCATTTTGTAAGTCTCCTGCGATAACGGCGTCGGTCGCCTGTATAGCAGCCCCAGCGGCGTGCAAAATTGCAGTCCAGGTATGCTCATTCATTGAGGTATCGGGGTCGACTTGGATGTGTCCAGGCCCCCCTGCTTTCATATCATCAATTAATTGATCCGAGAGTCCCCTGAGCGAGGCAATATGCATTTTGGTGTGCGCAAGCTCCAAATCTGCATTCGAAGCAGGTCCAGCTTGGATGTTTTGCAGACCAATATCCAATCCCGTCATCAACATCCGGTCGTAGATCGCATGCAAACGCTCTGGACACTCAGGGTGGCCCTCCCCCATTTCATGTAGGAGAGAGGACGGATGGGTGTAAAAACCAGTTTTATTCATTAAGCAAAATCTACTTTTTCACTGTTTTCGAAAACACTTAGTATAAAAAAACCAAAACTTCAGCCCTGACCTTAACCTCAAGCACAAACCCAAGCACAAACCCAAGCACAGCCCCAAAGCTTATCACGCTTCTTCTAGGAGCAGCGTATCCGATAAAATTTCTATGGAACAATAGGCTCTGGTAACTTAAGTAAGTTTTAACATTCAGTGCATTTTCACTGACACATTTGAATTTTAATCAATGCCTTAACGACACTAATCCACATGAAACCTAATCAAGAGGCGACGATTAAACCCAGTACGACTGACAAGCCTTTTACCTCCCGCACTGTTTTACAAGTGCGCAAGCACTTTTTCTTCGTGGGCATGACATTTTGGAGTTCAATTGGCTGCATTCTCAATACTTCAGCTCTAGCCCATTCGCCCAGCCCGTCCTTTGCTGCGGAGTCCAAACCCACCGAAACTGCAAGCGCAAAGACAAGCGCCAAAAAAGAAACTACTGCCCGCTCAAGCCCACTCAGCTTTAGATCCAAAGTCATACGCTTTGAAAGCTTTGGTGAGACAGAGCAAGTTCGAACGCTTGGCGAGAAAATCGCTCTCGAGCAAGGCTTACCCATTGAATGGGTGGTTAAAAAAATAGCCGGTGCTCACCTGATACCTGGCGCACTGCAACAGATGCAGCCTGCCCCTCAAACCAGCAAAAAGAACTGGCACGCATACCGTGCAAGGTTCCTTGAATCCACAAGAATTGCTCTTGGCATTCAGTTTTGGGAGAGAAATGCCTCAACCCTTGCCCAAGCAGAGCGCGATTTCGGAGTACCACCAGAAATTGTTGTTGGCATTTTAGGTATCGAAACTTTGTATGGTCGCCACATGGGAGCGTACCCCGTGCTGGACACACTAAGCACTTTGAGCTTAGAGTTTCCAAAAGATCATCCCAGAGCGCAAGAACGACAGGTCTTCTTTCAAAACGAACTTGGTTTTTTCTTAAAGCAAGAATTCTCCAAGTTCGAGCGTGGATCAAAAGAAATTCTTGGCAGTTACGCGGGCGCCATCGGAGCGGCTCAATTTATGCCCAGTAGTTTGAGCAAGTTTGCGCTCGACTACGACCAAGATGGTCGCATCGATATGGTTCACAGCTCCAAGGATGTGATTGGCTCAGTTGCAAATTACTTTAAGATGTTTGGATGGCAAACAGGAGCACCCACTCGTTTTGCAGTCGATATAAGCTCTCCTAAAATAGATTTAGAGGCGCTTTTAGTGCCAGACATATTACCGACCTTTAGCCCCCAAGCCTTTGAGGCCAAAGGAGCAGTGCTCAGTGCTGAGGGAAAAAATTATTCTGGCTTATTGGCCCTGATAGAGCTGCAAAACGGCAACGAACCCAACGAGTACGTCGCGGGCACGGAGAACTTTTATGTCGTGACTCGTTACAACTGGAGCAGCTACTATGCGATGGCTGTACTCGACCTTGGGCAGGCAGTTAGAGAGGCTTACCTGAGAAAAAATCCAGAGTTAAAACACTAACGCCTAAACTACCCCGGCACTTTTTAGTGCCGCAATTTCATTCGATGATTTCTTTAAAAATGTACTGAGTATTTCATCCGTATGCTGTCCAAGGGAGGGTGGAGGTATCTCGTGTTTGATGGGGGTTTGGGAAAATTTCATTGGAGATGCAACCAACGTCACCTTACCCGCTACAGCGTGAGGAAGCTCGATTTGCATGCCCCTTGCTTGGACCTGCGGCTCTTGAAACACTTCCTCAATCTTGTTGATGGGACCGTTTGCAACCCCTCCCTCATCAAGGAGCTTCACCCACTCTTTGGTGGTGTGTTTGAGGAAAACCAAATTGAGTAAGCGAGTGAGCTCCTCTCTGTGTTTAACACGCTCACCATTGGTTGAGTACTGGGGGTCCTCGGCAAGGTGAGTGCACTCAGCGATTTCGCAGAATTTTTTAAATAAATTATCGTTGCCGCAAGCCAAGATGATTGCGCCGTCTGCGGTTTTAAATGTTTGATAGGGCACGATGTTAGGGTGCGCGTTGCCCAAAGAGCTGGGAGACTCCCCAGTGGAGAAAAAGTTCATGGCTTGGTTTGCGAGCAGCGCAACGCAAGAGTCCAGCAAAGACACATCAATCCACTGCCCTTGCCCAGTCACCGCTCGGTGGGCAATTGCAGCGCAAATCGCAACACTTGCATACATGCCCGTACTCATATCGATGATAGGGACACCCACGCGCTGTGGACCTCCCCCTGGCAAATCATCACGCTCGCCCGTCACACTCATCAAGCCCCCCATGCCCTGAGCCATGAAGTCATAGCCTGGTCTGTCTTTGTAGGGACCCGTTTGTCCAAATCCGGTTACTGAACAATAAATAATACCGGGATTGATGGCCTTGATATCCTCGTAGCCAAGCCCGTATCTGGCGAGATCGCCCACTTTGTAATTCTCAACAATGACGTCCACATCTTTTGCCAACTCAAGCACCAGCGCTTGACCCTCCTTGCTGGAGAGATTGATGGTGATCGATTTCTTGCCTCTATTGGCCGCGCAGTAGTAGGCAGACTCTTTCGTGGGTTCTCCCTTTGTGTCTCTTAGATAGGGGGGTGCAAACGCTCTAGAGTCGTCCCCCTTACCTGGGCGCTCAACTTTGATAACCTGAGCGCCAAGGTCCGCTAAATTCTGCGCCGCCCAAGGTCCCGCTAATACGCGCGAGAGGTCAAGGACTTTAATATGCGATAGAGGACCAGACATGAGAATTCCTTAAAAAACATTTTTGAATTACAAACAAACTCATTGAGCATCTTGGAGCATGCTGATTAGAGCCTATACGACGCACTTTTGATTATTACATTGCATTTTAAACTTACGATTGAAACGCGCAAAACTGCG
>Ga0164297_10005545_pt1 | contig 10757 bp, 17 predicted proteins | sample GEODES058metaG_FD_113539 | JGI IMG/M metagenome (GOLD analysis project Ga0164297, IMG submission 113539) | Dystrophic lake water microbial communities from Trout Bog Lake, Wisconsin, USA - GEODES058 metaG | ecosystem: Environmental > Aquatic > Freshwater > Lake | place: USA: Trout Bog Lake...
AATTATATAAATAATATTATGGAATTCAATCTGCTCGTAGAACAATATTTACAAGAAGCTAAGAAAAACTGGGTTAAAAAGGCTGTAAAAGGCATTAAAAAAGGTGCTCTACGTAAACAAGAACATAAAAAGAAAGGTCAAAAGATGACCACAAAAGAATTAAAAGGTTTAAAAGCACATGGCACTGCACTTGAAAAGAAACGAGCTAACTTTGCATTAAATATAAGAAAGAAGAAATAATATGAAATTTGATCAACTAGTAAACGCATACCTATCAGAAAAAAGTGCATACGATGAAGATAACCAGTTTATTAAAAACGTAGCAGATGCTGCTGAAGCTGGTAAAAAATTTACAACTGTAGGTGGTAAAAAAGTACCAGTTAAAATGAGTAAAAAAACAGCTGATAAAATTGAAGGTGTAAAGTCTAAAAAGTCAAAAAAAAAGTAACTGAAGCTAGAGTAGCTCCTTACGATAACAGAATGCCTAATAGGCATACTGATGCGTATGTTGGAGCTCAAAACTTTAATTTAAACTCTCCTAAGAATCAAGTTGGTGGTGCTTATGGTATTCAACCGCCAAAAGCAGGTGTGTTTAGGTTACCAAAAGATAGAATTAAATTAAAAAAGAATCGTCTTAAGAAGAAGTTCTAACCATATTAGCTAACTCAACTGCTCTACCTTTTACTTGTCTAGCCCAGAGACTATTTAGCATTTCTTTTGAAGCTGACTTAAAGTCATTTTCTAATAATGCTTTTTTCAATTCTTTAAACTGACTTAATTTATTATACCCTAAATTAAACGACATATCAATAATTGCTTTTTGTACGTTTAAAGGTAAATTACCTAAAGTAGGTATAAACTTTTCAGCATCTGCAAGAGCTCTTTTAAAATTAATTTCGTACAATTGTTTTATTTGATTATCGTTTAAATCAATTTTACCATTAACTAAATCATTCACATTAATACCCATTTTAGTTAAAGTCTTTCTATTGTTAATGTCATCTAAATTAACACCAATGCCTACGGTAGGGTGATTTTTTGTGTCTATATATACGTGACGAGCTAATTTTTCATGTTTAACAATTTGAGAAAACAACATATCAGAGGTTACTTGAGCGTGTCCTACTGTAGGAGCACTTAAAGCTAAACCTGCTGAAAAGGCTGCTCCTTTTAAAAAATTACCAATACCTTCTTCTTGTATCATAGATTGGTTATAATGCTGTTTAAACGACTTCACATTAATATTTAAACAAATCTCTCAAGGAAGTACTTAGGTAATTTGCTTTTATTATCTACAACTTCATCCCATATATTAGCATCAAGTATATAAGTTATGCAATAATCATCTTTACTTCTAATACCTCTACCACAGGCCTGTACTAAATTACTAAGCATTTTATTAGTATACCACGTTTGATCCTCTTTAGCTAAACGTTTAATTCTAACATCTCCTAAAGGTAAATATGCAGCTTTTACAATAATTTGAAACCTTGCATAATCATCTCTTAAATCTACACCAAAGGTCATAGAAGGGCTAACTATAACAGTGGCATCTTTAGATTTGAAATGATTATCTAGAATAAGTTCATTTTTTACATCACCAGTTCTATATAAAAATCTATTACCTTTTAATAGCTTTTGAAGACCTAATGTTATCTGTAAAGAATGCGTATGTATTAAACCTTTATCATTTTTATGTGTTTCACAAATGCTTTGTATTTGACTAGCTAATGTGGGTAATAATCTTTCTGTATTACTTTGATTTAATTTGTTTAATCTAGAGAAATATATTGGAGCTTTTTTAGCATCAAAAGTACTATCAACTTCAACATATTTGTATTCTTTAATACCTAAACTTTTAGCAAAGTTTTTATGATCTATTATTGTAGCTGACATTAACAATACATTTTCTGCATAATCAAAGATATATTTTGATAATGTATCAACCTTATAAGGTGTAAGTCTTACTGTTTTATTTTCTCTTTGACATATATACTCACACTTGTTCCAAGTTTCGTCAATTAGTATTAATGTTCGGTGTAAACTTTTAAGATAGTTTAATTTAATTTTTTCATTTATGTTTAACGAAACCTTTTTACTGTTAAACCTATCTGTTAAAGCTTCTATTTGTTCACTAACTGCTACCATTACTTGATTGTGCCATTTCAGTACACTTTCTGGCTCCGTACTATAAAGGTACGGAACTTTAACTCCGTTTAACTTCAATTTATCTGGGTCAATAAAAACTGAAAAATGTTTAATTAATTCGTCTTCTAGTTCTGAAGCTTCATCACATACAATAAAGTTTTTACGTTTAACGTGCCCTGGTAATGATAAAAACATTTTGTAATTAAGTACAGCAAAATTATCTGTTAAAGCAATATTACGTGCGTTATAGTATGGGCATTTATTTTTTGACCAACACTCTTCTTTCATTTTAGGTGTTATTAAACAAGGTCCGTTTTCAACATCAACGTTCACGTCTACTTGACATTGATAATTGCTTTTACCTTTAAGTAAAGAAGAGTCATCAAATAGTTTTTGATACTGATCTTGTAATGACTTAGTTATTGTTAATGCAAATGCACCGAACGGAGGTTCTTTTAAACAATCTATTTCATTTACATAATTACCTACGTGATCTTGCTTAAATGCCTCATAAGACATAATATATTGTTTAAAATCTTCAGTGCAACCACTGGCAATATTACCCATTGTCTTGGATAAAAAACTTTTACCAGAACCGGTAGGAGCACTACATATAACGTATTTATGTCCCTGAGCAAATGCGTCCTCCACACGCTTTATTAGCTCTATTTGCTGCTTGCTAGGATTGTATCCGTTTGGAAAATGAGTTAGGTATTTACTAAACACCCCTCTATTATATTAGTTAAGTGCAGATAAAACAACTGTAGAATTGTATAATTTATTTTTCTTTTTTGGTTTCAATAATAATGATTTGTAGTATAAGTCCGTATTTTTTTGAGAAAAATCATCTAACGTATATGAAAATATTAATGAACTTGGTCCTTGCTCAATTTTAAAAGGGTATGGTAATTCAAAAATCTTATTAGTGTTTCCTGTTTTAATTAAAAAATTAAAATAAAAGTCTTTAAATTTAAAAATAAGAAGTTTGCCAGATTTGATAGGCTTATCCTTATTAATGTAAAAGACTATTTCTCTTTGTAGGAAATTATTAATTATTTTTTCAGTTTGAGCGTTCATATGTCCATGTATCTCATTTTATCTGTTTGTGACATTTTCAATAAAGTACCATTAAAATAATTCCAAAAATCTTGTTCTTTAATGGTATTCACAACATCGCAATTATCCATACTAACCATTCTCCAATCTTGCATGAATATATCCCAAACCGGTAGCAAATTTTTTGATTCTGTTTCGTATGGTAAGACACCCCCTGCACCTCTGTAATTGAGAGCAAGTCTTCCATTTTCAGAATTTAAAATTCTATCATCTAAAGTACACAACATACGTCTAGCAGGTGATCTACCCGGTCTAGGACGTCTGCGCATAAAGACAATTTCACAAACGTTTTCTCTTAGTAGGGTTCTTAACCCCTGCAATGTCGTCTTCATTTATAAATGTTTCTGCTTTTGATTCTTCTGCTACTTTTTTACAGATACCGAACAATCTTTGTTCGTTTAAGAACACACCTTTTTTAAGTTTACCGTAACCTTCAACTTCAATGTTAGCTACAGATGCTCCTTTATCGTTTGGAAAAATTACTATATCACCCGGTTTACAGTACTTGACACTAGGTCCTGCTAAAATAACTTTAGCTTTTCTCCATGCTTTGATGAGTGAATTGGTTGGTACAAAAATACCGTTACGAACAATAGCGTCACCTGAGTTATCATTAACTTCATCAATAAACTCTACCAGAACAATATCATCAAATAAAAAGGATAGGCTAAAATCATCCCCTAAACCGAAATTACCTTTTCCGTAAGAGTCTAAGTCAATAAGACTTTTTCTTGTTTCTAATACATCAACAGATACTTGTGCCATACAATTATTTACCAAGACTGTTTAAGAATTCAAGGTTTCTTTCATATTCTGCTTTACTCATAAACTCTGGAATATAAACAACACTTTTTTCTTCTTTATCTTCTTTTTTTAACTTCTTTAAATAGTTAATCTTTTTAAATTTGAGTTTAGGTAAAACGTTGTATAAAAAATTATATTGTTCTTGTTTGGTAGAGAATAAGTTAGCATACTTGTTGCAAGTTTCATTTACATAATTAGAAACATCATTTGAATAAAATGATAACCATCTATTAATCATATAGATACTAAACTGTGACTCATCATCACAGTTTAACTCTATCTTATTCTTACTGTTTATAATAGAACCAATATAATCAAATACGGTCATTTCTTTTCTATCTTAACTAATTTAAATCCGCCATCCGGTAATTCATCCCAAAGAATATCGTCTCCTTCTTTCCATCCATTGTTTTCCAACAACCCTTTAGGTAGTTTGATAAATTGTTCACCGGTTTTTGAATCTTCTTGTATTGTTACTAACCACGATACTGACTGTTTAGGTATTTTTTTCTTTTTCATAATCATACTATTACTTTTGTGGTTGCAATAAAAATATCATCATTTAATGCATAAAACAGATCAATAACATCTTTCATAAATTGATCAGCTTGTTCGTCGGTTAGTTTTGTACTATAAGCAAATGCTGGTGCCTTACGTCCTGCATTAACATTGATACCTGTATGTCCTAAAGCTACATTATCTTTTGAATATGTAATACTAACACTGCATTTGCCAATTTTCTGCAAAGTACCATCACTACCTTCAAATTGATCATGAACCATAAAATCATCACCATCAACTTCAATTGGCTTCTTAAGATACTTGTTAGATAGTATCATTGCAATTTGCGTGTTAAAAAGTCTTTGATATGCAACTGCACCGAAAGGATCTAAGTTAGGTATTTCCCAACAGAAATTAATTGCATCATCACTATAGATGAAGTCATTTTGTAAAATGTCTTCACTATCAATCATCCCGTCTGCTAACACATTCATAGGAGCTCTAAAAGCTACAATATTACCAATAGGTAATGTCTTTTTACGAAAATAGTTATATGCAAATCTTTTGTGAATTAATAAACCATCATATACAGTAATATCTTTAATAATCATATTATAATTATATGATTGTAAGATTAGAAATCAATACCAAGGTTTTTTAAATCAAGTTTTTTAATTAACTCAACCATTCCGTTTACATCTAATCTTATTGTGTTAGATGAGTTATAATCATCTCCGTTTTGTGGAATAGTAGGGTTACCTTTTTCTAAATACTGTTCATAATTTAAATCTCTACCATCTGCTGATATTCTAAAATAATTACCAAGATCTTGTGACCTTGCTTTTTCTTCACGGCTCATTAACACCTCATGAATTTTCTCACCATGTCTTGATCCCATGACATTAACTGGATAATTTTGTTTATTAGTTACTAATAATATTGCTTTAACCAATGTATCAATAGTTGCAGCAGGTGCTTTTTGAACAAATATATCTCCACTACTACCATGTTCAAATGCAAAAAGAACTAAGTCCAACGCATCATCCAATGTCATCATAAACCTAGTCATGTTTGGATCAGTAATAGTAATTGCTTTATTTGCTTTAACTTGTTCAACAAATAGCGGTATAACTGAACCTCTTGATGCCATTACATTACCGTATCTTGTACCACAGATAACAGTATCTTTAGAATTACGGCTAGTGGCTACCATGACTTTCTCCATCATTGCTTTACTTATACCCATAGCATTAATTGGGTAAACTGCTTTATCAGTACTTAGACATATAACTCTTTTTACCTTTGCATTAATAGCTGCAATTAAAACATTTTCAGTACCCATTACGTTTGTTTTTACTGCTTGCATTGGATAAAATTCACATGACGGGACTTGTTTTAAAGCAGCAGCATGAAAAACATAATCAACATCACGCATTGCAAGTTCAACACTTCTATAATCACTTACATCACCTATATAAAATTTAATTTTTGAATTATTATACTTTTTACGCATATCATCCTGCTTTTTTTCATCACGGCTAAATATACGTATTTCTTTTAAATCAGAATTTAAAAAACGTTTAAGCACAGCATTACCAAAAGAACCTGTACCACCAGATATTAATAATGTGCAGTCTTTAAACATTTACATTACTTACTCTGGCACATTAATTTTACCAGATCTGGCCAACTAGGTGGATTGTAGCCTGTAGCTGTTCTAAATTTAGACGAATTTAAACTTCTATCAATAACTAAACTATCACTTTCCTCAATTGTTATATCTTTGTTGTACTGTTTTTTAATTAAATTAAGTAAGTCAAATTTATTAATTGGTAAAGATGAAACATGATATAATCCTTCTAATTTCTTATTAGGTAAGACATATTCTTCTATAACACGTGCTAACTCAACTGTAGGTAGTCCTGAAAATATTGCTTTAGTAAATCCTTTCACTTTTCCTTCTTGAGATAAAAACCAATTTACTAAACTGTGACTTGTATTAAGTTCATGTCCAATTATTGATGTTCTAAGAACAACTGTATTAGAGTATATAACTTCACCAAGATGTTTACTTATACCGTATAAATCTTTAGTGTCTGGTATGTCGTTTTCAGTGTAATACCCTTCTTTACCTGAAAATACACAATCAGTACTTATATGAATTAATTTAGCACCATATAAATCACCCACCCTAGCCAATCTATGCGGTAATAATGTATTGACTGGTATAGTTATAAGGGTATCGTTAGCATCTTCTAATTGCTTTACCACACCCACGCAATTAATAACAATATTAGGACGAACCTCAGAGTACAATTTTATTAGTGCATCTGATGTTGTTAGATCTACCCCTTTTATTATATTTGATTGTTGTTGTAATGTGAAATGTTTTAATGCGTTATCTGATCTAACCGTACCATAAACATAATAATCTTTTTTATTAAAAAAATAACGAAACACTGCATTACCTAGCATTCCGGATGCACCAAGCACTAATATTCTTAAAGGTTTTGTCGTCAATGCCATTCTTGGTATATTATATCTAAATCTTTAAATTTTCCAGAGTATAAAGTCATACCTTCATTAGCTGTTATTGATTTTGTAGTATGCCATTCAATAAAAACTTGTTTAAAATAAACAATAGTATTGGTTTCAAATAATTTTTTTAAAACTTCATGTTCAGCACCTTCTATATCTAATTTTAAAACATTAAAATCATCTTTATTTAAATTAAGTGTTACAAACTCTGAAAAATCTATACAAGTGGTAAGTTCTTCATCATCTTTATTTTTATCTGAAAAACATGAATTTGTAGGTTTAATATATTCATCTTGCATTATATTTGTATTACCACCAACATAATCTTTAGCATATTTGCAGTAATCTAAAGTTAGTATACGTTGTTCGTTTTTACACCAAACCGCTTCATTATGTAAATTAAAGTTAGGATATTTTTCTTGTAACTTTTTAAAACAAATTTTGTTTGGTTCAAACATATGAACAGTTGCGTTTTCATCAAATTTTAAAGTATTTATTATACCTTCATATCCTTGACCGAGATTGCTTCCACAATCTACAAAAACTGTTTTAGTCATATTTTTCAATTATTTCTCTATTATTTATCATACTAGAGGCTGATGGCCCACCGCGTGGGTTTTCTGTACCAGCATAAAATAAATTGAGAACTGACTTATCCCAAGGCATCCAAGACTGTCTTATATCATCTCTTGCTGGTCCTAAAGTTTGCTGCCAATGCGGGTATGATTCTTCTCTTAAACGTTTATAAATAACTGGCCCTGTTCCGGTTGACCATATATCTTTTTTAGGACCTTGATCATACTTTACCTGCCATACAGGACCAGATCTAGCACAAGCATCTGATATTTGTAAAGGTGATTTCCAGTGTGTTTCATATTCACCTTCTAAACTTTCATATAATGCTAAATTAGCTAAACGCATTCTAAAAACCCAATCTCTATCTTCCCAACCACCATTTAAAAATCTTTCATCCCACCACCCAATAGTTCTTACCAACTCTTTAGTAAATCCCATAAAACCTACATTGTAAATAAAAGAACAGGCAAAGCCATTTTCTAAATGGTTAATAATTTTTTCTGCTTCTTCTAGTTTAGGTATGGTTCTATCATTTAACAACAGCATAACTTCAGAAGGGCTTGTAGCTATTGCGTGATTAACTAGTTGGGAATATGAAGGATAAGCTCTAGGGAATCTATCAATTCTATTATTCCAATGTACTTTGTATTTATCTTCTAAAGGTTTTAATAAAGCCATTTGTTTATCAACCACAGGCCTAGAACAGCCGCAGTGTAATGAGATAGTTATTTCTGTAATTTTCATTTAAAATAGTTCTATGTTATGTTGTTTTATTATTTCTAAATAATAACTGTCAGGGTTAGGTTGTGTGTTGAGTAGATGACCATGAAACTCTACATTAATGGTCTTTATAAAATCTAATATATTTAAACTAATAAATTTATCTAAAATACTGTACTCAGCACCTTCAACATCAAGCTTTAAAAATATGTTATCTTCTTTACTAAAATTTGATGTAATGAAGTTAGCTAAGTCAACGCATTTAGTAGTAATTTTAGTCCAATTAGCTTGTATATTTTTATTCTTTTGATAATTTTCAGCCATTATATTACTTGCGTGACCAACACTTTGAACACCATCAATAATAAGATCTTCTATTTCAAATACTTTTTCTTCTTCATTTATCCAAACTGCATTGCAATACACTGTAGCTTTTGGGTATCTTTCTTTTAATAATTTTACTGCGTTAGGCAAAGGTTCAAACATATGTACTTCATAATTAGTAAGGTCACGTTGACTACTAATTCTATTAAACCCATGACCAAGATTAGCACCACAATCTATAAAAACATTACGCATTATATAGGATACTCTTTTGAATATTGTTCAAATCTCCATTGTTGGCCACCTGCAAAATGCCTTAACACTGTCTTATCTTTTGTTGATCTTACTATATCAAAATCATCATGTCTTCCGTTTTTACCAGACTCTTCTACTAAATGTGTTGTATTCCATTCAACACCTAAAATTTCAACATTATCTAATAACTCTTGCAAAGTAAATGCTACATGTTCTGTTTGGTATGTATAAAACCCGTTATTAGGTAAGTAAAAGAATGGTACCCAGCTATGACACTTTATACCACATGCAATGTAATAAGCTTGTTGATCACCCCAGTAAAAGAAAACTTCACCACCATCATTTTCTTTATAAAACTTTAACTTAGTTAATTTATCAAATCTTTCTCTACTAAGCATTAAGTTAATTAACTTGTTTGCAAAAACACCAACCTTTAAAGTAAATGCACCAAAACAATGCGTGTTGCCTGAATCTATAGCATAAGTGAAATTTTTGTTACAAGGCATTACTTTATCTGGTTGCACTATAAAAACATCAGCATCATGATGATGAATAATATCACCTTCTTTAAAAGTACTATCATCAATTTTGTCTCTAAAAAATTGCCAACGAGCAAAATGGTTATTGTTTTTTACTTCAAAATCTGGCTTATCAGCTAACTTAAACATTAATGGAATTTTAAATACAGTTTCATCTACTTCATAATACTTTATATCGTGCATATCACAATATTTTTTATTACGTTCAGAGTTAAACTGTTTAAAAAGTGCGTAACGTTCTTTATCTTCTTTAGTATTATAATCGTTGTTATAATTTACAAATGTTACTAGATGTCTTGTCATAAGTTTTTTATTAGATTTTGCCAATAACTAAAATGTAATTTTTCTAGTTTTGTGTTTAATCTATCTATATATTTAACGTTTTTCCTTAAAAAATCGACTGTAACTTCTTCCCATGAATTAATAAATAGTATGGGTAAATCTTGAAATTGATTAAATGCTATACTATTCTGTACAACAGGTATAGTTTTTAAATATAAACTCTCCCATATTCTATGACAGTCTATACCGTTACCGGGCGGTGAAATGGTGAATGCAGATTTTGAAACAAAATCAAGATATTGGCTATGCGGTACTTTAGGTAACATAACAATACCATTTTTTGTCGTAACTTCATCTACTTTAGTTCTAGCAAAACTATTTGTTTCAATAGCAAAGTTTTTATATACCAATATACTTTTATCGGTATTTTTTGATTTTTCACTCAACAATTTTACATTACCGTGTTGGTATTTACCTCTTGCTATTCCAATTGGCAAAGTAATTACTTTAGGATGTTCTATGTAATTGTTTTGACCAAACCATTTTATAATCTTATCATCTATATAAGGTATGTATTCTGGATATATTCCTAAGTCTGAGTTATGAGTAATTAAAACAAACTCATGATGTATGTTTTTTATTTCTGGTAAAAACCTTTTTGTATCATGACCATAGACATAAATGACTCTAGGTTTTAAATCATTTATTTTAACAATTTGTTCTTCAATTAATTGTCTTTCTGATTTGGTTGTTCTAACCCTACCATGATCTCCATACAAGTAATTACCAACATCAAAGACAAAATCTCCTAAACTCTCTAAATTATCACCAGTAATAAATTCTTCTTCTTTCCAATAGTAGTTCATATTAATCACTCATTATTTTATCTGTTACAGTACTAGCTACACTTTTAACAAAATCTCTATCATGAATAAACCATTGATGTTCATCTGA
>Ga0164297_10005546_pt1 | contig 10757 bp, 2 predicted proteins | sample GEODES058metaG_FD_113539 | JGI IMG/M metagenome (GOLD analysis project Ga0164297, IMG submission 113539) | Dystrophic lake water microbial communities from Trout Bog Lake, Wisconsin, USA - GEODES058 metaG | ecosystem: Environmental > Aquatic > Freshwater > Lake | place: USA: Trout Bog Lake...
ACCTGACCACCGGCTGCCTGCACTACCGCTGCCGCTGCCGCTGCCAGCTCCTCGCTGCGCTCCAGTGGACATTAGCACCCGCCCAGGCGGGTACGCAGCGCTATCAGCTGCGGTAGCCATGGACTCACTCAGCGCGACTTGGTCCAGCACGAGACGCTTCAGCTGCGAGCGCTCCGCCTCCTCCGCCTCCTGGTGGGCAACTACGGTGGTGACCATCTCGCTGGCCACGGGCACATTCAGCACGCGACTCGCGGAGCTGGATGAGCCACCGCGACGAGTAAGCATGCGGAATGCCATGGTGCCACCTTCCGACTCGCCTTGGCCAGCACTGCTCCCAACGCCCGGCCCACCTGTGGCCGCGGTTGAAGCAGACCCGCCGGCTGCTGGCGTGCTCGCCGTCGCAGCAGGTGACACGCCCAGCGACATGACAGGCAGCGCGTTGCGCGCCAGCGGCCGCAATCCAACAACAGGCGGCGGCCGTGCGACCGCCCCTCCCGGAACAGCAGCGCCCATCTGCCCGGCCTCTGCAAGGACAGCCGCCATGTCGCGCTCGAACGCATCCGCCTCCTCCGCAGGCACCAAGTTGCGTGGTCCACGGTGCCTGCGTGCCAGAGGGTCGTCTTCATCTTCAGACTCCTCCTCTGAAGACCCTTCTTCTCCCTCTTCCTCCTCCTCCTCCTCTCCCTCCTCCTCCTCGTCGTCGTCCATGTCCATGGCATCATCATCATCTTGGCTGATGTCGTCATCAAGGGAGGAGTCATCGTCTTGTTCATCGTAACTCCCCTCGTCTTCCTCGTCCTCCTCCATGTCGTCCTCCTCCACGGCCGCCATGGCTCCACTGCCCGTGCGCGCCGCAGCCGTCGCAGCTTCCTGCGCCTCCGAGCGAGCCACCGCGTCGGCGGCGTCCGCGAAGGTGGCGTGCACTGGACCGTGGGGCAGCAACTTGGCCAACAGGTCAGCGACATCGAACGCCTGGTCTAACGGCAAGCTCGGCTTCGACAGTACGTAGCGCTGGAAGTATGCCAGGAACTTGTCGAGCTTCACTTTCGCGGGGCCGCGGTCACAGAGCGGCCCGGCGACATTGAGCAGGGTCACCATGAGCCGAATGCGGAAGCAGTCCTCTGGAGGATCCCAGGCTGGCCACAACGAAGCAAGTGATGAATCACCACCTTGCGCGGCGCCGCCGCTAGTGTTAGATGGCGGCTGCGCCTGCGGCATGCTAGAAGCAGGGTCGCCAGTGCCCGCGGCATCGTAGCCATGCGTCAGGATGAGCCAGAGCGCGGAGAAGACAGCATCGGCATGTACTAGTCGGTGATGTAGAAGCTCGCCCAGGAGACGGGCTTGAGCGACACGGCGCTGCTGCTGGCTCAGCGCGTTGGTCGCCATCCCCTCTCGAATGGCCTCGAGCGTATCATCCACCATTGCCACCGCAAGACTGTCATGCACGCGGCTGAGCGATGCGACAAGAGCCGCCACACACGGGACGGAGGCTGCTCGCATCTTGTGCGTCTTCAGCAAGCACTTGAGCAGGTACTCCTCATGAACCGGAGTCCACGGAATGCGGCGCAGCAGTCGCACGCAGCCCTCGAGCGTATCGCGGCCCAGGCGTGTGAACACAACATGACGGATGAATTCCAGCATCGGAGGCCGTTCCTTGCGTCGCCAATGCGCAGCTGTGCCGCGGGCAGGAGGCCGGCAGGCGAGGTAGGCGCTGTCCACTAAGGCCGCTTGCCGCGCGTCTAAATTGCGGGCTTGCTTCAGGCGGCCAAGAACGTCGACCAGCGCATTGGCACGCACCGCGCTCTCTGCCGTGCGGCACAGGTAGCGGCCGCAGGAGTCGAGCAGAGCAGCAGCGACGTCCACGTTGTGTCCCGTGAAATCGTCAAGCAGCGATTTGAGCATGCCCAGCGCCAGTCCCGGCGGTGCGAGCTTGAATTTGGTGAGCTCACCAATGAGGGAGGCATTCCTGCACCGCGCCTCGCATGTGGCCACATCTTGTGGCTTGCGGCTTCGCAACTGAGCTGCTTCATCCTCCGCGGCGGCCACAAGAGGCGGGCCCACATCCCGTGCTACAGTGGCCAAGCCAGCTGCAATGCGGCACAGGAACGGCTGCTGTTGCGCTGGCCAGCGTGGATGCAGGAGCTCCCGAACCAGGCGCTTGCGCGCAGGTCTGCTGTTCAGGTAGCAGAAGTCCAACACAAATGCCTCGCAATCGTCACGGGATAAGCACGAGCCGAGACGGGTGAGTAGCTGGCCCAACGCCGCCCCACCGGACGGGTCGTCCTTGTCGGTCGGAGCATCACTCCCTGATGCTACTGCCTGCGTCGCGACTTCACCGCTCTGTCCTGCCGGCACAGCCATAGCGTCTGAAGCATCAGGTGCGTCAGATGGAACAGCGGCATCTGCGCCCGGAACGGCGGTGAGGTCTCGCTCACTTCCTCCGTCAGCTGCACCGCCAAGAAGAACCGCGGGCACCATGGCTCGCAGCTCTGGTAAGCTGGTATAGAATGCGCGATGGTCTTCATCATCCCATGGGCCCGCTTCGAGAGCAGCCGCGTCGCTGGCGGCTCTGAGACTCTCTAATCGCCCAAGCTCGCCCGTGGATGCCCCACCAGGTGCTAGCCGCGTGACTGCGTCCTCTGGATACGCCGGCGGTGTGCGCCCAAGCGCCTCTGTGAGCGAAGATGCGTTGCGGAGAAGAGATTCGTAGCTCTTGCGGAGTCGCTCGTATCCTGCGGCTTGCGTCTCCGGCACCTCTCCTCTGGACTCCAAACACCGCGCATTCTCCCGCTCTGCAGCCAGCAGTGCGGTGTGCTCATCATCGAGGGCAGCGAGCGCGGAGTCGCAGGCTTTGGACAGGATGGCGACAAGGACTTGCGCCTTGTCTTGGGGGAAGCACCAACTCCTGGACAGAGTCACCGCCTCGGCTTCTGCAGCAGCTGCAGCGCGCACATCTGCTGAGGCGCCATCAGGCGGAGCTGCAGCTGCACTGCTCGGCTCTGCTTGTGCCTCCCCGCTCTGTGGGAGGGCGGCACGGAGCAGGAGCTCACTGTGTGCATGCTTTGCGAAGCTTGCAATCAGTGTCAAGCTCGTGTGGAACTGCTCTTTGTCGCGTATGAAATTATCGGATGCTAGCTCCCGGAGCGCGGTGACGAGCGGGCTTATATCAGTGGAGAGGCCGACGGAGAGGAGCTCGGTCAGTAAGCGCAGCTTCAGGCGTCGCTGCACAGCACTCAGCGGCTCGCCGCCCTCCCCTGCTGTGGCTGCCCCTGCTGCAGGGATGACTTTTGCCAGTGCCGCGCACAGCAAAGGCGCCGCTTCCGCGTACGTCTGGTGCAACTCGGACGCCAGTTGCACAGCGGTCCAGACGTCACTGCTTTTCAGCTTCCCTTCCGCCAGCGCCTGCGCCGCCTCAGACACGTATTTCGCGCAATTGCAGGCTCGCAGTTCACGGAGGAGGGCGGCGCCGCCTTCGTCGGCGACGTTCGTTCGGAGCTTGCGGAGGAGAGCTGTGTTGCGCTTTATGCTGCTGTCCCTGTTCTTCAGCTGCGCTTCGTCTGCACACGCGGCCCAGAGCGAGAACAGTGTAGAGGCACACGTGACGTGTAGGAACACAGGAGACGAAAAGGAGAGAGTCAGACCCGCGCTAGAGGCCTGGTCTTGGACCCGGGCAGCAAAGCACAGAGAGCACGCACCTGGTCGCTTGGGGCTCGCGTTTGTGACACGCAGCTCCACTCGCGCGCGAGCCTGCTTCAGAGCCTCCTCCGCGCGAGCACGCGCGTCCGCCTCCTCCTTCGCCTTGAGTTCAGCAGCCTCCTTCACCCTCCTCTCTTCAGCAGCTCGCTTCTCCGCTTCCGCACGCTCAGCAGCTTCCTTGGCTTTCGCCTCAGCTTCAGCGCGAGCTGCTTCTGCGTCAACGCGAACAGAAGCGGCTGCTGCGGCAGGTGGCTGAGTCTGTGGAGGAGCACCGCCTCCACCACGCCCTCCTCCTGCGCCCCTGCCTCCGCCTCCACGGCCACCAGCACCGCCACCTCGCCCTGGCTTCTGTAACGCAGACTGTCCGGCAGCAGCTGAGGACGCAGCGGCAGGACTGGCGTCACCTGCTGCACCGCCCCGAGGCACGGCCTTTGGCTTCGGCACCGCCACCTTCTGCGCCGGCTGTTGTGCAGACATGTGCTGCAGGCTACTGCGCCAGCATGGGAATCAGCGCGCAGCTCAGCCGGTGCTGGCAGGTTGAAACAGGAAAGCGTTCAGCGGAGGCTTACTCGTGTTTGTCCTCCGCGCCGTGCCATCGTCACGCACTCATGCGGTATGGATGAAATGCGCGTTATGGAGCGCCTATGGAGCATTCTGCTTGCCAGCAAAGGCAGATGTGACTCATCACTGATGTCCGAAGTCCTTTCGCCCTTCGAAAGCGCGTTCTCCTATCCTCTCCATGCGTCGCACATGCGCAGCTGTCGCGCGAAATAGTGCTTGGCGAACCTTCGCGACGCGAGTAGCGCCTGTGGCACCACATGGCGCGGATGGTACCATGTCGCCAACTGCATCGCACCTGCTCGAGCTCGAGGACCGCGTCGTGGCTCGAAACTACACCGCGCTTGGGCCACCACTCGTGCGTGGTCTTGGGCCTCATGTCTGGGATTGTGACGGCGTGTGCTACATCGATTGCCTCGCTGGTTTCTCTGCAGTAAATCAGGGTCATTGCCATCCAGCAATCATCGCGGCGATGCATGCGCAAGCTTCCAGGCTTGGCCTGGTGTCGCGCGGCCTACATAACGACGTGCTACCGCATTTCGGTGAGCTCCTTACATCCACCTTCGGGTATGACAAAATGCTGCCTGCATCGACCGGCGTGGAGGCTGGGGAGACGGCCTGCAAGCTGGCGAGACGCTGGGGCTATGATGTCAAGGGCATTCTAAATGACAAGGCCAGGATCATCTTCGCGGCGGGTAACTTCTGGGGGCGCACGCTGGCGGCAGTGTCGTCCAGCACTGACCCGTCGTCGTACGGAGGCTTCGGACCCAAGATGCCTGGTTTCGACGTTATCCCATTCGACGACATCCCTGCGTTGGAGGCTGCATTAGACAACAGCAATGTGTGCGCGTTCATGGTTGAACCGATCCAGGGCGAGGCGGGCGTTGTTGTTCCGCAATCCGGCTACTTGAAGGCGGCAGCGGAGCTGTGTGCCAAGCACAAGGTGCTGCTCATCGCAGACGAGGTCCAGACTGGCCTTGGACGCGCAGGATCAATGTCGCACGCGCAGTGGAGTGGCGTCCGGCCAGACATCGTGTGTCTGGGCAAAGCTCTTGGCGGTGGACTGTACCCCGTGTCTGCTGTGCTGTGCGACGCACACATAATGGACGTCATAAAACCAGGGCAGCATGGCAGCACGTGGGGTGGCAATCCGGTTGCAAGCGCTGTAGGCATCGCGTCTCTGCGTGTGCTCCTGGATGAGGGTCTATGCGAGAACAGCCGCGATGTAGGCGCCTTCATGCGAAAGGAGCTGCAGACAGTCCAGCAGCGGCACGGCCCAAAGCTGACTGACGTGCGCGGCGACGGACTGCTCACAGGCATCGTTATTCCGCCAGATGTTGTACACGGTCTGAACGCGTGGAGCTTCTGCAAGGCACTGTTGAAGTACGGCGTGATCACGAAGCCTACTCACGAGCGGGTTGTGCGTTTAGCTCCGCCTTTGTGCATAACCAAGGAGCAGGCGAGCAAGGTCGCGCACGCAGTGGACTGCGCGCTCCAAAAGTTCTCGTGATTTGTCAAACCAGTAGTGTAGAAGCGCAGAGGAGTCGCGCCAGGTCGTCTTTTGCAATGTCAGAGGTCTTCAGAGTTGCGATGCACGAGCGCGCCGTTTGCGCGGCCGCGCCTTGTCCGCATGAAATCATGACTCGATGCATAGTCTCCGCCGCCGCAGATGACAGGTCGAGAGCAGAGCACACGGCGGGAAGTGTGAGCGGCAGCGCAATCACTGCAGCGCAGTCAGCATCGCCTGCTGGCCATGGCATGCGCTGCATGCACAGCCCGCTGGCAGGCGCATTCCATTCGCATGCGAGGGCCGCTAGCGGTAGGAGATCCCCTCTGGAGCTAGCTGCCTCAAATGAGCTCTGCATCCACATTTGGCGGAGAGATGTTTGCGGGATGTGTCGCAGCAGTCGCCCCACATCGTGTAAGAGAAGCGCCCGCACGGATGGTTGCAGCGTCTCGGGATGCATGAGCCTCGGCATGAGCGGCATGAGGTCCTCCAGAGCCAAGTGGCTACAGGCAACGAGACGCACACAGGCAAGAGCGGCCGCAAGCTGTGCATCTGCACCGCGTGCCGCGCAGTCGTGTAGCATGGCGCGCGCCTCACCGCGAGGACAGGTGCATAGCGTTGCGATTACGGCATCTGGCAGCATTGGCTGCGCCCGGCAGGAGCTGGCAAGAAATCGCACAGTTTCGCTAGACGCTATGTCTCGCACACGGCCTGAAGGTCCAGCTAGGATGGCCCGCAAGCCTGTCCATAGAGCGTCTGATTCACGCGTGAAAGTGCCCGCTGAAATGGCGAGTGAAGTAGCCTCACGCAATGCAATGACGGCTTTTGCCTCAGACACAGCGGTCAAGGCATTCACCAATGCGGTTCCCGAAAACAGCGCTACCCGTGCAGATGGCGTCGAGTCACGCAGCCGCGGCGGCGACAGGATGTCATCGAGAAAAGCTGCCAGGGAAGGCACACGCCGAGCGTGGGCAACAGCACAAGTGCACACTGCCGCACACACAGCTGGCGATTGGCTCGCATGCTCGCGCAGTAAGCGAGACATAGTTGCGCCCCAGGCTGGTCCGGTCGGAAGCCGCGACGATGCTGCCAGGATACGCAGCGCCATGGAGAGCGACTCGGCATTGGCGGCCCCGTGGACTGGACCTGTGAGCACGTGGTTGCACACCACCCGAGTAGCACAGTCCAGTGGCAACGCATCTAACGCTCCTCCTGTGGCTGCAGCGCCGCCGTTCTGCTGTGCGGAGTAGATCCGATCCGCAGCAGCGGACGTCAATGCCAGTGCCCAAGAAGCTGCCTCACGCACATGCACCTCCGCGTCATCTGCGGCCAGTGCTTCCATCTGCTTCAGCGCAGCGCGTGCTAGCGAAGCGCTTGAAGGGCCGGCGACGAGCATCGGAACGGACAGCGTCTCGTCACTGCACACCGTAGTAGCCGCGCTTCCTGAAACACAGGCGTTGCTGCCAAAGACGCGGACAGACGCGCCCAGAAGATTCGCGCAGCCAGCTGCAGCGCTAGCACGTAGCACCGGTGACGCGTGCGCGGCACTGTAGCTGGTAGCCGCCTGCAAGAAGTCTCGGACTCGAGGGGTGGGCACGTGCACACCAGCTGCTAACGCGGCGTGGATCGCTGCGCCTGCCGCGATGCATGCTGCTCCGGGTCGAGTATCTGAGACGCCGATTGTGGAGACCGTTGAAGTTGACGGCGATGAGCAGCGCTGAAGTAGTGCATCGATGGCGGCTAAAGCGTCTGCTTCTTTCAGATTCGCCCAACGCAAGCATGCGGTCAAGAGAGCAGGCACCGTCGCTGCAGCAGCTCCGCCGATGGCTCTGTCATCCAGAAGTGTAGAGCTGGTGAACACCTGCAAGAGAGATGGCAGCGATTGACCACAGCCAAAACGGCCGATAGCGTCGCATGCGCACGCGATGGCCGCACATGCGCCACCAGCAATCAGCGCCGCTACAGCCGCATCATTTTTGCTTACTAGAGAGGCGGATGAGTCATGGATGAGCGCCACCGGCAGGTCAGAAGATGCCAGTGATGATGCAACTTGCTTGACGGCAGACTGCGTAGCAGGCATACACTGTACCAATGCCGCAAAGAGTGAGTCAAGAGCAGCGCCCACGAGTGTGGCAGCTGTGGAAGAGCATGTGGCGCCTGCTGCATCCCTATTTAGTGTCAGCTCTGTGCCACCGACAAACAGCCCGAGGCCATGCGCTGCAGATGCCGCCACGACCGCTGCGTTGTGTCCAGATCCATCAGGCGTAGCTGAAATCTCCGGACTCCACTGCCCACGCGACGCCGTGTGGGCAGCGCGGCAGCCGTGCTGGAGACGGGAGCGCAGCAAGCGAACGCTGCCTTCAGCAATTTCAGCCTCAGATGCAGGCACGCACGCGGCAGCACAGCCAAGTCCTATAGCTGCAGATACAGCTTGTGATAGCGGCGCAGCAGAATGAGGACCCTCAACGGAGGTGGGATCCTCTGCAGACGTGCAGCCGGTGAGCACCCGTTGTAGTGCCGTGCACGCATCTGCCGCCAGCGCTGCGATAGCGCCTGCAGTGCTCTCAGGCACGGATGTGGGAAGGAGACCTAGCGCGAGGGCAGCGTTGTCAGCAACGGCCGCATCGTTGGAGCTCTCCAAGAGGGAAACCAAATGGAGCAGGACACTCCGCCCGCCTGTCTCAATCGCTGCGTCTTGCTCGTCTCCCGCCTGCTGTGCTGCTGCTCTTCCAGGGGCTGCGCGTCCCGCGGCGGCGATGCACCAGCGGCGGAGGAAAACGGACCAGGAGAGCATCGCATCGGATGCGTAGGCCAATCGGATGTGTCCGTTGCCACCACGAGGCCGAAGGAACGCAGTCACCTCGCTAGCAACGCGTGCGTATTCGTCAGCAATCGCGACTGCGGAGTTGGTGGTGGAGGCGCGAGAAACCTTTTGGTCAGGCAGCCAGCAGAGGAGTGTTGCGCCCGGGCCAGCACCCCTTTCGCTGCTGCCCAAATGCATGCCTCTTCGCAGAAGCTTCGGCACTGCTGTTTGAAGGCGGTACATGGGTCCATCATCTTGCGACTGGACGCTACTGCTTTTAGAGGCCCCTCTAATCCCTCGGGGCATATCCACAGCTTCTGCAGCCACCAATGCGGTGACCACGCGCTCAGCAGCAGCAGCTACATCAATATCCACTTCACCCAAAGCAGCTGCGGCGACGCTGTTTGGCGACGCGCCCGCAAACGATAACCAGTTCTGGGCGTCGTAACACGCTAATGAGCTCCATGCTGCTACACGTACATTGGAAAAAGTAGCAGGAACACCGCCGTCGGGCTGCAATGCGACTAAGCCCCACAGATGCGTAAGCAAAGGGCCTGCCAAGGCTGGTCGCGCGGCCGCATCGGTAGAACCATGAGACGCAAACCGCGCCCAAGCGGCTGCAAGACCTGCATCAGTATGTGGAGGCGCCACGCCAGGGAGGCGCTGCTGCACGCCCATAGGCTGCAGAACGCGCAGCGCCGTGTAGAAATCAATCACATCGGCTGCACAGAGCTCACCCAATGCGTCCAACGCCATCGCTGCAGCGTCCGGCCACCTCGCATCAAGCATGGTATTCAGCGGCATCAGCAAGTCTAAGCCACGGCCGGAAGGGTCCGCGATGCAGGCGTCTCGAACAGCGATGGCAGCTGCTAGCTTGAGTGCTGGGCCGCAGATGCCCCGTGCCGAGGCGGAGGTGCACGCGTCAGAAACAGCCGCGACTAGACGCGGCGTGCTTGGGGAATGCCTCGCAGCAACAGCGGAGAGTGTGCGCAATGCGAGCGGTGCCATGGCTGGTGTGTTTGGCATCGCAGAGTCCACTTCCAGCGTCAAGCATGCAAGCGCACGCAGCGCAGCTGCTGCACCGGAGGCGTGTGACGCCGCATGTGTGATGGCTAACAGCGATTGGAGCACCACAGGCGAGGCACGTTGACGCGATGCGGCGGCAGTTCGGCGCAGGAGGGCAGGTACGAGAGCAGGGGCGCTGTGCAATGCGGTCCGCGCCAGCACGATTGAGCCTAGTAGCTTAGCAGCTGCCTGCACGACTTCATCGCTCGGATGCCATAAGCATGCTGCTGCAGCCAGGCCGACTGGGCCGCCAAATGCAGCAGCTGGTCCGTGCGCGCTAAACCATGGCCGTTGTGCCGCCTTGTCGCCCGATTGCTTCACACTTGCGGCTTCTCGCATGGCGGTGAGCCATGTGATGCACGCAGTGTTGTCGCACCAGCATACTCTCAGCGATGTCAGCAGCGCATTGAACAGCGCCCCAAAGCTGTAGCCAGGCTCTTGATGGTCATCACTTGCCTTCACGGTGGCATTCATCGCGCCACGCTCGGTGGCACGCAGCAAGGCTGCTAATGCACGGCTATGTTGTCCCGGAGGCAGGGATAAAGCTGGAAGAAGTGAAAGCGAGATGAGTGCAAAAGTTGGTCCGTCACTCGATTGGCCAACACCCGCCACTGTGAGCAAATGCACGAGGCAGGAAACGTCATGCGTCGATGTCGCCTGGGCCAGCAAGCCTGCAAGGCCGGCCACATGAGGCGCAAGTGCAGTCTGCGGGTCCTTCTCGCAAGCCAGGGCTCTAGACAGAGCTCCTGCGACGGGCGCCAGAGGCGCTCCAGACGCAGCTGCATCAAACATGAGATTCATGCATGCATGTCCGAGATGGCGTGGCAACGACACCGCGGACGCATGCGATGTGGCGTTGATGCTGAACGCCTCATCGTGGAGCACCTGGACAACATCAGCAGCATCTGCGGCGTCGCATGCCGCCGCTGCCGCAGCATCTATACTGTACTTTCTATGCGTCAACGCGAGTGTATCCACCAGCAGTGCTGCTAAAGTGCATCGCCGTGCGAAAGAAGCTGCGTCTCCGCTCGTGGCCACTGCCGCTCTTGTCAACGCAGCACGCAGCAACGCGCTGAATGAGACTCCACTGCCCACTACTGCATGCTCTTGCTGAAGCAGTAACGCGTA